>JAEEGK010008719.1_pt1 | contig 23872 bp, 21 predicted proteins | sample 8958771 | NCBI WGS metagenome assembly JAEEGK01 (sample SAMN16246547, study PRJNA631951) | gut metagenome | biome: gut microbiome; feature: rumen; material: SC-attached | host: Bos | place: Iran: Karaj | collected 2018-10
GAAGTCGCCGCCGAACGCGACCGCGGTCAGCACGCCGCGGTCCAGGCAGAGCCGGGCCTCGACGGTGCCGCAGGCGAGCCGACCGCTGCGGACCAGGTCCGCTTCGCGGGACTGCCCGTAGATCCAGTCCCAGGTGGAGAATTTGGCGTCGGAAAGGCGCTGGACGGCCGCGCAGCGCTCCGCCCCGAAGGGCAGCGCGGCGTCGCCGCCCGCCAGGAGCTCCTGCAGGGCGGCCTGCAGCTCGTCAAGCCCCCGGAATCGGGGCAGAAAGTCCTTTAAATTGGCCACGCGGCTCTTGACCGAGGCAATCCCCTTCACGGCCATCTTGGAGCCCGGAACGTCCAATACGCGGGCCAGCGTGTCCAGGTCCACGTCGTACATCAGCGTGCCGTGGATGATCTGGCGGTCCCGCCAGAGGCGGCGGGCATAGCCGGAGACCTTGCGGCCGTCCACGAAGATGTCGTTGCGGCCGGTCAGCTCCGCCGGGACGCCCAGCGCGCGCAGCGCGTCCACCACCGGCTGCGGCGAGACGTCCCGGCCGATGATGGTATAATTGAGGTTCTGCAGGTCGTGGTAGACGGCGCCACCGCCGGTCACCCGGCGGGCCAGCCGGATATCATGCGCCTGCAGATAGCCCAGGTTGACCTCGCTGTAGGCGTTCTGGTTGAGCCCGATGATGACGGACGGGGCGTTGCGCCACAGATAGAAAAAACTGTCGTCCGACGGGTACTGCTCCAGGCAGTATTCGTCGAACGACATATTGTACCAGGGATCGGTCGATGGGTTTGTCAGAAACCGCATACGGACGATTCCTTACTGCATCTCGTTGCCGACCTTGCGGGCGCGCTCCGGCTTGTCGAGGTTGATGCCGTCGCTGATGCCGACCTCCACGAGGACGTTCCAGCCCGCGCAGAGATAGACATACGGCTGGAGCTCCCCGGCGTCCGGGACCACGATGGTCCGCTCGAACGGCGTCTGCTTCGTGCTGATGGCCACCACGTGCACGCCGGCGCCCTGGAAGACGGACTGGAACTTCTCGTATTCGCTCTCGATCGGATCGACCACGAACACGATGTCGCCCTCCTGCATCACCTCCTCGATGCCGTGGACCGCGTAGGTCCCCTCGAGGAAGTCGCTCTTGCGGCGGGTGATCTCGTTGGTCTTGAGGGTCAGCTCCTCTGCCACGCCGTCGTTGTAGCCGGCGAAATAGATGGTGTGGGCGCCTTTGACCCACTCCACAACCTCGGCCGGGACCTGCAGGGTCAGCGCCTGCCCGAGCTTCTCGGGAAGGCCCTTGAGGGCGGCCTTCATGTCCTTGCCGGCCAGCTGCCAGAAGATGGACTCGCAGAAGAGGGCCTGCTCGACCACGCTCTTGGTGGCCGCCACGGCCTCCTCCCAGCCGCAGCCGAGCACGTGGCCCGCGGCGCAGGCCTGCTGGATGGGCGTGTCGGGGTTGGCGCTCAGCGAGAAGGTCTCCTTGTTGCCTTCGGCCTGCAGCTTGCGGGCCAGCGCGAGGGCTTCCTTGGTCCGGCCGGAGTTGGAGTCGACCAGGACGGTGAAGCGGCTCAGGTCATATTCGGCGGCCTGCCGGGACCCGTCGGTCTGGATATCGGCGGCGAGGCCCCAGCGCAGCGACACGCGGCGGGCGTTCTTGGCCGGGAAGATGCGGGAAGATCCCTCGCCGGAGAAGAACATCCTGCCCGTCTTGCGGACGGAGTCCGCGACGAACTTGGAGCAGTCAGGGTCGAATTGGGCCACCGTGGGGACGGTCCCCATCATTTCTTGCACCAGGTAATACTGGGCATACTTGTTTTCTTTCAGGTTCATAAATCAATTTTTATATGCGCTCACGCAGCTCTTCGAGGCGCTTGAGGTTGACCGCGGTCTCGGACCGGATCTGCTTGACGAAGCTGTTGTCTTCCAGCGTGCCGATCGCGGCGACCATCTCCTCGGCATTGCGGTAGGTGGCCTTGCGGAACGGGTTCTCGTGGTCTTTCTGACGGGTGCGGTACACCTCGTCGCAGATGAAGCGCTGGATACGCATCTCCGCCTCGATGGCCTGCTGCCAGGCCGCCGCGTCCATCCGTTCGACGCCCATCAGGCAGCAGAGCGAGAGATAGGCGTGGCGCAGCTTGTCAACGGGGTAGCGTCTCCAGATGTCATTGTAGCGCTTGTGGATGTCTTTCCAGGAGGCCAGCTTGCCGCTCCGGATATCGGCGCGGATGCGGTCGAATTCGGTCAGCATCATCAGCTGCCCGCCCAGGTTGATCCACTCGCGTTGACGACGGCTCTTGAGGAATGCAGACAAGGAGGTGAGCGTCTCGCCCGGATTGGCATCCAGGTAGTCCATCACGTTGACCATGGCGTAATGCACGAGCATGTCGCCATAGGCGTGGTAGGCCCGCCAGGGTTTGCGGATGAGCGCGGGGCGCTTGCTTTTCTCCATGCCTTCGCCGAATACCTCAAGGGCGTCCACCGTCCCGGAGTCTCCGTTGAGCAAGTCGCGGCCCTTAGCCCGCAGCTGCTCGTCTTTGAGTCTGTCGAAGGATTTATTCTCTTTGCGATACCAGGCCTTGGCCGTCCAGAGCTCCAGCAGTTCGCGGGCGTGGATGACCTCCTCCATGCTGTCGGGGGCGTAGGTATCGAACTCGATATTCTGATTCTTGGTGATCCGCTTGTCGCGGGTCTTGTATTTCCAGTTGTTGCGCGCCAGCGCGTAGAGATTCTCGCTCCACCAGAAGCAGGGCGTGATCTCGAGCCGGTCCTCCTTGGCGTTGTTGCTCAGCAGGGAGAACGGGAGCGGGATGTTGAGCTCGGCCGGATAGTCCGCCTTGGCGAGGAGCGTGTAGCTGGCGAAGACGCTGGAATGCTTGATGCTCGTGCACAGGCCCGGCCAGAAGCCGCGGCCGGCGACCACTTCGTTGTCGTTGGTGCGGCTGTTGTGGTTGGAGCCGATGGTCGCGCCGGCGGCCATGTTGCTCTGGCCCTTGACGCAGGCGGCCACCAGGAAGGAATTGTTGTGGTGCTGCTCGTGCGCCGGGAAGATGAGGTTGTTGAGGACCTCGCAGCAGGAAATCGTGGAGTTGTCGCCGAGGATGGAGTTGATCAGGCGGGCGCCGAACTTGAGGGCGCTGTTGTTGCCGATCACGAAACGGATGGCCGTGCAGGAGTAGAAGACACGGCTGCCCAGGCCCATGATGCCGTTGACCATGATCACGTTCTCGCCGATCTGGGACGGCTCCTTCTCGGAGGAATTGATGGTGATGTTCTTGAGCTTGCTCGCACCCTTGATGTAGCAGGCGGCGCCGATCTTCGCGTCCTTGATGATGGAGGAGTTCTTGATCACGCACCCCTCGCCGACGGTGCCGTAGTAGCCGCGATGGCTGTCCACGGAGGCCCGGGTGATCTCGCGGAGCTTCTGCTGCAGGGGCGCGTCGTCGATGTACTTGGCCCACATATAGGCGTCCGCCGTCGTCATCCCGTCGAAGGGATAGACGGCGCGGCAGCCCGTCTCGTTCATCACCTCGATCTTGACACGAACCTCCTCGGGCTCGCCGTCCTTGATGACGCCGTTGCCGAACTTGGCGTGGTCCGTGGTGCACATCTCCTCGATGTTGAAGAGCATGCAGCGGTTGCCGATGATATAGTGGGAGAGATAATGGACGTTGTGGATGGCGCAGTCGTCGCCGATGTCGCAGGAGTGGATCGAGGAGTTGGTGATGCCGATCGGCAGCCGGAGGTCGTGGAACTGGAGGCCGTTCTCGGTCACGCGCCCGATGCGGACCGTGCCGTAGAACTTGTTGTTCTTGATCCCGTGCGGGCGGAATTCGTCCGTGACCAGGATGGTGTCCCAGCTGGCGGCCGTGTTGTCGTTCATGACCAGGGTCTCGATCTCGTCGCTGGTGAGGTGCCGCCAGCCGCCGCGCGGCTTGCGCACCTGCTTGTTGCGGATATAATACTTATCCTTCCCTTCGGGAATGAATTTGGGATCGATCCAGCCGTTGATGAGCTTTTCGGGAGGTAGAACAGTGACCTTTTCCATGGTTATCTTGTGTTATAATATACAAATATACATTATACAACCCGAAAATCTTTCTTCATTCGGCAAAAAATGAAGGGTCCTGCTTCACAGCAGGACCCCCAAGCAATTCTAACCTAAAATTAAACCTATGAAAAAACTATTCGGTTTAATTCAGTTGCAATATCTGTGCCATTATGGCTATTCGGCGAGTTTAATTGTGATGATTTTTACATCCTGCACCGGGCAGTCGCGGCGGTCGGTCTCGACGGCGGCGATCTTGTCGATCACGTCGATGCCTTCGATGGTCTCGCCGAAGACGGTGTATTCGCCGTCGAGCTGGGCGCAGTTGCGCTCATCCTGGACAAGATAGAACTGGGAGCCGGAAGACTCCTTGTAGGGGTTGACGGCGTCGCCGCGGCGGGCGGCGGCCAGCGCGCCCTTCTTGTGGTTGTGCGCAGGCACGAACTCGGCGGGGATGGTGTAGTCCGGGCCGCCCGTGCCGAAGCGCGGCTTGTTGTTGGCGTCCTTGGTGAGCGGATCGCCGGCCTGGATCATGAAGCCGTCGATGACGCGGTGGAAGAGGATGCCGTCATAATACTTCTCCAGCGCCAGCTTCGCGAAGTTCTCGCGGTGCTTGGGCGTGTCTGCATACAGTTTGATCTTGATGACACCCATCGAGGTGATGATGTCGAAGACCGGCTCGGCCGGCAGGTTGGCGATTTTGTCCATCGTGCGTTGGGTTTGTTCCGCTGCCGCGACCGAGTCGGCGGCGGCCTGCGCCGCGGCCTTGTCAGCCTTCTTGGCGGCGTTGCCGCCGCAGCTGACCAGCAGCGCGGCTGCGCCGAGGCAGCAGAGGGTAAGGGTTAATAAACGTTTCATATTGCTTTTGTTGATTTGATTTCTTTCCAGGCCAGCAGGCCGTAGGGAACCAGCAGGACCGTGCCGACGGTCATCTGCGCCCAGGCGGGCAGCGTCCGCAGCCAGAACCAGTAGATGGCGAACAGCGCGCCAGCGACCAGCACGAACTTGCCGACCGCCTTGAGGTCATAGGGGATGGGATACTTCTTCTGTCCGAGGAAATAGCTGATCAGCATCGGGATGCCGTAGCCGGCAAATCCACCCCAGGCGCACGCCCAGTAGCCGATCTTCGGCACGAAGAGGACGTTGACCGCAATCATCACGGCCACGCCGATGGCGCTGATGACCGCACCCCACCAGTTCTGGTCGGTGAGCTTGTACCAGAAGGACAGGTTGAAATAGACGCCCATGAAAATCTCGGCCATCATCACGATGGGGATGACGCCAAGGCCCTCCCGGTAATCCCCGCCGATGAAGTGCTGCAGCAGCGGCAGGTAGAACATCACCGCGAGGAAGGCAAGCAGGGTGAAGATGATGAAGTATTTGGTCCCGTCGGCGAGCGTCGACGGACTGTTCTTGTCCTTGTTGTCCGCGAAGACGATGGGCTCATAGGCGTAGCGGAAGGCCTGCGTGAGCAGGGCCATCACCATCGCCAGCTTGACGCAGGCGCCATAGATGCCCAGCTGCACCATGCCCTCCTCGCCTGGCATCAGTTTCGGGAGCAGGATCTTGTCCGACACCTGGTTGAGCACGCCCACCAGGCCCAGGATCAGCAGCGGCCAGGAGTAGCCCAGCATCTCCTTCGCCAGCCCCTTGTCGAAACCATAGCCGATGCCGCGGATCTCGGGGATGAAGAGGAAGGACACCACGGTCGTGCAGAGAAGGTTCGCCATGAAGATGAGCCCTACGCCGTAGTTGAACTGCTGGAAGAGCGCCTGCGCGGCCGGAATCTTCGGCATCACCAGGAAGATGAAGAGGTTCAGCAGGACGCTCGGAATGATGAAGGCGAACTTCAGCGCGACGAAGCGCAACGGCCGCTTCTGCTGCCGCAGGCGGCTGAACATAATGGCCTGGAACGCGTCCTGCGCCGTGATCAGCGCGAACATCCCGATATACTCCGGATGCGCCTCATAGCCCATCGCGCCGGAGATCGGCGTCAGCAGCAGGAAGACCAGCGCAAGGAAGGCCAGGCCCACGCCGCCGACCATCCGGAGGGCGTTGCTGTAGACCATCCTGTCGTCCGTGCCGGGCTTGTTCGCGAAGCGGAAGAGCGTCGTCTCCATCCCGAAGGTCAGCAGCGCCAGGAACAGCGCCGTGTAGGCATACAGGTTGGACACGATGCCGTAGCCGCCGCTCTCCACGGGGATATAGTAGGTATGGACCGGCACCAGCAGGTAGTTCAGAAACCTGCCGACGATGCTCACCAGCCCGTAAAGCGCAGTATCCTTCGCGAGACTCTTCAGATTCATACGGTCACAAAGATAACAAAAATGGCCCGCAGTTGGCGGGCCATTCATGCAATATTTTGACTGTATGATTAGTCGTTGAGGGAGAAACGCTTGGTGGCGACGACCTTGGCGTCCTTGTCGAAGGCGGCGAGCGCCTGGGCGACCGTGGACTTGTCGTCGGCCATCTGGTACTCCTGCTCCATCAGGGTGTTCTCCTTGAGGAACTTCTGGACACGGCCGTTGGCGATGTTCTCGACCATCTGGGCAGGAAGGTTCGCGGCCTTCTCAGCGCTGACGGTCTTGATGATCTCGCGGGCCTGGGCGGCCTGCTCGGGCGTGATCCAGCCCTTGGACATGTTGGACTCGATGTGGTCCTCGCTGTCCACGTGGGCAGGGTTGATGCCGGCCTTCTTGAGGGCTGCGTCGACAGCCTTCTGGACCTGCTCCTCCTTGGTCTTCTCGATCGCGACCTTCTTCTCGTTCTCGAGCACCTCGGCCGGGCAGTCAGCCGGGGAGATGGCCACCGGGTTCATGGATGCGACCTGCATCACGATACCCTTGGCGAGCTCCGCAGGGACCTCCTTGTTGAAGCCCACGAGAGCGCCGAGCTTGCCGTTGAGCGTGTGGATGTACTCGACCACGAAGGGAGCCTCCACGAGCGCATAGTAAGCGAGCACGTGCTTCTCACCGGTCTTGCCGGTCTGGGCCTCGACAGCTTCGGCCACGGTGTAGCCGTCCGCCATCTTGCAGGCCTTGAGGCCCTCGATGTCGGCCGGGCAGTTGGCGATGGCCACGTCGGCGATGGCGTTGGCGAGGTTCTGGAAGTCGGAGTTGCGGGACACGAAGTCGGTCTCGCAGCCCAGGCAGACAAGAATCGCCTTGTTGCCGGCCACGCGGGCTTTCACCGCACCCTCGGAAGTCTCACGGTCCGCACGCTTGGCGGCCACGAGCTTGCCCTTCTCGCGGATGATGCCGACAGCCTTGTCGAAGTCGCCGTTGGCTTCTTCGAGGGCCTTCTTGCAGTCCATCATACCGGCGGAAGTCATCTTCCGGAGTTTCATTACATCTGCAGCAGTAATTGCCATATTGCTTTATTCTTTTATCGATGGAACATTATTCGGCGGCAGCCTCTTCGGCTTTCTCCTCGCCGTCCTTGCCACCCTTGCGGGCGCGGAGCTTGCGGGCCGCGGGCTTGGCGCCCTCCTCGACCACGGTCTCCTCGGCAGCTTCCTTGTCCTTCTCGAGCTTGCGCTCGTCGAGGCCTTCCTGGATGGCAGCGCACAGGACGTTGAGAATGCACTCGATGGACTTCGTCGCGTCGTCGTTCGCCGGTATCACATAATCAATCGGGGTGGGATCGCAACAAGTATCAACCATTGCGAATACCGGGATGTTGAGGCGATTGGCCTCTTTGACGGCGTTGGCCTCCTTCTGCACGTCGATGACGAACAGGGCGGAAGGGAGGCGGGACATGTCGCGGATCGAGCCGAGGTTCTTCTCGAGCTTTGCGCGCTGACGGTCGACCTGCAGACGCTCACGCTTGGCGAGCTTGTCGAAGGTACCGTCCTCTTTCATCTTGTCGATGGTGGACATTTTCTTGACGGCCTTGCGGATCGTCGGGAAGTTGGTCAGCATACCGCCGGCCCAGCGCTCCGTGATGGAGGGCATGTTGACCGCGGTGGCCTTCTCCTTGACGAGATCCTTGGCCTGCTTCTTGGTGGCGACGAAGAGGATCTTCCGGCCGGATTTGGCCAGCTGCTTCATCTCCTCGGCAGCCTCATCGATCTTGCCGATGGTCTTGTGCAGGTCGATGACGTGGATTCCGTTCTTCTGGTCGAAGATATAGGGAGCCATCTTGGGGTTCCACTTACGGGCCAGGTGGCCGAAGTGAACACCTGCATCAAGCAATTCCTGGAAATTTGTACGTGACATTGTGTGTGTCTTCTTTTTTGTTTTGTTCTAAACTGTCCCCGCCTGGCGGGGTCTCTTTTCTTCAAGGCGGAGTAGCGGAGTTTCCGGTCTCCGACCTTTTCCGCAGCGTGGCAACTTCCCATCTCGGTCCTCACGGACACCGGAAGTTTCAAACCACGGCTGTACCGTAAAACGGGCAGTAACTAACGTTTACTGAACTGGAAGCGGCGGCGTGCACCAGGCTGACCCGGCTTCTTGCGCTCGACCTCGCGTGCATCGCGGGTGAGGAAACCGGCGGCCTTGAGCGCAGAACGGTATGCTTCACGGTCCAGCTCGCTGAGTGCACGGGCGATACCCAGACGGATGGCTTCAGCCTGACCTTTGATACCACCGCCGATGACGGTGACCTTGACGTCAAACTGACCAAGCGTAGAGGTGACTTCGAACGGCTGGTTCACGATGTAACGGAGGGAGTCCAGCGAGAAATAGGTCTCGAGGGGACGGCCGTTGACCGTGACGTTGCCTGCACCGGGAGCGAGATAAACGCGAGCGACGGCTGCTTTACGTCTTCCAAGGGCGTGTGTCTGTTCCATTTGCTCTGTTTAAATTTCGTCCAACTTGATAACTTTCGGGTTCTGAGCCTGGTGCGGGTGCTCCGGGCCGGCATACACGTGAAGGTTGCCGAGGAGGTCAGCACCAAGACGGGTCTTGGGGAGCATACCCTTGACTGCTCTCCTGACGAGTTCGGCGGGCTGCTTGGCGAGGATCTCCTTCGGGGTCGTGAACCGCTGTCCACCGGGATAGCCGGTGTAGCGGGTATAAACCCGGTCGGTCATCTTCTTGCCGCTCAGGGAAACCTTCTCAGCGTTGATCACGATGACGTTGTCACCGCAGTCCACGTGGGGAGTGAAACCCGGCTTGTTCTTGCCACGGAGGGCGAGAACCACGCGGGAAGCCAGACGACCAAGTGCGAGATCAGTCGCGTCAATGACAACCCACTTCTTGTCTACAGTCGCTTTGTTAAGCGAAACAGTTTTGTAGCTTTGTGTGTCCACTGTCTTGATCTTTAATAAGTTAATAAAAATTGCGATCCCTACACAAAATAGGGACCGCAAAGGTATGAATTTTATTCTGAAAAACCAAACGGGAATCGCGCCTACGCGATGAAGTTCGCCTGGATGAAGGCGTTGACCGCCGTGGCGACGAACATCAGGACGATCAGGGAGGCGACGATCACGCCGATGACCTTGATGCGCTTGAACCAGACGGAGCCGTTCCAGCCGATGGTCTGGAGCATGCTCCAGAAGCCGTGCACGAGGTGGAACCAGACGGCGACGAACCAGAGCAGATAGATCGCCAGGATCCACCAGGTACCGAAGGTGGTGGTCAGCAGCAGGTAAGGATTGTTCTCGTAGGTGCCGATGCCGAACATCTCGGGAAGCTGCATCTTGGCCCAGAAGTGGGTCAGGTGGAAGAAGAGGATACCGAGGATGACCATGCCGAGCACGAACATATTCTTGGCGGACCAGGAATCGGCGGCAGCCTTGCTGGGCACCTCATAGCGCTTGACGCCGCCACGGGCGCGGATGTTCTGCACGGTCAGCCAGCAACCATAAACGATGTGCACCAGGAAACCGAGCGCCAGGACCGGGACCATGATGGAAATGACCGGCGTGGACATGAAGTCGCAGCCAAGCTTGAACAGGCCGTCGCCCTTGCTGAAGAGCTCCGCGTCGGCCGCGGCGATGCCGAACTTGCCCGTGAAGGAATCGATCACGGAGAAGAAGTTGATCGTCCCGTGCAGAAGGAGGAAGATGATCAGGAAGGCGCCACTCACCGCCTGGATGAATTTCTTGCCGATAGAGGAGTTGAATATAAACATCGTGTTTGGATTTAAGCTAGTTCAGAATGCAAATATAGCCCAAATCTTGCAAGTTCCATAATTTTCCAATAAATTTGTTTTCCATAACAAAGAAGCCATGAGAGTATTGTTGAAGCTGAGCGGAGAGAGTCTGGGCGGCCCCGCCGGCAAAGGAATCGACGAGAAATATCTCGTCCGCTATGCCCGGGAGATCGCGGAGGCCGTCAAGGCCGGACACCAGGTCGCCGTCGTCAATGGCGGAGGCAATTTCTTCCGCGGCCTGCAGGGTGTCGGCAAGGGCTTCGACCGCATCACGGGCGACCGCATGGGTATGCTCGCCACCGTGATGAACGCCCTGGCCATCGCCGGCGCGGTCCGCAGCTTCGGCATCGAAGCGGAGGTCTTCACCGCCACGCCGATGCTGCCCGTGGCCCACTACTACCGCAAGGAAGACGCCGTGGCGCTCCTCGAGCGCGGAGGCGTCGCCCTCATCGCCGGAGGCACCGGCAATCCTTTCTTCACCACCGACTCCGGCGCCGCGCTGCGCGCGCTCGAGATCGGGGCGGACGCCCTCCTCAAGGGCACGCGCGTGGACGGCGTCTACACCGCCGACCCCGAGAAGGACCCCACCGCGAAGCGCTATGACGAGCTCACCTTCTCCAAGGCGATCTCCGACAAGCTCAAGGTCATGGACCTGACGGCCTTCGCCCTCTGCGAGCAGGGCCCGATCCCCATCATCGTCTTCAACGTCGAGCAGGACGGCAATCTGGCACGGCTGTTGAACGGCGAGAAGATCGGCACCGTCGTGCACGCGTAGCGCGCGTATATTCAATAGGACTATTAACACACAACTCAAGAAGATATGTTGACCGAACAAGCCAAAGAAATCATCAACCAGACCGATGGCAAGATGCAGGAAGCCCTCAACTTCCTCGAGGAGGACCTCAAGTCCTACCGTGTCGGCAAGGCCAACCCTGCCATATTCAACGGTGTGACCATCGACTACTACGGTACTCCCACCCCGCTGCACCAGGTGGCCTCCATCTCCGCTCCGGACGTCAAGACCCTCGCCCTGCAGCCCTGGGAGAAGAACCTCATCAACAAGATCGAGAAGGCCATCATCGACGCCAACCTCGGCCTCACCCCGTCCAACAACGGCGAGGTGATCCGCTGCGCCGTCCCCGCCCTCACGGAAGACCGCCGCAAGGACCTCATCAAGAAGGCCAAGGCCGCCGGCGAGCAGGCCAAGGTCGTGGTGCGCAACGCCCGCCGCGACGGCATCGAGATCCTGAAGAAGGCCCAGAAGAACGACGGCATGTCCGAGGACACCGAGAAGGAAGCCGAAGCCGAAGTGCAGAAGCTGACCGACAAGAACGTCAAGCACGTCGACGAACTCGTCTCCGCCAAGGAAAAGGAAATCCTCACCGTCTGACCGATGAAACGTTTCTTTACAACTTTAGCCACTGCGCTCCTGACGGTGCCGGTGGCTTTTTTTGCCCTCGCAGGTGAAGGTCCGGGACCGTCCTTCGTCTCCCGGCTCGACGACATCCTGGACGACAGCGATTCGCCCTGGAAGATTTCCCTGTTCGCCCTCACCGACGTGAACGGCGACGAACTCGCCGACCTGGTGCTCGCCAGCTCCGACCTCAGCCAGATGACCGTCTACGCCGGCGGCGAGAAGCGCCCCCTGAAACTAAAGTCCATCCCGGAGGACAAGATGAAAGCGCTCCGGGACCGGAACGAGACCTTCTACGAGCCGGTCTCCTACCTGTATTTCTCGCTGGGCGCCCCCGAAGACGACCACCTGGTCGCGCTCGCACCCCGCTTCATCTGGAGCGCCCGGCTGGGCGACAACCGCTTCGCCTTCTCCACGGGCGAAGGCGCGGATGTCGACGACGCCGCGCTCAAAGCCTACACCAAGATGGTGTTCAAGCCCCACGTGGGCAACGTGACCTACGCCGGATCGGAAGATTCCGCCCTGGAGAATTACGAGCAGGACAAGGTCTGGCGGATGGACGATCCCATCTTCGTCCAGACGGAATTCCGCGGCTACACGGGCGACGAGGTGGCGCCGATCCTCTTCAAGGACGGTTTCCAGCAGACCGTCAACCTGCTGCAGTTCAGCCGCTGGAAGCACGGCGAGGCCGTCAAGGCCGTCAGCGACGACGTCAAGGCGATGATCTCGGACTACTACAACGGCGAGCGCGTCCTCGGCGTCCGCTACGTCGCGGACTGCAGCGCCAACGAGCGCGTCTGGTACCGCGTCATCTTCGAGCCCCGCGAAGGGACCGGCCACTACGCCCTGGTCTGCATCGCCGAGGGCTCCGTCGCATCCGTCTGGGACGAATTCGACGAGCTGGAGGATCCGTCGGACGTCTGGTACGGCGGCAACATCAACGATTTCTGGAACTGGAAGGAAGTCGAGTTCATGGCCATGTGGGGCTCCCCCGCCGGCCTGGAGATCGCCGTCCGCTGGCCGTCCCGCGAGGGCATCCACTACAGCATCCTCCGGGAATACGGCAGCAAGATGGTCTTCGCCTACGACGACTACCAGTACATCATGGCCTACTAGCCGGACCTGTTCCGGACGCGAAACGGCCCCGGCAGTCCGCCGGGGCCGTTTCCGTATCGCTAGAGTTGGGTGATGAATTCCGTGAACAGCTCCCTCTCGGCGTCGGACAGGAAGTCCGACTCGATGGGGACCATGAAGATGCGCTGCATCAGGCCTTCCGGCATTCCGGAGTAGTCCAGCAGGCGCTGCGCGTCCTTCTCCGTCGTGATGATGGCCGCCGTGGGATGGTCCTTGATGGCGTCCTGCAGGCGGTTGATGTCCTTCCATGCGTAGCGGTGGTGGTCCGGGAAGGAGAAGCGCTTGACGATCTTGTAGGTGTCGCTCAGGAAGGAGCGCAGCGGGCCGTCCTTGGCGATGCCGGTCACGACGACCACCTTCTTGGAATAGACGAAGCGCGGCTCCGCGGTGGGGAACACGCCTTCGGGCGCCAGGTAGCGGACGGTCGTGAAGAAGATCTGCTGCCGGCGGCCCTTGGGGTTGGTCGCCTCGCACGTGGCGGGGTCATAGTCGGTATAGCCCATCTCCCCGACGAACCGGGCGCGGGCTTCTTCGTCCAGGGTTTCCGGACACTTGGTCACGACCACGGCGTGGGAGTCGTACATCCGCTCCGGCAGGTCGCGCAGGCGGCCCAGCGGGAGGAGCATGTCTTTGTGGACCGGGCGGTTGTAGTCCACCAGGACGACCGTCTTGGTGGCCTTGAGCCGGCGGTACTGGTAGGCGTCGTCGAGGACGATGTAGTCAGCGGCCGGGAATTCGCGGTTCCAGCATCTGCGCGCCCACTTGCGCCCCTGGAGCTTCTCGGGGTGCACCAGCAGGTCGGTGCCCTCCACGCGGTCCTTGTCCACGGCCACGACCACGCCCGGGAATTTCTTCTTGACCTGGAGCGGTTCGTCTCCGAACATCGTCGCGCTGCCGGCCACGGTCACCTGCTGGAAACCGCGGCTTTCGCGCTTGTAGCCGCGCGAGAGCACGGCAAGCTGCCGGCCGGCCCACTTGGGACTCTGCCCGAGCAGGCGCAGGACCATCTCTACGTGCGGGGTCTTGCCCGTACCGCCGACGGTCACGTTGCCGATGCACAGGGTGGGCACGTCGGCGTAGTGGAACTTGCGGGCGGGCCGGCTGAAGCGGCGGTCGCGCAGCTTCAGGACCAGGTAGTAGGGGAAAAGGAGGATCTTGTCAATCATAGCGCTTTTCTATGGAATCTAAGATATCTTGCAATTCGGCCACGTCCAGGGTCGTGACCATCCGCATGCGGGTCTCCTTGAAATCGGGCAGGCCCTTGAAATAGCAGGAAAGGTGGCGGCGCATCTCGTAGATGCCGCGCGGCTCGCCCTTGTACTTCAGGGACAGGGCGAGGTGGCGGCGCGCCAGGGCGACCTTCTCCGAGACGTTCAGGTCGGGCATCGGCTCGCCGTGCTCGAGGTAGTACTTGATCTCGCGGAAGATCCACGGGTGGCCGAAGGTCGCGCGGCCGATCATCACGGCGTCCACGCCGTAGCGCTCGAAGGCCGCGCGGGCGGAAGGTCCGTCGGTGATGTCGCCGTTGCCGATGATGGGGATATGCATCCGGGGATTGGCCTTGACGGCCCCGATCAGCGTCCAGTCGGCGGCGCCCTTGTAGAGCTGGCAGCGCGTGCGGCCGTGGATGGTCAGCGCGGCGATGCCCACGTCCTGCAGGCGCTCGGCGAGCTCGACGATGATCTTGGAACTGTCGTCCCAGCCCAGGCGGGTCTTGACCGTGACGGGCTTGCCGACCGCCTCCACGACGGCCTTGGTGATGGCCACCATCTTGTCCGGCTCGCGCATCATCCCGGAGCCGGCGCCCCGGCCGGCGATCTTGCTCACCGGGCAGCCGAAGTTGATGTCCACCAGGTCGGCGCCGTGGCCGCCGGCGAGCTCCGCCGCCCGGTCGGCCATCCGGGCCGCCTCCACCATCGCGTCGGGATGCTGGCCGTAGATCTGGATGCCCACGGGGGCTTCCTCCTCCAGCGTATGCATCTTGGCGATGGTCTTGGGCACGTCGCGCACCAGGCCGTCGGAGTTGACGAACTCCGTGTAGACCATGTCCGCGCCCTGCTCGCGGCAGAGCACGCGGAAAGAGACGTCCGTGACGTCTTCCATCGGCGCGAGCAGCAGCGGGCGCTCTTCCAGATCCAGGTTCCCTATCTTCATACCATGCAAAAATAATAATTATATTTGTATGGTATGGCTGAAAGAATCGAAATGCTGCGCACCCTGATGCGCGCCAAGGGCTGGGACGCCGTGGTCGTCACCGGTTCCGACCCCCATTGCAGCGAGTATCCCGCCGAGCGCTGGAAGCAGGTGGAATGGCTGTCGGGATTCACCGGCGAAGCCGGCGACCTGGTGGTCACCCTCGACCACGCCGGGCTCTGGACGGACACGCGCTACTTCATCCAGGCGGAGCAGCAGCTCGCAGGCACGGGCATCGCGCTCCACAAGATGCGCGTGCCGGAGCAGGTCCCCATCCCCGACTGGCTGCGGCAGCAGTTCGGCGACGACGCCCTCATCGCCGTGGACGGCCTGTGCACGGGCGCCGGGTTCGCGCAGTCGCTGCCGGGGACCGTCCTCAGCGTCCCCGACCTGCTGGACCGTTTCTGGACGGACCGGCCGGCCATCCCGCAGACGCCCATCTTCACGGTGGACCCCGGCGAGACCCGCCGGGAGAAGATCTCCTGGCTGCGCGCCTTCCTGCGCGGGCAGGACTGCGACGGCATCCTGCTCACCGCGCTCGACGAGATCGCCTGGCTCCTCAACGTGCGCGCCTCCGACATCGAATACAACCCGCTCGTGATCAGCTACCTGCTCGTCACGCGCTCCGAGGTGTGCTGGTATGTCCTCAAGGACAAGGTCGAAGACCAGGATTCCCGGGCCACCTTCAGCATCCTGGAGGCGGACGGGGTGCGCCTGCATCCCTATTCCGACATCGATTATCTCCCTTCCGAGTTCCAGGGCCGCCTCTTCGTGGACGCGTCCAGCCTCAACTACCAGCTCTATTCCACCCTGGCTTCCGACGGCGTGGCCCTCGAAGAGGGCACGAGCCCCGTCGGGCTGCGCAAGGCCGTCAAGAACGCGCGCGAGATCGCCGGGATGCGCGAGGCGCACCTGCAGGACGGCGTCGCGATGGAGCGCTACCTCTACTGGCTGGAGAAGTCCGTCGCCGCAGGGCGCGAAATCACGGAATGGGACGCCGCCGTCAAGCTCGGCCAGCTGCGCGGCGACCAGAAGGACTACCTGGGCGACAGCTTCGAAACCATCTCCGCCTACGGTCCCGGCGCCGCCCTGCCGCACTACATCACCCCGCACAACTACGCGCCGGTGATCCGCGACGAGGGGCTGTACCTGTGCGACTCCGGCGGGCAGTATACCTGCGGCACCACCGACATCACGCGCACCGTCCCGATGGGGCGCCTTTCCGCGCTGGAGCGCGAAGACTACACGCTCGTGCTCAAGGGGCACATCGCCCTGGCGACGGCCGTCTTCCCGGAGGGGACGCCCGGCTGTCGGCTGGACGTCCTCGCCCGCGCGCCGCTCTGGCGCAGCAAGCGCAATTTCGGCCACGGCACGGGCCACGGCGTGGGCTGGTTCCTCGGCGTGCACGAGGGGCCGCACGACATCCGGCAGAACCTCAACCCCGTCCCCTTCGAGCCCGGGATGATCGTCTCCGACGAGCCGGGCATCTACCGCGAGGGCCAGCACGGCGTACGGCACGAGAACCTGCTCCTCTGCGTGGAGGCGGGCGTCTCGGAGTTCGGCCGCTGGCTCGCGTTCGAGCCGCTCACGCTCTGCCACTTCGAGACGGAAGCGCTCGACCTGTCGCTGCTGGACCGCGACGAGATCGACTGGCTCAACGCCTACCACGAGCGCGTCTGGCAGGCGCTCTCCCCGCACCTGCCCGGCGAGATTGCCGACTGGCTGCGGGACAAGACCCGCCCGGTGTAAGGATTTTCCAAAGATTCTGACCGAATTGCGCGATATTTCACCATCGCGCCGACGCGTTTATTGCGTAACTTTGCTAAAACTAAAACCACGTATATGAAACTCAAGTTCTTCTCCGGGCTGCTCGCCGCAGCGGCCCTGTTCGCTGCCTGCACGGGCAATTCCCAGGTCGGCGTGCTCAGCAAGCCGACTCCCGCCACCACCAACCTCCCGGGCCATGACTACCCGATGGTCAACCCCGACCTCAGCGCCGTCTTCCGCGTCGACTTCCCCGACGCCGACTCCGTCGCCGTGAACGTCGGCGGCAAGTCCTACGCCATGACGAAGGGCGAGGACGGCATCTGGGAGGCCACTTCCGAGCCGCTCGTGCCGGGCTTCCACTACTACATGCTCAACGTGGACGGCAAGCGGGTGGCCGACCCCAACACGCAGCAGTTCTTCGGCTCGTTCTATTGGGGCAGCGGCATCGAGATCCCCGAGGCCGGCGTGGACTATTATCTGGAGAAGAAGGTCCCGCACGGCGAGATCCGCATCGAGAAATTCCATTCCGAGCTGACCGGCGCAGACCGCCCGTACTACATCTACCTGCCGCCGCAGTACGCCAAGGAGCCGGAGCGCCGTTTCCCGGTGCTCTACCTGCACCACGGCGCCGGCGAGGATGAGACCGGCTGGGCCGTCCAGGGCATGATGCAGAACATCATGGACAACCTGATCGCCGCCAAGGAGTGCGAGCCGATGATCATCGTCTGCGAGCACGCCGTGGCCACGCTGGCCGGCGAGGAGCCGGGCGGCCGCTTCAACCTCTTCAACTTCGACGCCTTCGAGAAGGTGGTGGTCGAGGAGACCGTGCCGTACATCGACGCGACCTACCGCACCCTCACCGACCGCGACCACCGCGCCATCTGCGGCCTCTCGCTCGGCGGCTTCCAGGCCTACACCATCGGCCTGGACCATCCGGAGCTCTTCGGCTGGATCGGCGGCTTCAGCGGCTCCGGCCGCGGCCCCGGCGACCGCCGCGACAGCGAGATGTATCCGACCTCCATCAACGACGACTATCACCTCCTCTACATCAGCATCGGCACCGACGAACCCGCCGGCATGTACAAGGGCATCTACGACCTGCATTGCGCCCTTGACAGCCTCGGCGTCAACCACGTCTATTACGAGTCCCCGGGCACCGGCCACGAGTGGCTGACCTGGCGCCGCTCCCTGCACCAGTTCGCCCCGATGCTCTTCCGCGACTAGGAGCCCGCGACAATTATTTCCGCAAACATCGTTCAACCCGTGTTCCGGCCTTTTGCGCCGCCACACGGGTTGATTGCATTTTCGCGTATGTCACACTTGGCCCTCCGGGCTGCAGAATCAATTACAATCGAGACAGGATAGCTTCAACTTCATCTTTCAGGTCCCGCGCGAAGATGAAATGCACTTTAATATTCTGCTTGCGGGCATACTTCCTTCCTTCGTCGTTGAGCCATCCCCTGTTCACGCTGCGCAAAATCGAATAATAAGTCCGTTCCTCTTCCGCATCCAAGACGGGAAGGCCCAGATGAATGAATCTGACCGTCCGATCCGTTATCCACCCCAGCGCGCCTATGGCATCATTAAAACCGTCCCAATTATCTTTCTCATACGGGCTGTCGATCCCTTGTTCTATGGTATCGATCAACGCCCTTTTCCCAGAGATCCGGTCATCAATAACGACATTTATATCTTCTGGACATTCACACAGAAACTCTGCTATTCCATCTCTATCTATATACTCAAACCCGAACATAACCCTGTCTATCCACTTCAAATACTCACGACATGCCTCATCCTCCGAAGAATAGTATCTGACATCATATATCTTACCCCGTTCCTCAAAATATGTCCGCCATTGTCCATTCTCTTGCTCTTGGATACAATGGCCATAGAAATCATACGAATGCAAGAGCTTACAGAAATGAATCTTGCCGAAAAGGTTAATCGCGGAGTTATCTTCTCCCTTCCCGCGTTGTTTTAATTCTCTTTTTAATTGCTCGAAGTCCATAACTGTTGCCTTATTGTCCATTCCTTGAAATACAAAGGTACAAAAACTAATTCTGTCGAAGGCAACGGTTTTACCGCCATTCTTTTTCTATCTTTGTAAGGAGATGAAGAATACGTTCCTGAAGAATTACGGCGCGACGCTCCTGCTGCTGCTCGGGCTGGTCGTGGGCGGTGTGCTGGGCGCGGTCCTCGGGGACGGCGCCCGGGTGCTGCGTGCGCCGGGCATGCTGTTCCTGAACCTGGTGTTCATGCTGGTGGTGCCGCTGGTATTCTTCTCCGTGGCGCATTCCCTCGTGGTGATGCAGCGCAGCGGCGCGGTCGGGCGGATCCTCGCGACCGCGCTGGGCGTGTTCCTGGCCATGTCGCTCGTGGCGGGCGTCTTCTCCTTCGGCTTCATGTCGGCGTGGAACCCCTTCACCCGGATCCTGGGGCAGGGCGGCGACGCAGCGGGGAGCGTGATGGCGGAGGGCGTGGACCTGGGCGACGCGCTCGTGGCGGCCCTGACGGTCGACGACTTCTCCCTGCTGCTGTCGCGCGAGCACCTGCTGCCGCTGATCCTGTTCGCCGCGCTGTTCGGGCTCGCCGTGGCCCTGCTGGGCCAGAAGGCGGCCCTGGTGGAGCGCTTTATCGCCGAAGGCGAGGCGGTCGTCATCAAGATGATGGACCTGGTGATGAAGTTCGCGCCCATCGGCATCGGCTGCTATTTTGCCGACACCGTCGGCTCGCTGGGCGGCCAGATCGTGGGGGATTATTTCGAGATCTTCCTGGTGGTCTGCGGCGCCACTGCCGTGTGCTACCTGGTCTTCCTGTCGCTATATGCTTTGTTCTGCCGCGTCCCGCTCGGGCGATTCTGGAAGGAGATGCTCCCGCCGTCGGCCACGGCCGTCGGCACCTGCTCGTCGGCCGCCTGCATGCCCGTCAACATGGCTGCAGCGCGCAAGCTGGGCGTCAGCGACAAGATCGTGGACGGCATCGTCCCGCTGGGGACCAACCTGCACAAGGACGGTTCCGTGGTGTGCTCCGTGGCCAAGGTGCTCTTCGCGCTCTATTTCTTCGGCGTGCCGCCGCAGGGGCTTGGAGGCGCCGCCCTGGTCATCTTCCTGGCGCTGCTGGAAAGCATCGTGGTGGGAGCCATTCCCGTGGGCGGGATGACCGGCGAACTGCTCATCTGCGCGGTGCTGGGGCTGGACCCTTCCTTCGCAGCCGCCCTGCTGATCATCGGCACGATCTGCGACATTCCCGCCACGCTGCTCAACGTGGCAGGCAACCTTGTCGCACCGCTCCTTGTCCAGCGCCTCAGCGGACGCCGCACACCGTGAGGCCCGAGTTGCGGCGGACATTGTCCACACGCAGCTCTTTCGTGAGCGTAGGGATGTTGAATTCAAAATCGCTGGCCTTTTCCACGTCTGTTTCTGAGAGGTCGGTTGTCGTCCGCATTGGACTTGACGGAATTCTTAGTCTGGAGCCTGATCAGAGTCGGCAATGGGAAAGCAGGTAAGGCATATCGAAAACAAAAATCCGGCTATGGGAATAATCACCGGAAGCTGAATACTCCAGGCGGTAGGTAAAGGCATACTTTCCGTCAGCCGTCGTCTGGAAATCCATCATTCCCCCTAAAACCCGTTTGTGGAAAACAACCTCCCCGGTAGTCGTGTCAATAAAATAAATACCTGCAGGGTCCCTCGTAAAACTCTCGCTTTCGAAGGTTATGACCAAGTTCTCGTATCCTGGTGTATAACAGAAGTCCGCTCTCCCTTCATGTCGGCTGTCCAGACTCCAGTGCGGGCTCGTCGAACCATCGGGATAGAGAAGGTACTGATCGTATAATTCGCGCATCAGCCAGATCCCGTTCTTCTTGTTGGCAGCCGCCCGCACCTTGTGGTCAAAATTATAATGATCCACGATAAAACGGCAGTCCGCCCCATCAAAACGGATATAATAAGCGCAATTTGCCAGACAATACAGATACGAGCCATCCAGGCTCTCGGACAAGCCGTCCTGAATGGTCACATATTCCATCAAGTAAGAAATCCAGGAATCCAGAAACTCCTCATTACCTGAATATGCGCCAGGATCCTTCAGCGTCAAAGTGCCGTCCGTGGCGGTTTCCACCACTTTCACGCAAGTGGAAGAAGATGCTGTCGAGCGTAGGATAAGTACACCGGTGCCATACTTCGTAAAGGCAAGATCGGCCGGTTGCAAAAATTGATACACGATATCTTCTTCCTCCGGGACGGTAGCGCTGACCCGGAGCTCCCCGCTCTCAGGGTCCAGCATCCAGATCGTTGGAACATCGTCACCATAGCCGCCGGTATAGTGGTTCCAAATATACAGGTACCCGTTATATCCGTTAACCGTAAAATAAACGCAATCTCCGGGCAGCTCGGACAGATCGTATTCCTGTATTATTGTCCCCGTCTGACAATCCATGCGCAACAACTTCTTTCCGTTTTCGCAGTAAGCCATCAATTCCTTATCCTGATTGAACAAGAACATCCGCTGAAGAATATCGTCGACACGGTAACTCCTGTCGTAGAAAGGAATTTTCACGGAAACAGAAGATTGCGTCCCATCTTCCCCGGTAACCTTAAAACCATATTCGTTCTCCTGCCCGAAACTATCTGCCTGATGCCCGTCGAACACCAGGACCAGTGTCGTATCGTTCAGGATTTTTCTGTTTTCAGGATAATAATAATCCAGATTGATAATCCAATCGTAATGCGGGATTGTCGAATCGACTATTTTGCCATCAAAATGGATGAAAAGGGAGTCATAAGGATCCGTGATTCCATTTCCAAGGGAGAAAGATGTCCCGGTGACATGTACAAGCCATCCTGGATTAGCCGGCTCCGGCGATGATGGTGACGAGGGTGACGGTTGTTCACCAGCAGGCGATGGATCCAAACCATCGCACGCTCCCCATAGCAGAAGCATAGGCAAGAAAGCAAAAAAGACAGACCGAAGTTTACACATTGTTTTTTCAATTGGATATTGGTTCGTACAAAGATACAATTTTAGAAATACGTTTATCATGGTCCCTCCGATAATTTGTTGGACGGGTAAAAAAGTGCACCTCCGTCCGGCATAGGCGTGCCCGGTGTCCCTGGAAATGGGACATCGGGCATGATTTGGGCCTTTTTCGTTTCCGATGTCCCCAAAACAGGGACATCGGAAACGGGGCGAGTTGCCGCTGCCGAGGGAGGTGAGAGAAAGAGAAAAGGGAGCGCGGTGCGCTCCCTTTTCTCGTGCCCCAAGCGGGAATCGAACCCGCACGGCTTTAAAGGCCACTGGATTTTGAGTCCAGCGCGTCTACCAATTCCGCCATCAGGGCTGATTGGGGACTGCAAAGGTATTTAAAAAACGCGATTTATCAAATTTTTGGCGTATCTTCGCTACCCATATGGAGAAGAAAAGCATCTACGTCATTTACGACCGGAACGTCGAATCTTTCGCGCTCAAAATCGCCGAAGGACGCCCCTCGCTGGCCATCATCGCCGACGAAGAGCACAAGACGATGGACACCGTGCTGGCCATCTGCCGCTGGCTCCTCGCCCAGGGCGCCAACCGCGACGCCATCGTCTGGGCCGTGGGCGGCGGCGTGACCACCGACCTGGTGGGCTTCGCCGCCAGCATCTACAAGCGCGGCGTGCGCTACGCCAACTACCCCACCACCCTGCTCAGCCAGGTGGACGCGGGCGTAGGCGGCAAGACCGGCGTCAACCTGGACGGCTACAAGAACATGATCGGCGTCACCAAGTTCCCGATCTATACCCGCATCCTGCCGGAAGTGCTGCAGAGCCTGCCGGCCCGGGAGCTCCGCTCCGGCGCCGCCGAGATGCTCAAGACCTTCATCATCGACAACAAGGGCGGCCGCTACGAAAAGGCCGTCAAGCTCCTCTCCGAGCCCCAGATTGACTTCAACGCCCTCGCACCGCTGATCGAGGCGGCCGCCGCCGTCAAGCGCAAGATCGTGGAGCAGGATCCCTACGAAGAGAACATCCGCCGCTACCTCAACCTCGGCCACACCTACGCCCACGCCATCGAATGGTACCAGCACACACACGACGTGGCCGACCCGATGACGCACGGCGAGGCCGTCGCCGTGGGCATGGTCCAGGCCGCGCTCCTGTCCGAGCGTCTGGGCGTCTGCCAGCCCGGCCTTGCGGACCGCCTGCGCGCGGACCTGCAGGCCTGCGGCCTCCCGACGGAGCTGCCCTGCCCGGAAAGCGAGCTCGAAGCCGCCCTCTGGAAAGACAAGAAAGCCGAAAAAGGAATCCTCCACTTCGTCCTGATCAAGAAGATCGGCAAAGTGATAATCAAAGACCTGGATGATTTGCACCAGCCTGCAGAATAAGACCTACGCGCAGATCCTCGAAATCCTCGAGGACCCGACGGTCGAGATGGCGGAAATCCGCCTGGACCTCTGTCCCCTCTCGGACGAGGAGATCGAAGAACTCTTCAGCGAATCCGACACCCCGCTCATCGCGACCTGCCGGCTCGACGGCTGCGCCTCGTCGGACGACGCGACGCACCGACTCTACCTGGCCATCGCGTCCGGCGCCCGCTTCGCCGACCTCGAGATCGAGGCCCCGGCGCAGGTGAGCAAGGATTTTCAGCACCTCTGCCGCAAAAACGGCACGGAAATCATCCGTTCCTACCATAATTTCGACGACACGCCGGACATCGAGATCCTGCAGATGGCCCTCGCGCGCTGCTTCCGCTATGGCGCGGACATCGCCAAGGTCGTGACGACCTGCCATTCGGCCGAAGACGCCGCGCGCATCGAATCCCTCTATTCCGTCGTCCTCGAAGGCGTCGACTCCCTGCAGGGGAAGCTCGTGGCCTTCGGCATGGGCGAGGCGGGCCGCGACACGCGCATGGAATGCCTCAAGCGCGGCGCCCCCTTCACCTACGCCTGCCGCACGGAAGAAGAAGCCACCGCGCCCGGACAGTGGTCCGTCGCGGAAATGTACGGCACGCTCTACGGCGACCGTAAGCCCTACCGGGCGGAAGGCCGCAAGATGCCTGCCTCCAAGAGCTTCGCGCAGCGGGCAATCCTCGCCGCGGCGCTCGCCGAAGGCACCTCGCACCTGGGCGGCTACAGCCCCTGCGGCGACTCGGACTCGGCCCTCCGCGTGGCGGAGGCGCTGGGTGCGAAAGTGGTGCGCGACGGCGCCAGGCTGACGATCACCGGCATCGGCGCCCGCTGCGGG
>JAEEGK010008720.1_pt1 | contig 23871 bp, 18 predicted proteins | sample 8958771 | NCBI WGS metagenome assembly JAEEGK01 (sample SAMN16246547, study PRJNA631951) | gut metagenome | biome: gut microbiome; feature: rumen; material: SC-attached | host: Bos | place: Iran: Karaj | collected 2018-10
TAAAAATTTTATTATAAAAAAAAAAAATAAAAATTAAAAAAAAAATATTAAAAAAAATAATTCTAAAAATAAAAAAAAAAAAATTTATAATATAATAAATCCAAATAATATAAATGAAAAAAGATGTAAAGAAAAAAAAAAAAACCAAGAGAGTAATCAAAGAGACAATAGTGGTAACAATAATGATACAAGTAATAAATGGCAAAAAGATAATACTAAATTTAAAAAACATAAATCAGAAAATAAAACAACAAAAAACGAAGATGATAAAACTAAATTATTTGGATTAAAAAATCAAAAATTTGATTGTTATTTAAATTCAAGCTTACAAGTTTTTTTTCATTTAGAAAACTTTAATGAAAATATTAAAAAACTTGAAAATCAACTTAAGGACAAAGAATTAACTAATAAATATTTAAAATTATTAAAAGAAATTGATAGTGGAATTATTATTATAGACCCAAAAGATATAAAATTAACATTATCTAAAATAGAAGAAAAATATAAATTTGGTAACCAGCAAGATGCAAATGAATTTATAAGTATATTTTTAAACCAAATGAAAGAAGAAGTTAAACTAATGAATTTTGAAAATCAAATGGATGAAATTATCCCAATAAAACAAATTGAAAAAGATGCTTATGATAAACTTGAAAATAAATTTTTTACAAAATACAATTCATTTTTAATTGAATTATTTTATGGAAGATTAAAAAAAGAAATTTTATGTCCAATAAAAAAAAAACCAATAAAAGTAAATTTTCAAGTTTTTAATATGATAGAATTGCTTGATTCATCAAATAATATAATAAAGACATTGTTGAAGTATCAAAATGAAAAAAAAATAAATACTAAAATAAAAATAAAATGTGAATATTGCAAAAAAGATCATGATAATTATTTTTCAAAAACTACAGTTTATAATTTACCATATTATCTTATTTTATATTTAGTAAAACCAATAAATAATTTTAACGATTATCAAATTGAAGCAAATAAAATATGTGAAAAAAACAATAATGAAAAATATGAATTAATTAGTTCAATTGCATATTATGGAAATTATAGTAATGGTCATTACATTGCTAAATGTAAAGATATAAAAAATAATCAATGGTATCAATTCAGTGATGAAAAGTACAATCCAATTAATAAACAATCAATAATAGATAATAATGATATTATTTTATTTTATAAAAAAAATAAAAAATAATTTTTAACTATATTTAAATATGAATAAATATAATTCTAATTTATATTCAAGACAAGTAGGAACATATGGTATAGATACTATGAAAAAAATATTAAATATGAAAATATTAATTATTGGATTAAGAGGACTTGGAATTGAAATATCAAAAAATATTATTTTATCAGGAATAAGAAAATTAACAATATTTGATGATAATATTTGTTTAATAAATGATTTATCTTCAAATTTTTATATAAGTGAAAATGATATTAATATAAATAGAAGAGATAAATCTTGTTTGAAAAAATTATGTGAATTAAATCCTTATATCGAAGTATCAATTATTGAAAATAAAAATGAAATTAAAGAAAAAATATTAGAACATGATATTTTAATTATTACAGAATTAATTAATAAAGAAATATTATATGAATATAATAATATTTGTAGAGAAAATAAAAAAGGTTTTATTTATTCTTGTTCACTTGGTTTATGTGGTTTCATTTTTAATGATTTTGGTGATGAACATATTATTTATAATAAAGAAGGAAAAGAAGAACAAAAATTTTATATTAATAATATTTGTAAAAAAGATGATAAATATTTTGTAACAATTAAACAAAATGAAGATGAAAATCTTTATAAAACTACTTCTGATTATTTTTCTTTTAAAAATATTAATGGAATGGATAAATTAAATGATGAAAATTATGTTAAAATAAAAATAAAAACATCAAATTCTTTTTTTATTGAAAATACAAATGATTATGGTGAATATATTTCAGGTGGAATTATATATGAAAAATTTATACCAGAAAAAATGAAATTTAATTCATTTAAAGAAAGTTTATTTAATCCTTTTACAAAAGAATCTAAAGGAAAAATATTAAATATAAAAAACAATAATAAAGAACAATTTCATATAACAATAATTGCACTTCACAATTATTATATTTTACATAATAAATTACCAGATTTAAATAATCAAAATGATATAATTGAAACAATAAAATTAATAAAAATGTTAATTGAAATAGGAAAAGAAAAAGATTGGATAAAAAAAATAAAAGAAAATGAATTAGACATAAATTACATATCAAAAATAATAAAATGGTCAAAAAGTGAAATTTCCCCAATTTGTTCTTTTTTAGGTGGAATAGTAACACAAGAAATAATAAAATTTACAGGTAAATATACACCAATTAAACAATGGTTTCATTTTGATTTTTTTGAATTAAGTGATAATTTAAATATAAAAAATAATGCAATTAATTTACTTAATTCAAGATATGATGATCAAATTGCAATTTTTGGAAATGAAATTTGTAATAAATTAAATGATATGAATTTATTTATGATTGGCGCTGGTGCATTAGGATGTGAATTTATTAAGATATTTTCTCTAATGGGAATATCAAAAAATAAAAATAAAAATATTACAGTAACTGATAATGATAATATTGAATTAAGTAATTTAAATAGACAATTTTTATTTAGAAATAAAGATATTCAAAAAAGTAAATCTGAAATTGCATGTAAAGTTTCAAAAGAATTAAATAAAGATATTAATTTCATATCATATAATTATAAAGTAGATAAAGATACAGAAAATATTTTTAATGATGAATTTTGGGAAAATCAAAATTTAATTATTAGTGCAGTTGATAATAAAAATGCAAGATTATATATTGATAATCAATGTACTTTTTATAAAATTCCTTTTTTTGAATCTGGAACATTAGGAACTTCTGCTTCTTCAACTATAATTTTACCAAATAAAACTATTTGTTATAATGATTTACCTATTGTTAAAAAGAAAGAAATTCCTTTATGTACTTTAAAAAGTTTTCCTTCTAATATTGAACATTGTGTTGAATGGGGTAAAATTTTTTTTGAAGAATTATTTTATTTAAATATACAAAATTTAGAATTTTTAATTGGTAATAATGAAGAATTTTTTAAAATGATATTTAATAATATTAAGAAAGAAACTATTTTTGAACAATTAAATGATGTAAATGATTTATTTAATATTTATATTAATAAAAATTGTGATGAGCTTATTAAATATGTTGTTAATAAATTTAATTTATTTTTTAATGAAAATATTAATAATTTATTAATTGAATATCCTAAAGATTGTGTTGATAAAGATGGATTATTATTTTGGAATGAATCAAGAAAAATTCCTCATTGTATTATTTATGACTCAAATGATGAAATTTGTTTTACTTTTATTAAAAGTATGATTAATATCTATATTAGAATTTTAAAATTAAAAACAGACAATATTAATGATGATTATATTAAAAATAAATCAAATGAATATATAAATGAATTAAAAAATAAAAAAGAAATAAATAATGAAAATATTGATGATTTAATAAATAAATTAAAAACAAATATTTTAAATAATTTACCAAAAGTAAATAATTCAGAAAATTTAATTCCAGAAACATTTGAAAAAGATAATGAAGAAAATTCTCATATTGATTTCATATATTCAATGTCAATATTAAGAGCAAGAAATTATAATATAGAAGAAAAAAATAAAGAAAAAATAAATTCAATAATAACAAATATAACACCAGCAATAATTTCATCAACTTCATCAATAGCAGGATTTGTTTCACTTCAAATATATTCTCTTCTTCAAACAAATGAGATAAAATATTTTAGTAATTTATCTTTTGAATTAGCAAAAAATTATTATTCAATTAGTTATCCTGAAGAAGTAAATAAATCAAAAGATATTGAACCAACTTCAAATAAATTAGGTATTAAAAATATTCCATCTGAATTTACAATTTGGGATAATATTGAAATTAAAGGACCTTTAAATGTAAAAGATTTTATTGATTTAATTGAAAATAAATATGAATTTAATATTAATTTTATTAATAGTGATAATATTTGTTTATTTGATGTTTTATTAAGTGATGATGATGATGAAGATTATTTAAAGAATATTGAAGATTTATATTATGAAAAACATAATATTAAATATAAAAAGAAATATATTAAAATTAAAATTGTTGGTGTTAAAGGAAAATATTCTGTTAAAATGCCTATTATTAAATATATTTTGTAAAAACTAAATTTTTATAAAACATAGATTTTTTATTAAATATATTTATATTTTTTGGAAAAATATATATTAAGTGATCTCTTTAATTTTTCAATTTTGTAATAATATTATTATAATTATCAGAAGATGATTTTTTTATTTTTCTATCAGTTACTGAAAATTTGTTTTTTAAATTTTGTGGATTTATATAAGGTTTATGCTTTTTTATTGATAAAGAATTATGATTGTTATTATTTTCATCTATTTTATTTTTTTCTAATTTCATAATTGTATTCTTTTCAAAAACATCACTTTTATTTCTTGGAATTAAATTTTTCTTATTTTTCTTCTTCATTAAAATATAATTTTCAATTTCAGAAATATTCAAATATATATTTCCTAATTTTTCCTTAATATAAGTTTCACTAAAAGAATCTTTAGGTATATTTTTAATTAAAAATTCAATTTTATCAATTAATTCAAATTTAAAAAAATTTTCATAATCATTTAAAAAACCATTATTGTTAGTAATATTATTTTTTTTTTGTAATAATGTTTTAACAATATTTCTTTTTTGAATTTGTTTTTTTTCTTCTTCAAATTTATAATTTTTAATTTCTTTAAAATGAGGAGTTTCTCTTAAAAATTTATCATCTTTTTCATTATAAGAGTCACAACCAGTAAAAGTAATAAATTTTTTTCCATTATTAATTTTTTTATGAAATCCTTCTTCATAAGGAATGATATCTCTATTATTTGACATTGAATAATTATTTCTAGATTTTTCATTTCCTTTAAATGTTGAATTCATAAAAATTTCATTATAATTTTCTTTACTTTCAATAAATGGAAGTGATTCTTTTACAACTGATTTTTTAAATGTTTTCTTTTTATCAATTGGAATAAAAAAATCTTCAGGAAAAACTTTATTTGTTTTAAAATTTGATTTATCTAATAATAAAAGATTACTATTATTTGATATCAAAAATATTATATTTTAATATTTTACTTAGATATTTTAATATTGTTATTTGGATATTTTTTTATATTATTCAAATCAATATTTTTAGATTGTATTGTATGAAAATTCATTTTTTATTTTTTATTATAGTGAAATTATATTTAAAAAATTATTTTAAATATAAAAATATTAATTATTTAAAATTTATTTTCTTCTTGTTGTTCTTTATTATTTGAAAAATAAAAATCAGAAAATTTTCCTTCTTCAATTTCATTCTCAGAAAAAATTGAAATTAATGAATTTAATTTTTCTTTTAATTCTGAAATTTGTGAAATCAAAAAACTTAAAGTTTTTAATTTTTCAGAATGAATTGATACTTGCTTAATAATATCAATATTATCATTTTGTAATTGCCTAAAATTTTCTTTCATTTCATTTATAGTGAATTCATTATCTTCTGTTATTTTATTTATATCTTGAATAACATTTAAAACTTCTTCTAATTTATTTTCAGTATGAATATTAATTGAATTTATTTTATCTTCTATAATTTCTTCTATTATTTCATTGTTTGTAAACAATTTATTTGAATCATCTTTATTTTTATCAAAATTTTTTTTTTCATTATTATCAGTAATATTTCTATAATTTATTTTTATTTCTTCATCATTTTGATTTTCAATTCTTTGATTAATTGATTCTAAAATTAAGTTTAATTCATTTAATTTTGAATTATTTCCTTTTTGAATATTATCTATTTTGTTCTCTAAAATCTCTATTTTTGAATTGATTATTGAAAATGTTTCATTATTTGATAAAATTATATTTGTTTCTCTTTCTTCTTCTCTTAGTTTTAACATTTGTTCATAAAATTTTAACATTTTTTCTAAAGTATTTACTCTATTTTCTAAATTACTAATTCTTAATTCAGTAGATATTTTATTTTTATTATTACTATTTAATTGATTTAAATCAATTTTTTCTTTTTCCAAAATTATAATTTGATTTTCCATTTTAAAAAATAATTGAAAATTTAATTTATATTTAAAAATATTTAAATAATATATGAAAAAATTAAAAAATCTCTAATTCATTTATAACTGATTTTATATCTCTATAACATAATTTAAAAGTATATGCATTAAAATCACCTTTATTAAGTATTCCGATGATATGAGCTATCTTTTTATTTTCACAATTTTTCCTATTTATTATAATATTATTATTATTTTTAAAATAAAATGATTTCATCATTTTTTCCTCATCTTGAATATATTCATTTTTAATATATGAAATTTCCTCTTTTGTAAAATTAAAATTTGATAATTCATTTAGAATTTGTTTTTTAATTTTATCTTTATCAAATTTACTACTAATATTAGAAAAAAATGTTTTAAAAATATTGTTTGAATCTAATAAAAAGCTACAATTAATTTTTTCACTTTTATTAATTAAAAATTGACTAACTTCTTCAAAGTTAATAGAAAGTGAATATTTAGTTTTATTTGTAAAAGATTCAAAATTAATAGATTTAAAAATATTTTTTTGTTCTTCATTATAACCTTTTAAACAAAAAAAAGGAAAAAAAGTTTGATTATCATTATTAAGATAAAAAGAATAAACTGTTTCTTTAATACTTACATTAAAGAATAAATCATCTATATCATAATTTTCTTCAAAAAATTCAAAATATGTTTTTTTTACTTTTTCTTCTGGATAATTTTCAAAAAAATTTTTAGTAAAATTCAGTAATTTTTTAGTAAAAAGAAAATTATTTATATTTTTAAAAATAAAATGACCAAATGTCTTTTCTTTATCTTTCTTTATTATTGTTTTATTAATTACATTTTTATTCTTCTTTTCAAATTTGTCCAAACTTGAAGAAGTAGATTGTTTTTTTAAATCAGATTTATTATTATCTTTTGTACCATTTTTAATAGGTATTGTTTTAACTTTATTATCATTTAAATATAATTTTGTATTTGAATAAACTGAAAAATTTCTTTTAATAATATTCTCAATAAAATTGAAATCTAATTCACTTACATCATTTAAAAAACATTTATTTTCAAATAATGTCATTTTTAAACATCCAGTATGAATATCTAAAGTACACCAAGTTTCTAAATTTTTATAATCTATTTCATTAAGTTTTTTAATTAAAGTTTGATATTTTGAACTTGTACTATCTTTAATAAATTTCATTTTTAATAAATTAAAAATACCACCATCAATTTTCTTATTTTTATATTTAATTATAGAATAAATTTTATTATTCATTAATTTATATTCTGAAATTTCATTTTGTGTAATTTCACAAATTTTTCTATTTTCTTCTTCAATTAAAGGAACTTTTCCTATAAAATTATCTAAATTATCATTAATATAACTTTTTTCCTTTTCATATAAATCATAAATATATAATTTTCCATTTCTTGAAGAAGTTATAATTTGATTTTCATTTTCATTCATTTGAATATCTAAAATACAATCATCAATTTTATCAAATAAAGCATAATTTTCTAATTGAAAATCATTTAAATAAATTTCACCATCCATACTTCCAGTAATCATTTTATTAAAATCACTATTTATAAATAAACTATGAATACTACTTTTATGATAATCTAAATTATAAATAAATTTTTTTTTTGAAATATCCCAAAATTTAATTGTTTTATCACTACTAACTGAAATTAAATTTTTACCATCAGGACTAATTTTTATATTTCTAATTATATCATTATGACCATGTAATTTACATATTTCTTTTTTTGATTTTGTATCAATAATTATTATTGTATTTTCTTCATATAAAGCTGCAGATAAAATATTTTCATTTCCACATAAATCAATTGAATAAATTGAACTTCCTTTTGATAAAATTTCATTCTTTGAATTATTTTTATTTATATTTATTGAATATATTTTTCCATCTAAACCAGATGAATATAATAAATCATTATATGCATTATATTGTATACTTGTTATATAATCATTATGATAATAAGAATATGTTAATGATGGAAATAATGTTTTACTTAAATTATTTTTTATATTGTTAAATAATTGATTTAAATCCCAAATACATATTGTTTGATCATTAGAAGATGAAAATAATATATTTTTTGATTTATCAAATGCAAAACTTGAAATCCAATTTGAATGAAATTCTAAATTTGATAATAATTTTAATTCTTTTGGTTCATTATTTCCCCATAATTTTATTACTGAATCACATCCTCCAGTAAAAAATAAGTTTTTATTACATTCATAATATAATATCTTATTCACAGCTTTATGATGATAAATTTCATTTTTATTTCTGAAAATTACACTAAAATAATCATTAATACTTTTTTTTTTGTCATTATTACTATCATTCATATTTCTTTAAATTAACATTAAAAAAAACAAAAAATTTATTAAAAAAAAAAACAAATTAAAAAAAAAAATGAAAAAATCAGAAAAAGACAAATATGAAACAACATATGGTATTTTCAAATATAAAAAGCCATTACCAAATGAATTAATAAGTGCAATGGGTTTAGAAGGAGAATCAGTAATATTTAAAAAGATGATAATGTCAGATTACACAAGATTTTACGATGAGATAAAAACACCAGAAGAAGGAGATTGGTTAATGACACATAAAGAATATGGTCAAACATATAAAGAATATATAAGAAGTGGTTGTATTCAAGTAGATTCAAATCATGATGTAATATATATTGCACCATTATCTTTTAGTTCAAATGAAATTATGGATCAAGATTTTATAACAAATATTTTTTTCTTATGTGAATCTTATTTTAATGGTATGAAAATAAGATTAATTGAAATATCTTCTAATTTTAATGGTGTTGATGTTAAAACTGATGAAGACAAAAAAATGCAAATTAATAGTGAACAATTAATGAATATTTTAAGTCAAGAATTACCAAATGATGCTTTTTGTTTAATAGGTTTAATTGATACTGATTTATATCAAGAAAGTATTAGTAAAAATGATAAAGTTATTTTTAAACCTACTTATGGTAGTAAAAGTGTTTCTAAAAGAACTTCAATTTTCTCTTTTGCAAGATATGATCCTTATTTTAATAAAAATAGAGATAATATTTCAAAAGAAAGAAAAATGAAAATTTATATGTTATTATTAAAGAGAGTTTGTAAAGCAATTATTAAAGAAATTTGTCATATGTTTGGTATGAAAAATTGTACTTTTTTTTCTTGTTTAATGAATGGAAATGCATCTTTATATGAATTTGATAATAAACCAATTGAACTTTGTCCTATTTGTTTAAGGAAATTAATTACTAATATTAATTGTAAAGGAAGAGATATTTCTAATTCTAGAATGAAAAATCCTAATGCTGTTTTAGATAGATTTGTTAAGTTGAGAGATACTCTCCAAGAAAATTTTTATGGAATGTTTGAAAATGAAGTTAGTTGGTTAGATGCTAGAATAGAATTTTTGAAAAATGAATTATAATATTTTTAATATTTTTTTAAATTTTAAATTTTTATTTAAATAAAATTTGAAAAAGGAATAAAAATTTATTTTTTTTTATAATTGATAAAATAATATTTATTATTTTATTTTAAAAATTATATTTTATTTTTTGAATTATTTTAATTATTTTTATTTAGAAAATTTATATTTTGATTTTCTATTGTAATATTTTCTGTTGTTAAATTTAGAAATTCTGTATTTGGATTTGTTTTTTTTTCTGGAAAATCATCTGGATCATATTGTTTATAATAGAATTTATGACTTAATTTAGGAGTAAGTTGAATTTTATATCCTAAAAAATTTTCATTTATTATTTTATTAGAAACACTTTTAATTTCAATTTTAACATCATTTTCATCTTCTTTATTAGGTGTTTTATTATTTTGTTTTTTTTTATTTTGTGATTGACTATTTTGTTTACTTTTACTATTACCACTTTGAGTTTGTTGTTCTTGATAATATAAAAATCTTTCAATACCTAAAATAGGATGATTTATATCATTTAAATTTTCTTCATATTCAATAACATCAAAATTACTTTTAATAAATTCAACAATATTATCAATAGAATAAAGAATTTTATTTTTTTCAAAACTTTCTTTAATTTTGCCTGAAATTTTAGTTAAATATTCATTATTTCTTTCTCTAACTCCAGAAATATATTTATTAAGTATATCATAAATATAATCTAATTTATTCATTTGAGCTCCAATATATTCATTATGTAATTGTCTAAACACAATTATTTTTTGAACTAAAACTGAAAATTTAGAATATAATTCAGAATTAAATTCAAAAATATCTTTTAAATTAGAAAAATCAGAAATATCATTTTCAGTTAAAAGAGTACAATATTGATTTAATAATTTAGAAAAAGTAGAAAAAGTTCCTTCAATTTTACTTTTAAAAACTTCATAATTAAATAAAATTTCAAAATCATTTTCATTCATTTTTAATTTTTCAGAAAAAACTTTAATCATTTCAATTTTATTATTTCCTTCTATATTTTTTAATTGAGGAATACTTTTTTTTAAAAAAATTTCTTTTTCATTATCTTTATCAGGAATTCCTTTTCCAGTATCACAATAATCTTTCATTAATTGATTATACATTCTTTCAATACTTTCTCTATCAGCATTTTCTTTTAAAGAAACAATTCCTTCACCAAATTTTCTTTTTTTAACTTTTTTATTTAATTCTTCTTCCATTTCAGGACTAATTCCTTCAAAATGAGTATTTGTTGATATTAAATTTTGATAAGTTTCATTATCATTATTATTATTTTTATTAACTTTTTTTTTAATTTTTTTCATTTTTTTTTTATTTCTATTTAAATTCTTAATTATCATATCTTCACTATAATTTCCAGGTAATAAATTTAATTTTGATGTATCATCATTTAAATCTCCATTAAATGCTTCTTCATCATCAATAAAAGAATCATTTTGATCATAATAATTAATTTCATTTGGATTTCTTTCATTATTATCTTTATCTTTCATATCTTCTTCTGTTAAATGTTTTGCTATTTCTTTTATTGGAGCCAATTGACCATGTTTTTCTAAACGATATGTTATTTGATTTATTAATGTATCATATTTATAATATTTTTTGTTTTTTTCTTCCATTTTCTTTTTTAAATATGAAAAATTTAATCCTAATGGTTTTAATAAAGTTGAATATTCTATTTGCCAATATAAAATTTGAGGATCAAATAATTTTTCTTTTATTAATACTTTAGAATAGTCAAATAAAAATTCTAATGAGGTTTTTTCTTTTATTTGATTATATGATATTATTATTGGCTCTGATACTTCGTTTATTATATCGTCTTTCATTTTTTTTATTTTTTAATTCTTTTTTTATAGCGCAATTAATCAAATATTTTTTTAATTATTTTTTTTTATATTTTTCTTTATATGAATTTTTTTTAATTATTAATTTTTTTACAACGAGGGAAAGTTCTTCTAAGAAATATTTAGAAAGTAGTGATTTTGAAAAAAGAAGATTGAAATTATATGCTGATATTAAATTAATTGAAAAAAATAAAAAAGATTTTGAGAAATATAATGATAAACAATTTAAAAAAATATATTCTAATTTTAATTTACAAGATTCATGTGATTTTTGGTTTGATCAATCTTTTGCTAAAAGAATTAAGAATAAAGGTAAAATTAATTTTGAAAAAATAACATATTATTTAAATAATTTGCCTACAAGTTTTACAAATATAAATAAAACAGAAAATAAAAAAATAATAAAGAGTCAAGAAAAAGAATCAGATTTAAAAGAAAAATTTGATATTCCTAAAAATTTAAAATATGTAACATATAAATCAAACATAAATAAAAGTAATCAAATTTATAAAAATAATAATAAAGAAAAACTTAAAATCAATAGTAAAAATGATAATAATAAAAAAAATAATAATAATAATAATATTAAACATAATAATATATTATTTAATGAAAAAAATCTTTTAATTAATCAAACAAACAAAAAATTATTATTTTCAAAAAGAAATTCAAATAATAATTCAATTCTTTTATTCCCAGATAATGCAATTAAAAAAAGTAATACAAACATAATAAAAAACATTCCATTAAATTATTATTATGAAATAAACAATAACAAAAAAATAAAATATAAAACTTCAAATTCACAAACACACATAATAAGCAGTAAAAAAAAAAAGAATAAAAAAAGAAAAAATTCAAATAGTATTACAATAAAATTGACTAAAATTTTTGAAAAAAATTTAACAAAAACAAGAAATCCTTCAATTTCAAAAACTGAGATAAATCCATTATTTACTCCTTCATTAAATCAAAATTCATTAAAAATTGTAGAAAAATTAAAATCAAATAATGAAACAATATCAAAAAATAAAAGAATATCACAAACTTTTAATGAATACTTTTATGATAAAAGTAATAAAATAAAAAATATAAAACAATTAAGTCAAAGATTAAATGAAACAAAATTAAATAATAAAAAAGAAAAAGAAAACGAAAATGAAAATGAAATTGAAACCTCATTTAATAAAAATAATGAAAGTATTAAAAAAGAAAATAAAAAGAAATTAAAAAGAAATTACTCAACACCAATATTTGAACAACAAATGGAATGGAAAGCAAGAGTAAATTTAAAAATAAAAAAAGAACAATTAAAAAGTGAATTAAATGAAATAAAAAAATGTCCATTTTATCCTAAAATTTCACAAATAAAAGATTTAAATAATACAAATCCAAATTATTCAGAATCAAATAATATTTATATAAAAAGAAGAAGAGAAAGAATAAAAATTAAAAATAATTTAGAAGACGAAGAAAAAAATAAAAGAACTAAACCTTTATTATTAAGTTTAAGAGGTTATGAAAAAAATAAAGGCTGGGTTTATCCTATTAATGATTTAAATAAAAGTTTTATTTATCAAAAAATAAGAGCAAAAAGTGTTAAAATTAAAGAAAATAATCAAAATAGTTTTGAAAAAATTGTAAAAGCAATATTTTCAAATTGAATAATGTACTTTTTTAATATTTGTAAATGTTTTATTTATGTTATTAATTTATTTTTTTTTGAATTTTTAAAAAAAACTCTAAATTTTTTTATATTAAAAAACAATATTTTTTAATTTATTTCTATATTTGTTTTATTTATCTTCTTTTTTATCTTTTTTCTTTTGTTCTTTTTCTTGTTTTCTTTTTTCTTTTTCTTCTTTTTTTTCTTTTTTTCTTTTTTCCTTTTCTTCTCTTCTTTCTTTTTTCCTTTTTTCCTTTTCTTCTTTTCTTTCTTTTTTTCTTTTTTCTTTTTCTTCTTTACTTAATTTCTTATCATTTTCATCTTCGGATTCAGAATCTGAACTTGAACTTGATGAAGAACTTGAACCAGAATCTTTTTTATCTTTTTTATCTTTTTTCTTTTTCTCTTTTTTAAGTTTCTTTTTTTGTTCTTTTATACATTTACATTCTTTTTTCTTTCCATCTTTTTCAACTTCTCCTGTTCCTTTACATTTTTCACAATCTTGAATTGGTGTTATTTTTTCTTCTGTTTCCATTTTTTATTTATATAACATAAAAATTTATGTTTTTAAATAATAATTTTTGTAGATCATATATTATGATAAATAAAACAAGTTTTATAATTTATTTATTATTTAAATTATTTTTTCATTAATATTCCATAAATTAATAAATAAATATTATATAAATTTAAATAAATGATTAGAAAAAAAAAAATATCATGGATTTTTTATTAAAAAAATATATTGATTATTCTTTTATATAATAATATATAAATTAAATAATCACCTTTTTTCCATTCAAATAATTTAGATAAATCAATTTTTATTTTAAATAAATATAAAAATATTTATATATAAAAACTATTTTTAGCTTTCTTTTGTTTATTTTTAAAAAATTGATTTTTTTGATATTTTTTTTTTCAATTTTCAACAATCAATATTTTATGCGTATAATTATTTATTTTTAAATTTTAAATTTATGATTGAACAAAATAAAAATGAAGATATTGAAATGAACGATAATAAAACTGAAATAAAAGAAAGATTTTTAATTGATTATCAAAGAAAAATGGAAAAACTTAATCGATTATATAAAATAGATTCAGATAACAATTATATTATTTCTCCAAATCCGGGATTTGTTTATTTACAAGAAATAGTAGGTGAAACAATTCCACAAACAATAATTAAACCAACTATATATGATAATGAAAGTAATAATAATATTAATGAACAATTTAAAATAAAAACTCCATCAAATGAGTCTAAAATTCATTATTTTGCTAATAAATCAAATATTAAATATGAAATAATAGAAGAGTATTAAATAACCAAATTAACAATAATTAATAATTTTTAATAAAAAAAACTTTAAAAAAATAATTTAAATAAGTAACTAAATAAAGAATTAAAAAACTCAATATTACTTTTTATTTTCCATTTTTTTCCAATAATCAAATTTTTCTTTAATATCTTCACTTTCATTTTCCTATTTTGAAAAATAGCATAAATAATTAAAAAAACAAGATTAACCCAAATGAACTACATAGAATTATGATATCATATATATTATTAAATATATCTTATAAAAATTGAAAAATAAAAGGAGCAATTAAATCACTTAATAAAATACATATTAAATCATTAATTCAATAAGACAAAAGTTTTAAATTGATAAAAAAATAAAAACAATTAAAAAAAATTTAACAATTCAATATTTTAAATTTCAAAGAAAAGTAATCCTATAATACAAGTTAAAAATGATAAAATAATTCAAATAAAAATTGCATTTTTTTTGTGTCCTCTAAATTTATCCAACAATTCCTCAAATTAAATTTCCTATTAAATGGACTAAAAATCAATATTAAATAAGAAAGAGAATTGAAGGAGAATATTAATGATTTTCTTTGAAATGAATATTTAAAAATTCTATTGAATCATAATAAATTTTGATGACATTTTGAATTATTATTTTTTATTTTTACTATTTATATATATTTAAACTTGTTTTATTATTAATTTGATTTTGATATATTAAAATTAAATTTTATATTTTGATGAATAATAATTTTTTTTATTTTAATAAGTTATAATAATATCTTTCTTAATACATAAAAATATTTTAACATCATTTAATATAAAATATAAAATTGTTTACCATTTTTTTAAAGGAATTCCATTTTCATCATTATAAAAATTAATCCCATATAATATAATATCAATAATCTGCCAAATCATAATAATATTAAAGCTTATAAAAGATAATGCATTTAAAATCATTTCTTTTGTAATGAAAATATTATTATCATTATCTTGATTATTTAACTCATAATTATTTTTATTTTTATTTGAAATAGAATAAAAACAAAAGGAAATAACAATAAAAATAATTAAAATACTTTCAATACAAAATTTAAACCAAAATAAACTTTTTCTCCCAATATATCTATGTCCAAAACCAAAAGATAATAATAATTCAAATAAAAAAGCATTTAATTGTAATTTTTGTTTATAACAACATTTAACTTCATCATTATTATTTAAAGTGATATATCCATCATCACAAACACATTTTAAAAATTCAACATTATTATTATTTTTTTTTTGAATTACATAATGATATAAATCATAAAAACATTTTCCAAATTCACTACATTTTACTTTTGAATTTGTTGATGATAAATCAGTATTACATTCTTGAACTGCTAAACAAGGTTCAATAAATGCATTTTTAATATAAATTGGAAAAATTAGTAAATTTAATATTAAGAAAAATGACATAAAATTTAAATTAAAAAAATTTTTTTTTATTATTTTTAATTAATGTCAATTGTTGATTCATTTCAAAATTTTATTTTTTTATTAAATAATTCTCCTTCAATTAACGATTTGTCAATTGCATTAAATGATAATTTCAGTCATAGAAAAATTAATAAAGAAGAAAATTATCAATTATCATTTGAGTTATTTAGATTTTTAAATGATTTAATTCCTTTATTGACAGGAGAAGAAGAAAATGATTTAAAAATGATAATGAAACCAATTAAAAAATTAGGTATTAATAATCAAAATATTCAATCTGAAGATATTGCAAAATTATTATATAAGAAAATAGATGAATTTAAAAAAAATAAATTTGAATCTAAATTCTCTTCTTTTAATTGGCAAGTTTCTGTTATTGATAAACAAAATGGAAATGTAAATTCTAATAAAATGCAAAAATTAGAAATTGTCACTAAAATTAATTCTTTTGATATTAATTCTCAAAAATATAAATCTAATCTTATTAAAATGAATTATGATGAATTTCAAGAAATATTAACTAATTTTAAAAAAATAAATGAACAATTGCATTTATTTAAACAATAAAATTTATTTTTTAATAGTTAAAAAATACTTTTTTTAAAATAACTTTTAAACTTATTATAAATAATAAAAATAATAATTATAGTTTATTCATTCATAATAAATATACAAATAAAAACATTATTCATTAGTATTTAATTCATCTATTCTTATATTAAGAGTACCTCCATTTATTCTTCTAGATTCTTTTGATAAATTTAAATTAGTTTCAGTATTTCTTAATTGTTTTCTATCTATTTTGTTTCTTGATAATTCAATTAATTCAATAATTGAACCTAATCCAATTGAACAAAGACAAAATATAACATGAGAAACATTATGACTTGTTATAAATATTATTCCTATCATTAAACAAATTAATCCTTGTCCTTTATCTGAATTTATTATTCCTAAATTATTTGTTATTATTTTAGGTAATATTTGAGGATATAATTTTTTTGTTATTAATAAACAAAATAATACTATAATATATAGACTTAAAAAAATTTTTGATGCATGAGTGAAATTAATATCTTTTTTAAATAATGTAATAAAAAATGAAATAATTTGAATGAAAAAGAAAAATGTATATAAAATATTTTTAAATTTCGAACATCTCATTTTTAAAAAAATTTATTTATAAAAATTATTATTTATTTATAAAATTATACATTTTTTTCGTATTATTATCATTATTCAATATTTTAAATAATTTTTTAAACCTTCGATTATTGTAATAAATATTTTTGAGTTTTTGATTTAATTCTTTATGATTACCTTTTCTAAAATCTTTAATTGTTGAATAATCAATAGTTTTAAAATTCATTAATCTTTTTGTTTTTTGTAATTTACTATCAGAAAAACTAATATCATCATCATTAATTCTTTTTTTTCTTTTTTCAATTAAATTTGAATTAAAATGAATTTTATATGAATCACTATTATTATTTTCTTTTGAAGGATCAAAATATTTAATTGTATTATATTTTCTTTCAAAATCATCATAAATTAATGGATTAATATATTTATGATTTTTACTACTTGAAAATGAATAAAATTTAGTATCAAAATTATTTGAATATTTATCAGATAATTCAAAATTGATTTTTTTTTTATTTTCATTTTCAATTTTTCTCTTCATCATTTTTTCAAAATAAGTTTTTTGAAATATATTTTTATCTTTTGAATTTAAACTTTCATTTAAATTATTATTAATTATTAAAAAATTATTATTTGTTTTATTAAGTGAATTAATATTAGTTTGAGTTGTTTGATCTCTCATTAATAAATCTATTTCCAATCCATCTTTTAAATGTTTTTTAAATTTATTTATTGAATTTGAAGATTCAATTCTTTTTTGTATTTTTCTCTCAAAAATATTTGAATCACTTAATATTGGAAGAATTTTATTCTTTTTTTTATTATTATTTTTTTCATTATTTTCATCAGAATAAACTTTTAATTTTATAACACAATTTTTTTTTGAATATTTTAATTTTTCATTGGTATTATTCTTAACAAATAAATCATTATCTTTTAATTTACTTTTCATAAAATTTAACATAGATTCTCTTTGTCTATATAATAACTTTAATAAAATATCACTTTTTATTTTTTGAATTTCTTTTGCTTTTTCTAAAATAGTTTTATCAAGATTTAATAACATTTTAAAAAAAGTAATATGAATTTCAAAAACTGTTGCTTCAGGAGAATTACAAAATAAAGTATAAAGATACTTATTTTCAATTCCACAATCACCTAATCCTAAAATATCATTTTTACCAAAAGATTCAAATTTAATATCTTTTTTAATAACATAATCTTTTAAAATTTCTAATTTATCAATTTCATGTTTATTTATATTTCTCTTTAAACTACTTTTTAATAATATTTTATCAATTTCTTGTAAACTTTTTTTTGCTATTGTTGAAAATTGACCATTTTTAACAAAATAAATAACATGATTATTATCAATAATTCCATTTTCTTTATATAAAATATCTTTATAATATAAATTTCTTCTTTTAAAAAAAGTAGAAAAATTTTTCATAAAAATAGATTTATTTCCATATTTAAATATATCTAAATTAAGTAAAAAATCCAAAGCATGTTTTCTACTTTTTTCAATAATATTTCTTAATATATCATTATATAAATCTTTATGTAAAATTGCCAAATGAGTATCATTACAAGAAATAACACTTTCAATTCTTTTATTATCATCATTAATAAAAGATTGATCAGTCATCATTTCACCAAATTGTTCTCCTTGTCCAATGCATTCAGCTTTAAAATAATTATAAATTAAAACAGGTTTTTTTCTCACATTAAATAAATTATCATCTTTTTGATAAATTGGTTTTATTCTATTAATATATTCTTTAGTAGAAACATTATTAGCAATTTGTTTATTAATTAAAGAAGGTTTATTCATTACAATAACTGTATTTTCTACTTCAGTATATAAATCTAAAGCTAATCTTATTTCATCTTCATTTTCAAATGGTAAATATTCATTAATAATACTTTTTTTAATTTTTAATTTTCTAAATGAATTCGGAGAATTTATTATACTTCCTCTTTTTGGTATTGGACTTTCTGAAGGTAATTTATTTAATATACTAAATCTTTTTGGTGGATTAATATTTAAATAATTATTTTCTCTTTCTTTTTGTTCTTTTTCTTGTTCTTCCATTATTCTTCTATTATTATTTATTTCCTTTGCAGTAACATATGCTCTTCTAATCCAAATATCAAAATTTCTTTCACTCATTGGAAATTGTTCCATATTCTTATTTATTGTTTTATTTAATAAAACAAATTCATTATACTTTCTTAAATTTAATAAATATAAATAATACTCATTTTCAGTTAATCTTATTGTTTCTTCATTTGGTACTAATAAATTGACTTCACCTGATAAAATAACATAAAAATATTCTGCAAAATCATCATATCTATATATAACATTATCTTTTGAATAATATTCATATTTCATTGCAAAAGATAATTTTGATATTAAATCTCTTGTGTGTTCTTTTTCTACTTCTTTTATTCTTCTTGAAAATGGATTTAAATTATATAATAATTCAATTACATATTCATTATCATTTATTGTTCTTTCTGGATTTTTAAATATTTCAAATCCTTTTTTATATATTTGCTCTTGGGAATAATGATGAAAAATATGAAGAATATTTTCTTTTCCAAATATTTGTTTTCTTTTTGTTGTTCTATGTTTTAAGTTTGGACGAATTAATATTTTCTTTTTATCTTCATCTAATTCTTTTTTATTATTTAATAATATTTCACCATCTGATAATCTATTCGTTCGAATTACTTGAGTAAATGTTTTCTCCATATTATATTAACAAAAAAAAAAACAAATTTAAAAAAATATATTTTTTATTTTTATAAAAAAAATATTTTAATTTCATTTAATTTCAAAATTAAAAAAATAAAAAAAATTTAAAAAAATAAGAAAAAAAAAGACCATAAATAAAAACCTTTAAATAATTTTCCTTTTATGTAAATATCTTTTCAAATATAAAGTCTCAACAGCTCCAATTAAAATCATACAACCAACAGTAATAACAGAAAAAGAAATAACATTACTATTAATATTATCACTTTCAGCTAAAGATTTATCTTCTTCTTTAGTAACAGAAGTTAAATCATTAATTAACAAATTAATAGTATCTTCGACTTTTTTAATAGAAGTTTCAACAGGTTTTAAATTACTTTCTTTTGCAATATCAGTATAATCTTGTGCTTGAATTCCGCTTAAAAATTCAAATTCAATTCCAATTTCTTTTTTTTCATTATTTGTTATACAAATTTGATAATTTCCATTTTCTGTTGCAGTTAATGATATTTTTAATTCTTTTTCTCCTGATTTTGAATATAATATTTTATTTTTTGGATCAAATATTTGAGATGTGTATTTAGGAGTTGTTGATATTACTGAAAATAATGCTACTGTGTTTTCTGTTAAGTATTCTCCTACACAATAATTGTCTCTTCCTGGAATTGAAAAGGAAAATTGAACTGTTTTTATTTGGATTATTAAAAATGTTATTATTAGATATTTATTTATGTTATTCATATTTTTTTTTTTTGAATTTTTTAATTATTTTTTTAATGTTTTAATTTGTTTTATTTTATTTTTTATATATTTTTTATTTTTTAATTTTTAATTTAAATGGGTGATAATGTTGACAATCAAAATTTATTCAATAAAACAATAACATTGAAAAATTTATCAAATGAAAAATCAAATGGGAAATTTAATTTATGTAATTTAACATATAAGGGAAAATTAACAGAAATAATAGATGAATTTAACAAAAAATCTAATTCAATAAGTCACAATACAGAAATAATAAATTCTTCATTTACAGAAGATGGAAAAAGAAGTCCATTACAAATAAGTGCATTTTTAAATTTTCCAAATATATTTTTATTCCTTTTAACATATGATGCTGATCATTTATATTGTGATGAAAATAACCAATCAACATGGCATATAATAGGTTATAGAGGACATTCAAGATTACTTTCAATATTATTAAATCACATAAGATACAAAATGAAATTAAAATCAATAAATAATGTAGATAATATAAAAAAAAAATTTGGTTTTTCAAAATTAGATATTGTAAAAGGAAAATTAAGTAGAGCAGTACATCAAAATGAAATAAATAAAAATAATTTTAAAAGATTACAAAAAGCATTAAAAGATGAAGCAATACGTTTAATAAATGAATTTATAGATGAATTATATAAAGGTTTAAAAGAAAAAGATAAACCAGATAAACAAACACCATTGCATTTATCTGCAATATCTAAATTTCCATTATCATATAAAGTTATATATCAAATTTTAGAATTTAATTTTTTTACTATGAATGAATCATGGGATGATTATTTACAAATTTATCAAGATTTACAAGCTTTAGAAATTAAGAAAGAAAGAGTTTCTGACGATCCAAGAAGATGTATGAGATTAGAAAGAGAATTAATGACTTTATTAGGTGATCATTATATTAAAAAAGAATTAGAACCTTTATTCAATAAGAAATTAAGAGAAAAAATGAAAGAAATTATTAATACTGGTGATACTAATGGAAATACAGTTTTACATATTAGTGCATTTAATGGTGATTTTAGAATAGTTAAAAAATTACTTTTATATGGTGGTGATAAATTTAAAAAAAATGATAATGGACAATTACCAGTTGATTTATCAAAAGATAATTTTGTAAGGAAAGTATTAACAAATTTAAACACAGCAGCAAAAAATGGTGAATCTGAAAATATAAAAGAATTAGTAGATTTTGGTGAAGATATAAATGAGAAAAGATCAATATTTTCTCAGGCACCAATACATAAAATAATAGAAAATGATGATAAAGAAGGAAATAAATATGAAGTATTAAAAGAATTATTTGATTTTTAATTTTTTTTATTTTTTTAATTTTTTGAATTTTTTTTCTTTTTATGCTATTTTTAATAGGTTGTTAAATATATTTTTTTTTTGATATTACAGGAGTTTTATTATAGTATAATGATTACTTTTTATTTTGAAATTTTTTAATTTTTTAAATTCTCATTTATAATAAAAAAAATTCAAACAATAGAAATAATAAAATTAAATATCATTTAAAATTTTTTAAATAAAATCAATATAATTAACCGAACCATAAAAAATATAATTTAATTATTTATAAGTAATACAAAACTATAAAAAAATAAATAAAAATTTACAAAACTTACAATTTATATAATAAATATAATATATATTATATATATTATAAATTAAAAAAGTTTTTGACATATTTAATAATGAAATAACCTTATTAGATAATGGTTCAATTTATTCAATTGCAAGATTTATGACAATAAATTTCCCAGGATTTTTCACAAAAAAGTTTTTTGAAACTTTTCCAAAAAGTGAAATTTTTCCTCCAAAAAAAATCCATAATTATAAATTATGGGAAAATGAAACTTTTATATTTTGGTTAGATAATTTAAGTCAAAATTTAATTCAATATGATGATTTTAATGAAGAAATAATTTATTTTTATGAAATACCTTATATAAATTTAGAAGAATTAAATACTTTAACAGAGAAAATAAATTACAAAACAAAATTTATATATATAAATAAAAACACTTATAATAATGAACTTTCAATATCATTTCAATTAAAAAAAATATTAGAAACAATATCATTAAACGAAATAGAATCATATATAAAAAATTCAATTGAAAAAAGAGAAAAAGGAGAATATGAAAATTATATAATTTTAGGATTAAAAACACAAGGAAAAGATCAAACAGGTTTTTTTCACTTTCCTGCATTATTTCAAAGTTTATATAGAAAAAATAATGAAAATTGGATTTATATAAATGTTGCTTCTGATGGACTTCCAGATGATAAATTAATAGAAAAAACAAAAGGAATTATAATTCCAGGAAGTAATTTAAGTGTAAATGATAATTATGATTTTTTAAAAAAAACTGAAATTTTTTTAAAAAAATTAATAGAAGATATTTTATTTAATAATAAATATCCAAAATTAAAAATTTTAGGAATTTGTTTTGGTTTACAAATAATTTGTAAAAGTTTAAATGGAAAAATTATTAAAATGGAAAATAATAAAAGAATAGGAAAACCAAATGATATTATTTTAAATATGAAATTTTGGGATTTTAATTTTGTAAAAAATAGTAAAATTGAAAAAAAAAATAAATTTAGAATCTCACAAGCTCATGGAGAAAATGTTGATAAATTACCAGAAGAAAAATATAATTTTGAAATTTATGCAAAAAGTGATTCTTGTGATTGTGAAATTGTTGTTGATAAAAATGAAAAAATATTTATGTTACAAGGACATCCTGAATATATTCCTGAATTTAATATTAATAGAGCTGCATCTTTTTTTAGTCAAGATAAAAGTGATGAAGGTATTCAAAATACTATTAGTCAGTTTTTAAATGATGAATTTGTTAAAAATGTTGATTTTGAAGATTTGAGAAAGTTGTGTGTTTCATTTTTGAAAAATTAATGTTTTTTTTTGGATTTTTTTGGTTTAGTTATTTATTATTAATTTATTTATTTATTTTTTGAAGAATTTTTATTTAAGGAATAATTATTTATTTAAATTTAGTATTTTAAATTATAATTTAAAAAAAAATATATGATATATTTAATTTTAGAATATATTTGTTAAAAATTAATTATATGAATTTTAATTGGGGATTGGGG
>JAEEGK010008721.1_pt1 | contig 23865 bp, 22 predicted proteins | sample 8958771 | NCBI WGS metagenome assembly JAEEGK01 (sample SAMN16246547, study PRJNA631951) | gut metagenome | biome: gut microbiome; feature: rumen; material: SC-attached | host: Bos | place: Iran: Karaj | collected 2018-10
TGTCCTGATAATAACCGATAGACGACATTTTCTTTTCGTAAGTAGCACTGGGATTATACAGAGCAGACAAACCCGACGGATGTTCCCAAGCAAGGCTCGCTTCCCAAGAAACCGTTCCCGCAGTCACATTCCGCAATGACGATGTCAAAACAGGAGGGAAATATATCTTTTTGCCAGTCGTATCTTCCGCTTCGGAATGGAACGATGCACTCAGCGTGATATCACGCAAAAAGCCTTGCGTAATTCCAAGCAATAAACCCGGATTCCATGAGAGCGACGCATCAAACGTCGCATTCGACGATAGCACAGCCCCCACGGAATCATTGCGGCCCATACCTTCATAGACAAAGTCACCATTATCGACCCCTTCGATAAAACTTCCCGTGAGGCTATCGTAACGCACGTCGCCCGTCCCTTTTGCCACAGCCTTATAAACAGCAGTATAAGTTTGTTCAGAAGTCATTCCGAAACTGTAGGCGACCGAGCCTTGCACGCCCATATCGTCATCGCCAAAATCAGTCGTCAAGTCTCCCACCCAGGAATCCGAAGCCCCGAACGAATCCGTCACCGTATGCGAATACTGCAACAAGTGCGTTAAATTGAACTTCTGGAAATTCGCTTCTGCCGATTGCGTCCACGTCACAGATTTTACGGAATCTTGCCAATCCTCGCCGCGTTTCATCTCGTGCTTGCGCACGTCAAGCACACCAACGACTTCTTTGACGTTCCACAAATCGTCATTGAGCGTAGCGCCCACAGCGGTTTTTAAATAACCGCGTTCCGTCTTTTTTCCGCTCGAATCCATCACCGCATAGCGAAAATCGCCATTGCCAAACGGCCTGAAAAATCCACGCAAAAACTCCGACGAGAACGTTCCCTGATAACGTTTCTGCTCAACTTCCTGCGAACTTGAAACGTACGATGCCGTAAAATCACTTGTCGCCTCCGAACCGCGATGCACAAGCGACAACTGTGACCGTGAAGAATTCCACTTTTCGCCATCGCCCCGGCGATAGCCCCATGATGCCGAACCGAACCAATTCTTGCCCAAGCGGAACCGGAGAGCAAGTTCATCATGACGCAAATCGCCTTTCAACAAGGCACTGTCCAAATCCCACTCATTTCGCAATACATACGCATTCCAATCACGGTCACTCCCGCTAAATTCCGAAATGCCAAAGCCATTTTGAATAAAATTTCCATACACAGAAAACGCCACCGGGAACGCCTGCAAGTTCTGCGTCGAATCCGTTGAGACATACCACCTGAACGCACGACCGCTCGGTCCGCCAATATCTTTTGAAACCGTATTCGAGTCCATGCGACTAAGCCCCAATTCCACATCGGCGTAAAAGCGGTGTTCCGCCTGCAAACGAAGCCGCGCCCCCAATCGCTCGGACATTTTCGGGCGGTGCAATTCACGAAGCCCGAAACCCACCAATTCCCCGCCATCGTCATGTTTCAGCAACTCGTAATCTGCACTGTCTAGCGAGCTTTTACGCATACGATCGACATCGTTTTCCAAATGGAATCCGGACACGTCAAAAAAAACATTTTCCAGTCGCAAGCTTCCGCGAGCGGCGTACATCATGTAAATATCATCGTTTGCGTAGGAATCATACTCTACATGGATTTCATCATCTGCACCTGGAATAATTCCGTTTTTGAAATTCAACAAGCCACCTGCGTAATTCACTTCGTAATCGCGATCACGAACAAGCTCTATTCCATTTAACCAAACCTTTTCGGAATTCGGAACCATCGAAATGAACCCGCCCGTTTCGTCCAAATGATAACCTTCACGCTGACCCTGCACTCCGCTAAACGTCCGGGAATAACGCGAAACTTCGTCCGTTCCCCAAGCGCCGCTCACCTCAGATCCGTGGTAACGCAACGTCGCCATAGCCCCCAGCGTCGAACGGCTAAAAGACGTAAGCCCCATGGAATTGTCATCCCACGTAAAATCGCCCAAATGGAGAATCGCATACGGAGAGATTACCCTAAAATAAATTTGATCGACGTCTTGAAGCGTCGCCGTCGTCTGCTCCCCCGCCTTGCGATCGACATCAGACAAAAGAGCGTCTATATAAACGCTATCCGCAAGTTTTCCTTGAATCGAAAGCCGTAATTCCTGATCGACCTGCGTGCCGCCATCGCCCACGGTCACTTGCATCGTCTTGTAGCCATGCGTCTCGATTTCCGCACGCGACGAATCTTGCGCGTCCGAACGTTTTATCGAAGATGAAAGCGCCTCCGATGCATTTTCAGCCATTCCTTCATCAAACGACGCATTTTTTTCGAGAATTGCAGGATTCCACACAGGTAGCGAATCCACATCCAACGCAAAGGCCAAACTGACAAACAGCAAGCCCAAACAAAGTATGGAACGCATACAAAATTACCGGGAAGGAGTCACCACGCGGAACTGCTTACTCGCAAGCAGCTTGCGGCCAGCGACCAAATCAACACTCCATTCGCCAATTTCTACGAGGTCCGAAGCCAGCATGGAATTACAAACGTCTCCCGTGAGATTACAGCGTTCCACAAAAATTGTATCAATTCCCTTGAACCAAATGTGAACAAGTGTATCTTCTTGAAAACGAGCAGCATTAGAGACCGTAGAAAAAACATAAAGTCTTGTATTTTCGACAAATACACTATCCGTGCCAAAAGGCTCGCCGTTCACGATATGGCGGCAAACAACACTAACAGCAGGAGGAAGCTCTACTTCAGAAGTATCGGAAAAATTGATTTCATCGTTGATAAAGAATGTGACAAAGCGATGAACAAAAAAACAAAGAAAGACGACTATCGCAAACACGGTCGTCTTTCTCAAATTCCTCAGTGGCGGAAGCTTGCCAGCCACATTACCCCCTAGCGAACTAGACTGCTCGTATTCTGCGTAAACGCAGGAACGGCATCCTCCAACTTTTCGACAAGCAAGCGATTAAAATCGTCAATGCGATTCGGAAGCCTCCCCCCGCTAAAGACTTGAACAAGCAGCAGAGACTGATCAACAGAAGATATATAGACGGAATGATTCTCGCCCGTAAAGGAAACAGACTGGAACTTTTCTCCCCCAAGCAAAACTCCTATTTGGCGCGAAGAATCAAATGCGGCAATGCTCAAGACTGCCAAAGGAGTCGCATCCAGATCGGATCCCAAAGAACCAACTTCCGCAATGATATTTCCATCACGATGGCAAAGAACAACATATTCGCACTTGACGCTAGCCTGATAGGCAGTCATCAAGCGACGCACTTTGTTCGCATCATCTGAATAAATTGTATAATCGCTCATAAATAAATTTCACTCTGTCACAAATAAAATCTACTTGTCCTTGGGTTTATACGGACGCAAGACAATTTCATCATCATCCGTCGAAGCCTGCTTTTCCACCACACGACCGAACGTCGGCATTCTAGGTACTGCAGTCGCTACACGCGGACGAGCAAACGGCGAAGACATAGCACCTTTCTGGAACAAGCCTGAACCAGCACCGCCGGAGTTACCTGGATTGGCCTGCGGTTTTGCAGCAAACGACGGCATGCGGAACGGAGAAGTCGGCTGTTGCGGAGTCGCAGCCCCTGCATTCTGAGCATTGCTTTGTTCAGCGCCCTCAACTGCAGCAGCACCATCATTCGCCACAGAAGCTTCTGGCCCACCTGCATTATTCGCACCAGCGGCGGCCTTGCGTAAAAATCCCTGCTTTACGTTGAACTTTTCGATGACAAGCATGGCAATCGTTTTAAGCGTCGTCACGACACCCTTACCATTATGGGCGGTCGCCGGGAAAAACTGGATTTTCTTGTCCGGATTGAGCTGTTCGTTCAGTTCATCCAAAGTAAAGACGTTTTCCATATCGCGCTTGTTGTACTGCAACACAAACGGAATATCATCCAGATTCATGCCGTAGTCCTGCAAGTTCTGGCGCAGATTCTGGAGACTCTCTAAATTTTCAGCTTGACGAGAACGCTGGGAATCTGCAACAAAAACGATGCCATCGACACCACGAAGAACAAGCTTGCGAGTACTGTTATAATATACCTGACCAGGAACAGTATAGAGCTGAAAACGAGTCTTGAACCCCTTGATGTCGCCCAAGTTCAAAGGCAAAAAGTCAAAGAACAAGGTTCTATCACCTTCTGTAGCAAGTGAGACCATGTCCGTACGCTTATCTTGAGGCATTTTCTGATGGATCACCTGGAGGTTCGTAGTTTTACCACTAAGACCAGGGCCATAGTAAACAACCTTACAACTAATTTCTCTTGTAGCAAAATTAATAGACGACATTATAATTCCTTGAAACCCAGTACTTAATCTAGTAAAAAAGTTCATTAAACTAAAAAATTATTTTTTTATTTCAGCTTTTTTTCAACAAAAACCGCAACTTCTAGTTTAACGTGGAATATTTTAACTCGACCGCCCCCTCTAGAACGTCCACTCTTTGCAAAATGTTTAAAACAAAACAATCCGACATGCACAGCACATCGGTTCGTTTTTTTAATCTCGAAAGATTTTAATTAAGCGAGGCCGTTGATGACCTTGGCAACCTTTGCCTTGTAGTTGGCAGCACGGTTGGCGCAGAAACCTGCACGGTGAGAAACGGCAGCCTTGTCGAGCATGCTGAAGAGTTTCGGCATTTCTTCGAGGGCAGCGGCTTTCGTAGCAGCAGTGCGGATAACCTTGAGGCTAGCACGGATAGCGCTACGAGTGGAACGGTTCATTGCGTTGGCCTTTTCGGCCTGGAGCAAACGCTTTTTGCAAGACTTGTGTTGAGGCACCTTAAATTCTCCGGGTGAAAACCTACTTAAAAAAATGTTAGCACAAAGATAGTAAAAGTTTTGAATTTGTCAAGGGGGGAGATTAGTGATTAGTGGTTGGTGATTAGTGGTTGGTGGTTAGGAATTTAGAACGTTGATCGTGTAAACGCCCTGCATACAGTCATCCTGGAGGGAGCGTCGCGACCGATAGGATCCAGTAAAGGTGTGGGGTATGGGCACGGGGCTTACGGCCCTTTGACACCTTCGGTGCCAAACTACACCCCAAAGCATTGCAAAGCAAGCCGACCTCAAGCGAAGCGACCTTAAAGGCACAACGTGCCGACCTCAAGCGAAGCGACCTAACCCCTACTACCTAAAACCTATAACCTAAAAACACCCAACCACTATTTTCTAAATTGCACTTTATGATTCCCTTCATCAATCTACAGGCACAGCGAGAAGCTTACAAAAGCGAATTTTTACAAGCAGAACAAGAAGTCCTTGACAGCGGTTGTTACATCGGAGGGCCGGTAGTCAAAGCGCTGGAAGCGGAACTCGCAAGCTATACGGGAGCAGAACACGCCATCACCTGCGGTAGCGGAACAGACGCAATCACGATAGCCCTCACCGCACTAGGGATTCAGCCAGACGACGAAATCATCGTTCCCGATTTTACGTTCATCGCTCCAGCCGAATGCGTCATGCGAATGGGCGGCGTTCCAGTATTCGCAGACATCGACGCAGAAACGCTCCAAATCAGCGTCGAAAGCATCGAGCAACGTATCACTCCAAATACAAAAGGAATCATCGCGGTCAACTTGTTCGGGCAGTGTGCTCCCTACTGCAAAATCAAGGAAATCGCTAAAAAGCACGGACTTTGGCTCATCGAAGATTCCGCTCAGGCCTTCGGGGCCACGCAAAACGGCATCCCCGCCTGCACGTTCGGCGACATTTCCATCACGAGCTTTTACCCCGCAAAGCCGCTGAGTTGCTACGGCGACGGCGGAGCGTTATTCACGCACGACGATGAACTCGCCCAAAATATACGCTTGATAGCAAACCACGGGAGCAGTACGCGATACGTCCACGAAATCTGCGGCATGAACAGCAGACTCGACGCCATCCAAGCAGCCGTTCTCCGCGTCAAACTCCGCCATCTGGACGAGGAACTGAAAAAACGCCGCGAAAACGCCCGCAAGTACAATGAGTTTTTCGCAAACGTCCCCGGAATCACACCGCAAAAAATCGCAGAAGGCAACACGAGCACGTACGCACAGTACACACTGCTAGTCGAAGACCGCAAACCATTTATCGCAAAACTAGATGCCGCAGAAATCCCGCACTGCATCCACTACCCGACACCGCTGCATGAACAGCCATGTTTCGCAAATTTCCTGCCCGACTATAATATTGCATCCGCCTTATACGGCCCACCCGGCATCGCCAATGAAATTCTAGACAACACAAGCAAACAAACACATCAAGCAGCGGAACATGTCGTAAGCCTCCCCATCTGTGCATTTACAGATGTGGACGAAATAATTACAAGACTTAAGAAAGTAATGTAAGTATGAGGTATGGGCACGGGCCTACGGCCCTTTCAGGTTTGAGGTATGAGCTCGGTCGCCGACGGCTCCCTTTGAGATTATTGTAATTAGAAACGCTCAAAGCCTAGCAAAGCAAGGCGACCCCAAAGCGAAGCGAGCACAGAGGGGCTTTAGCCCCGGCCCCATAGCTCACAGCCCTACAACACAAATTTTTCAATAACTTCTGTAATTCCAGAATGGTTGTTGTCGCGTTCCGTTACGTAATCCGCAACCGCTTTCGCAGCAGGGCTTGCATTCGCCATCGCGACACCGACACCAGCAGCTTCAATCATGGGGCAATCGTTTTCTTCGTCACCCACGGCAATCGTATTTTCAATCGGCTCATGATAAAAATCAGCCATATAGCGCACGGCAGCACCTTTGTTCGAAAGCATGTGCGAAAATTCCAGCATTTCAGGCTTGCTGAACACGTCAAATAGTTTATCCGCAGTCACAGTTCGCATTTCAGCACGGAAATCGACCAAACTCGAATGTTCAAACGGTGTAATGACGTTCACTTTGATGGGCGGTTTCACGACAACGTTTATCGGACCGTTCTCTTTACGCTGTTCGCCGTAATACTTGCGGATATCATCAACAACAACATAATCCATCTGCATCAAACGGCAATACGTCTTGAGCTGTTCCGTCTCGTACTCCGAGACCACCAAATCGCCAGCATACGTATGCGCATGCATGCCACGCTTATGAGCCTCGTCCATGATAAACTTCACTTGGTCAACGGAAATACGCCGAGTCAAAATAGGCTCTCCGGAACCGCAGTCGTAAATGAGTCCGCCATTAAAACTCACCAAAAAATAACCCGGCTTCAAAAAGCCGTACTTTTCCGCAATCCGCTTCACACTTGTAAGCGGTCGTCCAGTCGTCATCACAAACTTGTGCCCGGCATCAATCATCGCATGGATTGAAGCCATATCCGCATTGCTGATGTTTTTCGCATCATCTAAAAGCGTGCCGTCTAAATCAGAAAATAAAAGTTTCATCGTGCAAAATATAATATTAGATGAGAGTGATTAGTGGTTAGTGATTAGTGGTTAGTGGTTAGTGGTTGGTGGTTAGTGGTTAGTGGTTGGTGGTTAGTGGTTAGTGGTTGGTGGTTAGTGGTTAGTGGTTAGTAGTTAGAAAACGTCACCAAAAAATAGGTCTCAAATCTATAGCTTTTAAAACAGAGCATTTTAATATGAGCTATATTTCGTGCATACGAAGGAGTTTTTATGCAATTGGACGAATTATTGAAAGAAGCAAAGACTGTGGCAATTTTTGGACACGTACGCCCGGACGGCGACTGCGTGGGTTCCACTCTTGGGCTTTACAACTACATTTGCGACAACTATCCGACAATTCGCGTCCGCATTTATCTTGAACGTTTTCCAGAAAGCTACAAGATTCTTCCTCGTTCCAATGAAATCATCGAAATTTTCGGCGAAGACGATAAGAAAAGGTTCCAGTCAAATTATTTTGACGATTGCGATTCTTGTGACCTAGCAATACTTTTGGACACACCCTCGTTCGAACGGGTTGGAGCCAACGGAGAAAAATGCCTCAAAGCTGCCAAAAAGACGTGCAACATAGACCACCACATCAGCAACCCCTTAAATTTGTGCACAATCAATTTTGTCGAAGCCAAGGCAAGTTCGGCAAGCGAGGTGCTGTACTTCTTATTAGATAATGATAAAATAAGCAAGGAAGCCGCCGAATGCTTCTATCTAGGAATCGTCCACGACACAGGAGCTTTCAAATTCAGCAGTACCGGACAAAAGACGATGGTCGCCATCGGCAATTTGCTAGACAAAGGTATTGACTTTACACGCCTCATGAACGAGACGTATTTCACAAGGACGTACATCCAGACGCTTGTCACGGGATACGTGATGATGAGCTGCAAGCTCGCCCTCGACGGAAAGGTTGTTTACAGCTACATGACCCCCGAAGACATGGACCGCTATTCCGTGACCCCCGTGGAACTCAGCAACGTCATCGATACATTGCGCGAAGTAAGCGGTACAGAAGTTGCGATATTCCTCTATCCCATCAATGGAGAATACAAAATCAGTCTCCGCAGCAATTACGTTGTCGATGTCAACAAAATCGCATCAAACTTTGGCGGAGGCGGACACGTCCGAGCCGCTGGCGGTAACTCCAAGGAATCCCCCGAAGAAACAATCAAGAAGCTTCTGTTGCTCATACAACAACAATTATCGTAACAACGATATTAAATAAAAGTCCCTCTCCGTTTTTTGTATATATTTTCTCTATATGTTCTTATAAAGAAGGGGGATATTTTATAATGAATCGCAAGATTATTCACAGCCTAGCAGTAATTTCTTTTGGGGCGGCAGCCTTTTTTGCAAGTTGTTCCGACAATGCCAACGATTCAATTGCGGCGTTAAGTGAATATTCTAGCGATTCGGAAACCGTTCGGTCCAGTTCCGAGACGGACAATTCCAATTCCGAATCACTTTCCTCCAATTCTAAATCTAAAGGTTCCAGCTCGTCAAAGGCTTCCTCGAGTTCGGCAAACGTCCAATCCAGTTCGGCAAAGGCTTCTTCTTCAGCACAAGGCTCTTCGGACTCTGCGACCTTAAGTTCCGCAAACCAGAGTTCCAATTCTAGCGCATCCAGCTCCACCACAGCCAATTCAAGCACGGCAAAAAATCCATCCAGTTCAACAGCAACTTCGTCAAACACAACGCTATCCAGTTCCGCAGGTGCTAAATCCGCAAGCAGCAACGGCAACTCTTCCATTTTCGAACCGATCGTACGTTCGTCCAGCAGCTACAGCAAATTACGTAACGAACCCGAAGACGAACGCCACAAGATTTACCGTCTGCTCTACCCTGTCGAAAACGGAACGCTTGACACGGGCTATTTCGACCAGGGCGGCTGCGAAATTCTTAGCGACGGATCCTTTGCATGCCGTCAAAAAAGTTGCGTTGAATATGTCGGAGGATACATCAGCCTCCATAGCGAAGGAATGTTCCCCGGAGACGGGAGCGAGAGTCACGCCCAATATTTCCGCGGGAGCACCGACGAGACAAGGCTTATCGACATCAATCTAGGCGACAGTGCCCTCACATCGTACATTCCCTACGCCGACATTCCGGAATTCGACATAGATGACATTAAAAGCAAGCTTTCGACACTTCCGGCAGCCACGTGCACCACATTGATACAGTTTGTCAGCAATTATAAAATGAGCGCCAGCGGGTTGCCCGAAGGTTTTGTCTTGCACCTAGACGCCAATTTTGCACTCAAGCCGTCAGAGCGCGTGACAGAACCCTATTCCATGGTATTCCCGAAAGAGGAACTGGACTCCGTCAAGGCGAACATTTCCACCAATGAAAAACGCCTTGCACACGGCTACACGTTGTTTAACGAAATTCAATATGCCAAGGAATCCCTCTTCTCCAAGAGTTCCATTGAATACAACACCTATGTCAGCGACCAGGGCTGTGGCATCGTAGCACACACATACAATCCCATGCCCTCCGGTATGGCCGGTCTATGCCAAGGCTGGATCATCCCCGAAAGAGCACGGAATTTCTCGGTGCGCCTCATCAACACATCGGACAAGACCCCGGCTTCGTTTACATGGAAATTGACCTACATGGACCAGTTTGGCCGAGGCAATACAATCGACATCACGACGCAGCTACGGTAACGCGCTCGTCAAACGATAAACAAGGCAATTGCAAGCAAGATAAAAACGCAACCGCTGAACCAGTTGAGGTTGCGGTTTGCTTTTGGCGAATTTAAAAGATACTTCTTGACGGTTCCCGCCAAAAGAGCAATCGAGCCAAAGACAATCATCGTCGCCACGATAAATTCAACACCGAAAATCGCAGTCTGTAAACTCGGGTGAATCGGGCGGTCCAAACGCACCGCTGGCGGAATCAGTGAAAGAATAAAGAGAATCACCTTCGGGTTCGTCATGTTCATGATGATACCGCGAAAATAAAGGTTACGTGCAGAAGGCTGGCCAAGTTTTGCGGGCCTGGTTGCTTCGGGGCTTTGCCCCTCAGGATGACATGAAGCCGCCGAGTCCGTTTTGTCGTCTAAATCTACAGTTCCTGCACGGACTTGGAAACTTTTGTACGCGAGGTACAGCAAATAAGCAGCACCAAGACACTGGATTACAAAGAACGCCGTCGGGCTAGCAGCAATCAAAGCGGACACGCCAGCCACAAGGAGACAAATCTGCAAAGCTATTCCCGTACAAAGTCCAAGGATAATGCAAAAGCCGAGACGGGCTCCGTAAGTTGCACTCTGGGCAAGCACAAATAAATTATCCGGTCCTGGAGCAATCCCGATCACAATTGCGGCAATGAAAAATTCAAGCATATTTAGGTTACAGGTTATAGGCTATAGGTTTTAGGCTCTTCAGGCGGTATAATTCTGCATAAAATTATGAAACTACATAAACTTTAGCAAAGGTGATATACCTAATCCCTACCACCTAAAACCAAACTCCTTATATTTTACTCAAGAAGGCATCGACATCGAGGTCCGCAAGGTCTTTTTGCAAGGATTCAAGCACATCGTCCGTAATCGCTGACTGTTCCTGCACCCGGTCTGCGGCACGAGCATTAGAAACATCGACTAGCTTCTTGAGTGTGTTCGCCACCTCGCCCACCGTGCCATCCTGACGCATCACTACATCCAGCACTTTGGAAAGCCTTTGCCGAAGTTTCGCAAATTCCTCGCGGTCCAATTCCGAAATTTCGCCGTGATAACACATCAAAGGGGTCTGGCACCTCGCGCAGGGGAATACCATCATGTTAGAAAAGTCCCCATCAACCTGGACTTTAAATTTCGTTCCGCAATGCGGACATTCAATGTGCATTTCACTCATGCTCTATAATGTAGAATTTTTTACAATTCCTAGCCAATATAATTGCAAAATTTTATTTTTGCATCGTCCATCATGCTTTGCGACCCCGTTATAATTTTTACTATACGAATAATTCAATTAGCACGTATTTCGCCTAAAAAGAAAGCTGAACTTTTCAGATTGCAAATCAACCTCAAAGCGAAGCGACCCCAAAGGGCGAAGCCCGAGCTCATACCCCAAACCTAAACTATGCTTTGCCATTGGCTTTATCAAACAACACACATTGATCTTTTCGACGGACGTTTGTTCCGTGCGGGTACCGCCGCCATGCTCTCCATCATCTTGGTGCTATTCTTCATGCCCAAGTACATCCGTTTCTTGCAGAGGCTCGATGCCACTAGCGATTTCGACAAAGACGGAAAAACAAAATCTCCCCCCATCATGGGAGGCCTTCTGCTCGTCATCGTAGTAGAAATTGTTTCGCTACTCGTATGCCAAATGAACGGCTACACCATTTCAACGCTTGTAATTCTCACATTGTTCAGTGCCGTGGGCGCCACCGACGACATGGCTAAAGTCCGTGCCAAACGCCTCGTCAAACAAGGCAAACTCAAGGCCGCCGACTACATGGACAAAGCAGACGGCATATCCAGCACGCTTAGACTTATCCTCTACTTTTTGTTCAGCTTTGTCGTTGCGATTTTCTGCTACAAGTTCATTCCCGAACTCAAAGGCGACTTGACCATTCCGTTCTGCCCCATCGACGTTTTCCAAATCCACCTCCCCAACTGGATTTTCGTTGCGTTCATGACGTTCGTCATCGCGGCATCTGCTAACGGAACGAACTTCACGGACGGTCTCGATAGCCTTGTGTCCGTGCCGATTCTCACGAGCATGTTCTTCGTCGGACTTGTGGCCTACGTGAGCGGTAACTTTATCTTTAGCCAGTACCTGAGCGTGCCGTACCTCCCCGGCTGCGACGAACTTTTCCCGCTTGCGACCTCCATTGCAGGCGCTTTGCTCGCTTATCTGTGGTTCAACAGCCCTCCGGCTGAAATCTACATGGGCGATGCCGGTTCCGTCGGCTTTGGCGCAACCATCGGCATCATGTTCATTCTCGTGCAGGCAGGGCTTTTCCTCCCCATCGTTTGCATCATCATCATCGCAGAAGCATGCTCCGTGCTGATGCAAATTACTTGGTTCAAAATCACCAAGAAGACAACTGGCACAGGTAAACGAATATTCCTTTGCGCTCCGCTCCACCATCACTACCAAAAAAAGTGGGACGGACGCTTCCCGAGCAAGCCGCTCATGAATTCCAAGATTGTGTGGCGAATGCATCTGGTGAGCATCTTCGCCCTCATCTTCAGCATGGTCGTGTTCTTCGGAATAAGGTAATATGAAGTAGGCGGTAGAAACTAGCCACAAAAAAGCCCCACACCGGGGCTATTTTTTTTGCACAAAACTTTCATCGACCATCACTAAAAACCATTAACTTATGCTAGACTTAGTCTTTGATACAACGGATGGAAGTAGCGTAACCTTTATCATAATTATTCAAATACCCAGACTCAGTCATACAATGTGCAGCAAAGTCATAAATATCTGTAGCACTCCAAAAACAGGTTCCCTCACCTTCGTATTCATACCTATCCCTTTCTTTCATGTGCTGAGCAACTTTCCAATGCCCCGCAGGCAGTGCCGCAAAACCAAACTCATCATATTTTTTACTATAAATGTTTTTTTTCCAGCTAGCGATAGACACTAAACTTCCATGACAACTCCAACCATTCCATTCATTCCAGCTTCCCCCAACTGCCAAAACTAAAGTTTCAAATTCTGTTTTCGTTGGCAAATGCCAGCCTAAAGGACAAACGCCTTGAGTCACCTCAGGTGCGGAACACAAATATCCAGTATCACCACATTCACTTTCGTTCATATCAACAGCGTCAATCCACGAATAAAGCCTTCCATATATTTCGCAATATTCAAGAGAATCATTGTAACAACGACTGCGATCCGTCTTGAAGTTCAGATTTTCTGCCATCCACCATTGGTCACCAATTTTCACAGTTTTATAGATTTGACCGTCGCGAGCATCCGTTATGGAACCATATTCGCAGGTATCCGTACTGTCTGTTTTGCATGGTTTTGCCAAAACAACAGAGCTGGAAGATGCAATTTTTCCGTTATCGCTAACGGAAGAAGAAGATTCGCATTCCGCACAAGACGAATAGACCAACTCATTTTCATCGGGATTATTTGACTTATCTCCACCACAAGCCGTACATAACAACGCAACAACAAACAGCACTGCAAAGAAAAACTTTGAAAAATACATTCACAACTCCTTTATGCGTAATTAAAATAGAAAAAACCCTGACATAAGTCAGGGTCTGCACATTTGTCATAGCCGGCGAACCGGTCGCTCAATTACTGATTCCAGCTATCGTCGTGGCTGTTTTCCGGAGCCGGAGCTGCCGGGGTTTCGCCCGTTGCCGGAGTTTCTTCAACAGGCTTCAGTTCCGGAGCAGATGTTCCAGACTTTTCCTCAGACTTTTCAGATATAGGAATGTTGCCAATGTAATTGCGGATAATTCTCGGAGTCACGAAAATTACGAGGTCCTTCTTCGTGATAGCCTTACGTGTGTATTTGAAGAGGTTTCCGAGAAGCGGGATATCCTTGAGGAACGGGATGCCGCTTTCGCTTTCCGTATTTTCGTTACGGGTAAGGCCACCGATTACGACCGTTTCACCATCAGCCACAACCACCTTGGTCTTTGCTTCCTGAGTCGAAATCACGATTTCGCCCTTTTCGTCATAGCCGTAAGAGTTGTTCTGCGGATAAAGGTCGAGCAAAATGCGGTTGTCGCCGGTGACATGCGGAGTCACGGTGAGCTTGATACCGGTTTCCACCATCTTGGTCGAAGATTCGCCGCTATCGTCAATCACGCGGATGGAGACCTGGTCACCCATGAACACGCGGGCTTCGGTGTTGTCGAGCGTAGAAACCTGCGGAGATGCAAGCACTTCGGTCGAAGCGTCACCCATCAAGTTCGAAATGGCAATCTGGAGATTGTTGTCGAGGAGACTTGCCGTAATGGCTGTGCTCGCCTTGCCCACAGCCGGAGAAGTACCCTTTCCGTTCGGGAAGGACTGGATTGCGCCACTGATTCGGCTAGAGTTCGCAGCGGCAGCACCCGAGGCAAGGCTCGCCGTTCCCGGTGTAAGCGATGCGGATCCAACAGCGGCCGTCCAATCAACCCCAAGTTCACGGGCCAGTTCGCTGTTCACAACAACGAGCTTTGCCGTAATCATGATTTGAAGCGTTTCGACATCAAGTTCGGTAAGCGCATTCGCCATCTGCTCAATTTTGTTTTCAGTATCATAGACGATGATGGAGTTCGTGCGTTCCACGACAGAAATCTTACCGCGGTTCGACTTCATGTTGTCGAGAACCTTGACAAGTTCATCGGCCTTAGCATGGTGAACCTGGAAGTTCTTACGCACAAGGGGTGCAGTCTGTTCGGCCTGCTTTTCTTCATCGGCAATTTTCTTCTGCTTGGCCTGATAGGTGCTTTGACGCTGGATGGAAATATACTTGTCCTGAATCACCCACGTAAGGTCATTCATGTTACAAATAATGTCCAGCGTTTCTTGCCACGTTTTCTTGGTCACGTGCAAACTGATTTTTCCCTTGACATCGGGAGCAATCAAGATATCTACGCCAGCAATGACAGAGACAGAGCGGAATATCGCATCGTAGTCCATGTTGACGAAGTTAAAGTCGTATAACTTCTTATTCGGAGCAACAGACCCCTCTGCAGGAGCCGCCCATGCGGTAGCAAGACTTGCCACCATAATAAGAACCGTCAGAATTTTAGTCAGCTTTTTCACTTTTGACCCCCAAATTTATCGGGAAGACCCATAGAGTAGCGACGGCTCACCCCGAATTCTTGAATCAAGAAGAGCACATCAGTTTGTGTGATTTTAAGAACTTTACCGTTCATGATCTTATCGCCTTCCTTAAGTGTATAAGACACGCCCGGATTTTTGGTTTCAACGAGGATAGCCACAGGTTCCTCGGCTTCCCAAATAATACCCACCAATTCAACCTGATCGATGTTGATACCCTCTTCGACCAAGCCTTTGATTTCAACAAACGGATCGCGACGACCAAACGAACTGTAAGTCACGCGGTCTTCATACAAATCAGAGAGAGCGCTCCCGATTTGTTTCATCCCCTGTGTAAGCTTTTCACCGCGTTCCTGATCCACTTTCTTCAGACGTTCAATCTGGACGGCAGAAAGTTCATCGGAGAAGCTCACCGCACGCCTGTTCACGTAACCAATCTTGTTTCCAAGTTGCACTTTGCGGTAAAGCCCCGTCAAATCCATATTCACGAGACGATCACCAAAGACGACTCGCTGCATCACCTGAGCCTTTTCGTTCGGAGCGGCATAGAATTCCGTTTCGTCGGCAACAACTATAAGTTCACGAACAACAGGACGCAAATGGAACGTCTGGACGCTAGAAATAAATTTTTTGCTTTCCGCTTCATAAGACTTCACGAAATCAGAAAACACAGGTACGCGGTCCGAAGAATTCATCCAATTGCGAACGTAGATGCCGTTGGGGCGAGCAGTCCAATAAACAAAGCCATCGCCCAGAACAGCCTTTTCGGATGTTTGCAATATGAGAGCGCCTTCATGTACTAATATCGCAGGATTCGCCCCGACTGCAAGCTGGATGTTCAAGCCATTTGCATCCCAAAACACCGAGTTGACGAGAGAACCAGAACCCACCTTGAATACTGGCGACTTTTCAGGTCCCTTGATAGAAACGGTAATGATATAAGTCCCGCTGACATTCGAAACCTTATCAGTGCTCAAACTTCTATCGGCAACTAGGCGGAACTGCTCCATGCCAGAACCGATAATGACAGTCATTTCTTTCAGCCCCGGCAACAAAGCCGAAGCAGAAACATTTGCGGCATCGCTCTGCTTGGATTTTATTCCGGCGGCCTTCTTGTCAAGGAGGGCCTGTTTCTCGGCGGCCTTCTGTTCGGCTGCTAAACGCTTAGCTTCTTCGCGGGCCGCCTTTTCTGCAGCAATTTTATCAAGGCGAGCCTGTTTTTCGGCAGCCTTGCGTTCTGCTTCAGCAGCTTTTCGGTCTAGGAGAGCTTGTTTTTCGGCGGCTTTCTGTTCAGCAGCGAGACGTTTTTCCTCTTCTTTTGCAGCCTTTTCAGCAGCAGCCTTCTTGCTTGCGAAAAGCTTCGAAAGCGTCCAGGACTTGCCGTTCGAATTGAATTTCAAAAGGAAATTCGCCTTATCAAGAGCGATGGCATTTTTGTCACCCGTGATAGACGGCCCCACCTGCATTTCAATTTTCAAGAAATTCATGCCACGGTACGGCTCTTTGAAAACTCTCATGGAACGCACAAGCGAAGAAGACTGATCGACATCGTAACTTCCGACGCCCAGAGCAAAGTCTGTTTCAGAAAAGCCTACCGTCAATTTCTTTGAAGCGTTATCATACTTTTGGAAGAATGTCGGCAAATTCTTGTCCGATGCGAACTGGAATTCCATCTGACAGCTTTTTGCGCAATTTAATCGAACATCCTTAATAAGCGCAGCCTGCAAAGCTACGGTACTAGATAACAGTATAAGAAGGAACTTGCATTTCATTATTTGCCAACCTTCTTGGATGTATAAGTGGTCAAGTTGAAGTTCACCGACATGGTAATCGGAGTCCAACCGTGAGTTTCGGCTTTCTGGACTTCGGCAGCGATGCCCGAATAACGAGAAAGCCTCAAGTTCGTAATCGCAGTCGGATAATTAAAGTTCGCAATTTCAGCAAACAAATAACCGAGCATGTGATAACCGGAATTGACCGCAATGGAATAGCGGTTTTCTATGTAATGTTCCCTTTCGGAGCGGCCTTCAGGATTGAACTTTTGGATTTGCACGCCAGAACTACGAATCACGGAATACAAATCCTGCAAGCGCAGCGGAACCTTTTCTTCTTCCGGGAACATTTCCTTTAATTTCTGGAAATCCTTTTCGGCCTGAACAAGTTGCATTTCGAGTTCGGCTACCCTATGCTTTTTGGAATTAATCTTGTCGAGTTCCATCCTTGCAGATTTCAACTGATTTTCCAAATTTTCCTTTTCGACAACAAACGGATCCCACAGATAAGTATAGACGCAGTATCCGCCCAAAAGGATAATGAATATCACAACTATGGCATATACTGTTTTCTTGTCTTTCAAATCGACATTAAGAGCACCCATTATCACCCCTCCTCTGCAAAGTCGCGTTTGAGTTCAACTTTGAGCGTAAAGCTGTAGGCCTCGTCGCCATCAACTTTAGTCGTGGAAATGGTCACCAGCGAAACTTTTGCTACACTGGATTGTTTTTCAAGCTTGACCATGTATTCGGCCACCTCGGAAAAATCAAACGTAGTGCCCTTCATTTCAAGGTTGTATTCGCTTACCTGCGAAACACTCATGAGCCACATGTTCGGAGGCAACACCGAAGAAATGTTCTCGAAAAGCACCACCCAGCGTTTCTTGTTAATTTGGATGGACTTGAGCGCCTTTATTTTCGAATTAATGATAGCCTGACTTTTTTCAAGTTCGCCAATCTTGACTAACAACGGACGCTGGCGATTCACTTCTGCTCGCACGGATTGCAATTCTGCATCCAAACTAGAAAGCGTTTCCAGTGTATATGCATACAAGAACAAACCGGCAACAACAGCAACAATGAAAATAATAGTAGGCCAGACAATACGTCGGTCAGTCACCCATGTCAAATCCGTTTGCTTCTTGCGATGTTCGCCAGGCAAAAGGTTGATGGTAATAGCAAGAGCCTTAGCTCCTTTACTTGTGTTCGTAGCCATTAGAACTTCCTCATTGCAAGTCCCAAAGCCGGGGCGTAAATGTTAGACAGGGCAATGGATATGCCTTCCGCGCCAACGACACTTGAATCGCATTCCACCGAGCGGAAGGGGTTCACCGTATCGGTTTCAATTCCCGTTTTCTCGGCAATGTAATCCAAGAGACCAGGAACTGCAGCACCACCACCACCAATCAGAATTTTCTCAAGCGGACGAGAATCTTCCGCTGAAGAATAATAGCGGATACCGAACGTGATTTGCGACATCAATTCTTCAAAAGCAACCCTCATGGCATCTTCAAGAACCGAAATAGCAACATTGTCGATAACCTTCAAATCGTTCTTTTCGAACATCTCATGGCATTTTTCGGCAGGGATGTCAAGGCTTGATGAAAGTTTGTTTATAATAACATTCAGTGAACCACCATTCATGGATCGGACTGAATGGAACTTTCCATCTTGGATAAAGCCTGCGCTCATTTTGTTGTCGCCGATATTGAAGATAGCCGTCGTCTTCTTGCGGTCTTCTTCAGATGCAGTTGCAACAAAAGAATTTATCAGCCCGAAGATATCGACATCCAAAGCCGACAACTTAATACCCTTGCGCGTAAAGAACTGGGCCCAAGATTCAAGCATCGAGTTCTTAGCCGCCACCACATTCACCTTGACTTCATCGCCTTCATGAGCGACGACCTCATAATCCAGAACGTTGTCCTGATCGTCGAACGGCGGACGGCTCTGGGCGGTCTGGACGATAATGGCATCTTCGTTACCATTCTTCGGAACCTTGATCGAAAGGCGATCGACGAGCACGCCTCCTTCACCAGCTCCGCAATTCACGGATGCAACAACATCCACATTTTCATCAATTTGGTGGCGAAGCATAAGCTTGGAAAAAGCTTCGCCAAGCATGTCGAAGCCATCCTTTTCTTTCTTCGCACCATTGTCGAGAGGTGCATCATCGGATTCGCGCCTTTGGATAAGGCCGTTGATGATGGAACCCGCAGGTACAGGTTCGAGATCAACGTCGCGAACAATCCTTTTACCGCTAGCATCATGATAGACCTTAACGTACTTGATGCTGTAATGGCCAACATCAATGCCAACAGTCTCACGCTCTCCGCGAATTCTAGCAATCAAACCTAAAGCCAAAATTATACTCCGATAGGAAACAATACTATGTAAATTCTACTTTTATAAACATCGAATGTCAAGCGAAAAAAAGCACTAAAACACATAAATCTAAGAAATAACGCCATTTAAGCTCTTTTTTTCCACTTTTGTCTTGCGATTTACCTCAAAAATGTACTGCAAAATATGTTCCTGAGTCCAAGCGTACGTCCCTGTGAACACCGCAGAGACTGAATAATACATCGGGAAACTAGGATTCCGATGCCCCAAATTGTTCAAAATTTTCACATCCACGTTCTGCTCGCCAAACGTCGGAAGCTCAAACGTAATGGAAATTTTCTGGTCCGGCCTACAGTTTTCGGGGAGCCCAAGCAAAAGACCGCCCGCAGAAATATCATAAAGCATGCCTGAGCAAGTCTCGCCATTTTCCAATTTAGCCTCGACTGGAAAATCGACAACTTCACGAATCCACTTACGTAACTGGTCCTTGTTCAACTGTTCGCTGTGGTTCAAGACAATTTTGTTTGGAGTTGCAGAAATAATAGGAATCCATGTCGAATAGACAGCATCGTTCATACGAGTCCATCGAACCAGCACTCGCATTCCAACCGGATTTTTAGCAACATCGCCCAAGCCATCCACTTGAACGCTCCAGTTTTTTTCGGAACGTTCTAGAATAACGGAACGCTTGATAACTCGCATACCCTCGAATTCCAGATCCACGCGATCGCCTTCATTGAACTGCCTTGTCGAGCAAACCATTGTCAGAGGATTGGCCCCTGTAAAGTCCATTTTACGTCTCAGCGAAGCAACAGCATCAAGCGTTTCATCACGAACGGACAGCACGTTGCGGACACGATAGAACTCGTTCACCGCTGTTTCAAAAAGCCCGGAAGAATTCAGCACGGCATCCTTATTTTCGAATTTGGATGTTCGCACCAGTTTCTCCAATGTACGCACTTCCTTTGGTGTAAATTCAAAAGCCTTGATCTTTTCATTAAAGGCTTCTGTACCAAACATCACTTCATTTTCGCGACGGTTGTACATCAGCTGAATTTCAATCAGCACTAAAGCCACGAACGGAAGAATCGGAAGTAGGTAATACTGGAAAATTTTCCAGGCCTCTTGAAAAAAGCCAGTCATCTGCGCCCCTCTCGACTACAGCTCAGTCCAGACGCTGTTGATGTATGTAGCAAGGATAGACGACGGCAGTTTCTTCCCCATGAGAGGAGAATTGCAAACATGACCGGCAAAATCGCCTTCGACGACCACGTGCGGTCTATCCGCCGCAAGCACGACAACGTTATCTGTTGAAGTCTCGGATCCCGCCAAACGGGCAGGAGCAGTCGAGAGAAGTTCAACCGCACGAGCCTCGCCCACACGCTTGACAAGCTTGTTCCAAATCGCAGGAAGAGCGACTTCCAGCGACAGTGCGCCCGGCACGGAATCCTCAAAATTCACGACGGTATCTTGGCGGAGCACCGGCGTGTGGTTCATGCTGATGGCATCAACAGTCCCGTCAGCAACGCCTTGCCACAAAGCCTCACGGTCTGCCGCCGAACGAATCGGCGGAAGGATGTGGTATGCAGAATCCAAAGTTTCAAGGCAGGAATCGTCCAACAGCAGGTGGTAGAGCCCCACGTCGCAGGTGACATCAATGTTGTTCTTACGGGCGTTGCGGACAAGTTCCAGCGTTTCACCACAAGTCACTTGTTTAAAATGCACCGGCACTTGGAGGAAACGAGCCATTTCAAGGATCGTATAAGCGGCAATCGTTTCGGCAATACGCGGAATGCCCTTCATGCCAAGCATGTCGGAATAAGCGCCTTCGTGCACACAACCGCTGTGGCGAAGCGTCTTGTCCATCGGCTGGAAGAAGAAGCGCTTGCCCGTCATCTTGCCGTATTCCATAGCAAGGCGGATAAAACGGGAATGCGGAATCACGCCGTTGCCGTCGCCAAATCCAGCGACTCCAGCTTCGGCAAGTTCCACCATTTCGGCTAAACTATCGGTTCCAAATCCTTTGCTGTAAGCGCCGAGGAACTTTATATCAAATTCGCTTTCGCCAAATTCTTCGGACTTAAAGCGGTTCACCATGGCTGTAAACTTGTCGGCATCGTCAATAGGATTTGCGGCACTTTCATAAAGGCCACCGAAAAAACCGCCCCTGTGCATTGCGGAAAAACCATCGGAAAACGTATAAACGTCATCGCGGAGCGGTTCCATGAAGTCTAGCCCAAGCCCAAAGAGAGCAGGCATTACAAGTGCGCCCTTGCAATCAAATTCAGTGGTTTCCACATTTTTGCAAGCGTTCAGACAAACTTCACGGCGATGTTCAAAAGACTCGCCTGTCCAAAATTTCGCATTTTTCAAGACAACATTCGAGACGCGACCTTTACTTGGTTTACGCATTTTCATTGTTGCGACCTCCAGCCAAAAGGAAAAGAACGGCCATACGGACAGCGACACCGTTGGTCACCTGATCAAGAATAACAGAATGTTCGCCATCAGCGATATCGGAATCGAGTTCTACGCCGCGGTTGATTGGACCCGGGTGCATGATGATGACCTTGTCCTTAGCGCATTCGAGAAGTTCCTCTGTGATGCCGAACGTGTTGCGGTATTCGCGCATGCTCGGGAGGAGTGCATCGTCCATGCGTTCTTTCTGCAAGCGGAGCGCAATGATGGCGTCAGCATTTTCAACAGCTTTTTTAACGTCCGGTTCCCACGTCACATGGTTCATGAGGTCCGTATTGCGCGGCACCAAGGTCGAAGGTCCGCAAAGCGTCACATGAGCGCCCATCGTTGACATGCCCCAGAGGTTACTGCGAGCCACGCGGCTGTGGCGGATATCGCCAATGATTGTAATGTTCTTGCCTTCGAGAGTCCCGAGCTTTTCTTCGACCGTCAGCATATCGAGCAGCGCCTGCGTCGGGTGTTCATGAGCACCGTCACCAGCATTTACAATAATTGCATTGCTGTTATCAGCAAGGAACTTCGGCACGCCCGTCCCCTTGTGACGGACGACTACGATGTCAATTTTCATCGCCTCGATGTTACGGAGCGTATCGACGAGCGTCTCGCCCTTCTTGACGCTGGAGTTTGAACTTGTGAAGTTCACCGTATCAGCAGAAAGGCGCTTTTCGGCAAGTTCAAAGCTCGTGCGCGTGCGGGTACTATTCTCGAAGAACAAGTTCACGACTGTCATGCCACGAAGGCTCGGCACCTTCTTGACCGGGCGTTCAAGAATTTCGCGAAACTGTTTCGCATGGTCCAGAATCAGTCGGATATCATGCTTGGACACTCCACGGAGGCCAAACAGGTGTTTAATTTCCAAAGCGCTCACTTTACGCCTCCACTTCTACGAGATAAACGGAATTTTCTTTATCAATGGGATCAATGGACACCCGGACTTCTTGGTTTTTCGCCGTTTCAACCGTAAGTCCGACACAATCAGGAGCAATCGGGAGTTCACGGTGCCCGCGATCGACAAGCACACAAAGACGGATAGCGGCAGGACGGCCCAAATCTAAAATAGCACGCATGGCAGCAAGCGACGAACGCCCCGTGTAAAGCACGTCATCCACAAGGATGACGGTCTTGCCTTCCACCGAGGCAGGCATTTCGGTAAAACGCATTTCGGTCGCGACCTTTTTGCGGTAGTGGAAATCGTCACGATAATATGTAGCATCGAGGCTACCCATTTCGATAGGCTTCCCGAACTTCTGGGAAAGGCGTTCGGTGAGTTTCTTTGCCAACGGGATTCCGCGGCTCGCCATGCCAAGCACTATCATATTGTCAGCGGACGGATGCATTTTCGCGATTTTCGCCGCCATTTCGTCCAAAGCGAATTCCATCGTCTGGGCAGTTAAAAGTTCACTTACTTTTTTGCAGTTGTCGTTCATATAGGTATCAGGTCGGTCGCTTCGCGCCCTCTGAGGTATGAGGTCACTCGCGCCGCTCGTTTTGAGGTATTTTTTTAGTAGAAGTTAGATTATTTTAAGGACTTTTTTCTTTTAGAACTCATAAAATACACCTTTTTTTTATATATATAAGCAAAACCTTATGCTATGTTCTAGAGCTGCAAGAACCATTTTTTGCCCATAGCCCAGAGCGTAGCAACCCCATACCCCATACCTATAGGAGTCCTCAAATGTCCTTTAACCAACTCGACAAACCGCAGGCAGGCGAAACCATCGCCATCATGAAAACCAATCACGGCACGATGAAGCTCCGTTTTTTCGAAGAAATCGTTGGCGAATGTGCAACAAACTTTATTGAACTTGCAAAGCAGGGCAAGTACGATGGAGCTCCGTTCCACCGCATCATCAAGGACTTCATGATCCAGGGTGGCGACTTCACTCGCAAAAACGGCACCGGTGGCCACGCAGCACAGGGTCCGGGTTCCACGATTGGCGACAAGTACGACAGCCGCCTCACCCACGTCCGCGGAGCCCTCAGCTGGGCAAAGACGGCCATGCCGCACAGCATCGGCAGCCAGTTCTTTATCGTCCACGGCAACAACGTGCACTTCCTCGACCACGACCAGTGCGGCCCCGGCCCGGCTGACGGCTACTCCGTATTCGGCCAGCTCTACGAAGGTTTCGAAGTGCTCGACGAAATCGCCGGCGTGC
>JAEEGK010008722.1_pt1 | contig 23865 bp, 7 predicted proteins | sample 8958771 | NCBI WGS metagenome assembly JAEEGK01 (sample SAMN16246547, study PRJNA631951) | gut metagenome | biome: gut microbiome; feature: rumen; material: SC-attached | host: Bos | place: Iran: Karaj | collected 2018-10
AGAACAACTCATTCTATCTCTTAATAATTCATTTACCCCTATTTTTGTTAATTCAAACTCTATATTTAATTCAGGATATGTCAAATCTTTTGCATTTATTAATATTGTAGCTTTTTTATATTCATTAAGTATACGTGTAGGATCATATTCAATTTCTGGTAAAAATATTTTATGCACATTATAATTTGTAATATTCATTCTATAAAGAATATTATCAAAGAATTTAAATAATTCATTTATAAAATTGGGATCTATACCCAATTCTATTTTATTCATTTTAATTTTTTGTTTCTCAATTTTTGCAATTTTTAATTTTTTATAATAATTTATTTCATGATATAATGAAATAAAAGGTGGTTTTGTGTTTTTAAAAACACAAGAAAATTTTCCAAATATAGTTTTTTGATTATATATTTTAAAATCTTCAAAAATCATTAATGATTTAATAAAATTTTTATTTAATACTCCTTTAATTAATTCTATATTTAAAACAAGAGAAAAATTATAAATATAAAATAATAGTAATTCGCTTCGATTATAATTTATTAATTTAGAATTAAAAAATTCATTATCTCCAATAATTGAGATAAAAATCTCATTTATATTGATATTAATAACATTATAAATTTTACTTGATTTTAATTTTTTAAATTGTTCTTTTAAATAAAATGTAGCTTTCATCTTTAGACCATTTGCTTCAATTAATAAAATAATATTTGGATTTATTTCTTTTATTTTTTTTTCTTCTTCTTTTTCTTTTACTATTACTTCTATTTCTTCTTTAATTTCTTTTTTTGCTTCTGCTTTTTCTTTTTCATCATCACTAAAATTAAAATATTCAAAAGGGGGAAATTTCCAATTATTAATTAAACACTTTTTACATTCAAAAAGTTCTTTTTCTGTATATTCATTATAATAATCAAATATTGGAATATTTTCACATCCATTGAATAATTTATATAATTGAATATTATTTTTATTTGTTTTTAATTCTTCCATTCTTAATTGTTTTTCTTTTAAATGTCTTATCATCATTTTTTTGATTGATATTGAATATTCTCTTCTTTCATCATGTTTAATTTTTTTATATTGTTTTCTTGATAATTCAGATTCTTTTATTAAATCTTCAATATATAAATTTTTAGTTCTTTTCATATTAAAATCTTTACTATTAAAATAATCTGTTAAGGTATAAATAAAATTATCAATAAAATTATCATTTATTAAATTCTCAGTTTTAGTATTTGGTTTTGAAATTCCTATTTTATTTGGAAATATTGTCATTGTTTTTTTTAAATTATATTTAAAATCTTCATTTATTTTGTCTTCATTTGATTTACTTCTAATTGTTATATGACGAGTTTCTAAAAAATCTTTAAATTTACTTTTTCTCTTTTTAGGAGAAAGATTTCTTAAATTTTGTATTAAAGGAATAATTGGTTTATTTAATTCATATGTTCTACTTTGATTATTTAATTCATTTATTCTTTGTTCATATGAATTGTATGAAATTTTATTTTTCATTGTTTTAGTATTAACTTGATTATAAATACCAAAATAAAATTTATGTTCCTTATTAATTAAAGGAAATTCTTTATTTAATAAATTTAAAATATTAACATCATTAATATTATATGAAGATACAAATTTTCCAGTTAAATTATAAATTAAACCAATATCATCAAATTCTTCTTTTTTAAAATATTGAGGATGTTTTACTTTATACATATTTAATTTCATTAAAGCTTTAGTAAAAAGTACTGGCCATAATTCTTCAATATTTTTACATTTTGGAAAAATAAAATCATTATCTTTATTAAATGGAATTTGATCATCAATTATAATTTTTCTTGGTTTACCCATTAAATATAATTTAATAATATATTTACCTTTAGGATTATAAATTGGAATCCCATTTTCTTGAGGATAAATATTATATAAAAAACTTTTTTTTGTATTTATATCAGTTAATTTTAAATCAAATATTAATTGATATATTGAAGTTAACCAAGTATAAAATGAATTTTTAACTTGTGAATTTGTTGAAAATTCTAAATTACTTTGTATTATTTCATTTATTTGTTTTCTATCTTCATTTATTATTTTTTTCTTTGTTTTTTTTTGTTTTTTTTCTTCCTTTTTTTCATTTTCTATTCTTAATTCATATTCTTCATCATTTTCATATCTAGAAGAATAATTACAAATATAATATTTATATTCTTTTGATAATATTGGATACAAATCTTTATATATTTTTTTCTTTAATAAATTTTCATCTTTACCTAAAAATTGAATAAATTCTTCTTCTTCATTTTCATTTTGAATTCCATTTTGTATATCTTCTAAATATTTTAAATAATAATTTCTTATTTCATTACTTACATTAAAATAATTTCTTTTTGGAAATAATATTTTTATTTTTTCAATTAAATAATAATTTGGTATATAAAAAAAAGGTCTATTCCAATTTAATTGATTATGAAATAAATCTAAAAAATATAATGGAAGATTTTTTAATAATTCTTCATTATCAGGATCAATAAATAAATCATAATTATTATTTTCTATATTTAATATTTCATTATTAATTTCTTCCTCTGAATTATATTTCCATTCTTCTGGAATTTTATAAGGAATTGATGTAGGTTTATATTGTTTGTTTATATTTAAATTATCATCATCTATATTTTCATCATCTTGTATTTGTTTCATTTCCCTTATTAAATCTAAAAATTGAGAAGGGATAAAATCTTTTGTTTTTTTTTGTGGCTTTTCTTTTTTTGCTTTTTTAACTTTTTTTTCTTTTTTTTTCATTAATTTTTTTCAAAAATTAAAATTGAAAAATAATAAAAATTAATATTTAATATAATAATAAAAATAAATAAAAAATAATAAAAATAAATATTAATTTACTATTATCTAATTGATATTAAAATTTATTTTAAACATAAATAAACAATATAATATAAAATTATTATTATGATAATATGTATTATAATTAAAAAAAATCATTTTGACAGTAATAAAAAAAAAAAAGAATAAAATAAATAAATATCATAAAGTAAAATTTTAATTTCAATCTTTAACTATTATTAAAATAAATTTATTTAGTCAAATATAATCTTTTTTCAGCTTGTCTTCTATTAGCTAAATCTTGATTAAATTTACCATCAACAGTTTTATTAAAATATGTAATGTAATTAGCAATAGAATCAATACTTCTTTTACCTCTATCTGTAAGATTTTTAAGATTTCCATCACCATAGGCAAAACTGACTAAAGCATCAAATTGATTTTGATTAAATTTATAATTTGAATATTTATTAACAGCCATTTCTCTTCTTTTTATAGCTTTTTTGAACCATCTATCAGCTACTGTTTGGTTAATTTTTAATCCTTTAGTAATTCTTTTGCCAGTTATGTCAACGTCTTTATTTGTTGTTCCCCAACCAATTCTCCATTTTCCATATTTTTGATATGCTTCTAATTTACATTTTTCAATTTCTTTTATAAATTGAATTCCCTTTTTACTTATTTTGAGTGAATATATTAGTGCTAAGAAGAGGAATAAAATGTAGGCTCTCATTTATTATTTTTTTTTTTTTTTTTTGGATTTTTATATTATTTTTAGAGGGATATATTTTTTTTTTTTAATTGAAGATGTTTTTTATTTATTTTAATTGAAGATGTTTTTTTTATTATTTTTTTTATATTTTTTTTAATAATATGTATTATATTATTTTTATAAATGTTTATTTTATAACTTGAGTATGATTATTGGGTTAAAACATAATATAATTCCATTGTTTTTTAAAGGATATTTTTTTAAATTAATTATTTTTTATTTTTCATTTTCAAAAAATTATTTACTTTAAATTAAACTATTAATAAATCAATAGATAAATTTTATATTATAAATAAAAACAATAGTTTAATAAACAAAAAATATAACAAACTATCTATATATAAATGAAAAAAAGTATTTTTATGTATCATTCATTTTATTATAATTATTACTTACTTATTTTGATTAATTTTGTTGATTGACTAATTCTCATTGTTTTACTTAAACTAATTTCATTATTATTATTATTTTGATTACTTTGATTTTGAGTATTCTTTTCATAAGGAATATTATTTTTTCCAATATTTCCCTTTCCTAAAAAACAATTATTAACTAAACTTTGATTTCTTCTCATTTTCCTATCATTAATATAATTATTAGCTTCAAAAAAAGCTTGAGTAGTCCCAACATTCATTGAACTAGTAGCTTTAATATGAATAGAATTTTTCTTTTTAGGTAATCTTTGACTAATAAAATTTTCAAATAAATTAATATTTCCAATTTCAAAATTTTCATTATTTAATCCTTTCTTTAAATTATTCTTTTTAACCAAAATATTTTTCTTTAAAACTTGATCTTGACTAATTTGTCTAAAAGAATAATTAGTAGAATAATTATAATCATCACTTTCTCCTTTTTTATTATTATCTCCATACAAAATTTCATGAAAATTTTCAAAAACATTTTCAATAACATCAGAATATCTATTAAAATAATAATAATCACTAAAAATAAATTTATAATCATCTCTCATAATAATTTGAGAATATCTTTCAAGAGTTTTTATTCCATTTTTTTCAACAGCATTACAATATTTTCTATCAAAATTATCTCCATTTAAAGGAATAAAAGGTGAAATAACATTTTTTTTATATAAATCTTTCCAAGGATAATTTTTAAACCAAATATGATTTTTAATATCAGAAAAATCTCTATAACCTAATCTTAAACAAGGTTTTCTATTTAACATTCTATTAATAAAATCAGCAGAATATTCACTCCAATTATTATCTAAATCACATTTTTTAATACGAGCTTGATGACTAATAATTTTTTCTTTAATTTCTTTTCTATTTTTTCCTAAATAAGGTCTGTAACCTTTCATAAATTCAAATCCCATAACACCAATAGCAAAATAATCAACTAAAATTGTATGATCTTGACCAAACATTACTTCAGGACTCATATAACCAGGTGTTCCACTTGTTTCTTTTGAATTATGTTTTTGTTGTATTTTTGCTATTCCAAAATCTGTTATGTGAACATAACCTTTTGAATCTAAAACTAAATTTTCTGGTTTTATATCTCTATGAATAATTTTGTGTTTATGACAATATTCTAATCCTAATAAAATACATGCTATGAAAAATTTACTTTGTTCTTCTGTAAATTTTCTATTTTTACATATATGATATCGTAAATCTCCTCCTGTTAATAAATCCATTACTAAATATAAATTGTCGTTGTCTTGAAAGGAAAAATGCATATTTATTATAAAAGGATGATTTATTTTTGATAATAAATCTCTTTCATTTTTTACACTTTTTTCACTTCTTTTATCTATTATTTTTGATTTTGACATTTCTTTCATTGCATAATGCTTGTTATATTTTTTTAAGTATACTTTCCATACTTTACCAAATCCACCTCTACCTATTATTGATATGTAGTTAAAAGAATTTTTAGTTAATGCTATTTTTTTTAATTATAAATTATATTTTTTATATTTTTTTTATATACTTTCTGGTAAAGTTGTGTTTTGTCCTTTTAATGTTTTTTTGATGTCTTTTGAATTGTTTGTTCCCATTAATTTAATATTTTGTTTTTTTATTTTATTTTTTTTTAATAATTTATTTTAAAATTATATATGAATTATACATTATTTATTTTATTATTTTTGTTTGTAATTATATTTTTAATATATTATAAAAGAAAAACCCATTAAAATTAATATTTACATACATTTAATAATTGTTGACAATTTTTTTTAATAATTAGAAAGGAAAAATCCTTTATTAAAAATCATCAAATGATGTAAATTTAATAATTTAAATCAATAAACTTTAAAACAATAAACAGTCACAAAATACTTCTTTTTTATCTTTTGCTCTTTTCATTTCTGGACCATTATAATAAAATCTTGTTTCTGATATATCTTCATTATATTTTTTATAACTTTCAACATCTATTAATGTATATACTGGTTTTGTAAAAGTAACATGTTTTTTATTTTTATTATCACGAAGAGTTTCTACTCTTGTTTTTTCATTTTCATAATTTGATAATAATGTATTTAATTTCATTATATTTTGATCATTATTTTCTTTTATTTCAATAGATGGACTATTATTCTCATTCTTATTAGTTACATTATCTTCTATATTTGACATTTTTATTTGTCAATTTTTATTATATTAAAAAAATAACTTTTAAAAATAATTTAAAACTAATAAAAAAATAAAAAAATTTTCTGACATTTAAATACTTTAAATAATATTATTCATCTATTTTAACACTAATCAATTTCATTAAAGTAAATAAATCTCCAAAAAGATTTTCTTTTTCATTATTTATTCTTCCCCAAAAAGCTTTAACTCTTTCACCTTGATATTTTTTTAACTTTCGAAATTGATTTATAATAGTATCAATTGCAATTACAATTATTTGTTTTTCAGCATCAATTACTTTAGTTTCTTTATAACACATTTGTTCAAATGCTTTTTTTTTATCATTTTGATATAATGGAATTTGATTTTCAGTTCCTTTTTTAACTTCCCATTTACTTGTATCTTTAGTAATAAATAATTGTTCTTTTTTTAAAATTAAATTATTTGCAAATGTTTCATATTCAAGTCTTTGATTTTGAAATTGTTTAATTATTGTATCTAATTCACTAAATTCCATATTCATATAATTAAAAAATTCCCAAAAATCTTCTTTAAAAAATTTACTTTGAGTTAAATAATTTGAAGAATAACTTGAGAAAATGTCTTTTAAAGTAGAATATATTTTTTGTACTTCATTACTTTGTTTTATATCTTTTGCTTGTATTGTTAATTTTTCATATAAAACACTTATTTCTTTCATATGAGTTGAAATTAAATTTAAATCATTTATTAATAAATTAAATGAATTTCTTAATTTATTATGCAAATCTGTAGTAGGAATCATTATTCTTAAAAGATTATTTACATAAACTGCTTTGTCTTTATTTAAACTTACTTTCATTTCTCCTTTCATAGTTGTAAAATTATTTAATGTTAAATTTAAAACAAATGGATTTGCGTCACAATATTTTCTAAATTTTTCAAAATCTACTTGTTCTAAAGTTAAAAATTCATAAAAAAGTGGAGAAGTTCTTAATATTTTTTTTCTTAAAATTCCATTTATAAATTTATTTAAATATCTTACTTTCATATCTAAATTTTCTTTTTCTTCTTGTGGTAAATTTTGTTCACTTTTTTTCTTTGAAAAAATATTTAAATTAATATTAGAAAAAAAAGCTTCTTTAATAATAGGAGGAACTAAAATAAAAGGATATCTTGAATTTAATTGAGATTTAAACCATTCAAAATCAGAATAATATCTTTTAACATTAGTATGAAATTCTTTAGTAATAACAGAAAAAACAAATTGATCTTTACCAAAAAAACTTCCTTTTTCAATTTTTGGTTCTTCAACAATAACATTTAATTTTTTTTTATTTTTTTCAAACTCAGTTAATAAATTATCTTTTTGTTTACCAGTAGTAACATTATATTCACAATCTGAATATAAAACTTCAAATGGAGTTGCTTTTTTATCTCTTTTTTTATTACCTAATGACATAAGTGAAAGATTTAATTGTTCTGTTTTAAAAAGTTCTATCATTACTTTTAATTCTTTAATTGATAATACATCTACTCCTACACCTTTTAATCTTGTTACATAATTTGATAAGTCTTCTGGATTATATCCTTTTTCTATTATCTCATCATTTATTAATTTTTGTTTTTCTTGATCCATTTGTTTTTAAATAATTATTTTTTAGATATTATTATTTTAAATTTTATTTTTATTTTAAATTTATTTTATTTAAATTTAATTTTTTATATTCAATATTTTTTGAATAATTAATAATATTAAAATATTAATTATTATACCTTATTTAATTAATAGTAAATAAAATAGATAAAATTTATAAAGATTATAATTAAATTTTTATTCTTTTTCTTCATTTGAAATTGAAGAAGAATCTGAAGAAGAATCTGAAGAAGAAGAACTATAACTAAAACTTTCATTTAATTTATCATTTTCAGAACTTTTTGATTTTGAATTTTCTTCTCTTATAGTTGAATGTTCTATTTCATGAATTTCCATTCTATTCATAGGAAATTTATATTTAAGATTAGAATTATGAATATCAACCAAAATTCTTCTAGAATAAGCAATTGCATAATCAGTAATATCAGTTCTAAATTCTTCTTCTTCTATAATTTTAATTGTTTTTTTTCTCATACATTTATAACATTTTGTAAAAGTTGATAATTTTTGAATTGCCCAAGTATAATTCACTGTCATTTTCTTATTTAAATTAAACAAATTATTATTTTTATTTATTTCATTAATTCTATAAGAATCAGAATATTTCTTATTTAAATAATAAGGATTTAAAATTTGATAAAAATGATCTTCTTGCATTTCATTAATTGATTTCATATATTTAATTAAAGATTCAGTTTTACATTCAATAATTTCTTCAATATTATTATAAAAAACTTTATCATTATTATATTCATCTTCAACAGTTTTATGTAAAAGATAATATTTAGTTAATTCAATTAAAACATCATAAAAAAAAACATATTGTTTACCTTCATAATTATAAGTATAAATTTTAAGTAAAGAACAAACTCTAACATAATCAGAAATTTTCATACTAGAAATTCCTAAAGGATGTCCAATTCTATAAATAAATTTTTGTAATTTATCAACATTCATAAATCCAGTACATTTTTTATCAACTGCAGCCCATTTATTTTTAAATTTATTAATATCACCAGTTTTCATTTCATCTAAATTCATAGCATAAGTATCATCCATTGCACAAGAAATAACAGCAGAAAAAAACTCAACAAACATAATCATTGCTAATATAATAAAACTAATAAAATAAGGAAAACCTAAAATTGAACCACAACCAACATTTTCTTTATATAATTCATCAATTGACATTTCTGCTTTATATTTACAATCATTAATTCCATCTCTTTCAATTGTACTTTCATGCATTATTGTATTCCAACCTCCTCCTGATGTTGCTCTAATTAAAGTTAATACTGAATTAATAAAATTTTTAAAATTCCAATTTTCATCTATTATACTTTGATATTTTAAATTATAAAATAAATTCATTCCTATTATTCCATATATAAATATCATTATAAAATATAATATTAAAACGTTAAATACACCTGGAATTGAATTAAAGAATAAATTTAATATTTTACGTAAACTTTTTATACTACGAAGTAATTTTAATACTCTTCCTACTCTAAGTATTTTAAATATTGTTGTTTCTAATTCATTTTTAAGAAATGATAAATAATTTTTTAATGATATTGTTGTTATAAATTCACATACTACTATAAAATCTATTAAATTCCATCCATTTCTAAAATAATTAAAACGATATACATAAATTTTTAATACTGCTTCAAGAACAAAAATGTAACTTATTATATTATTTAAATCTGAAAAAAAATTTTTTGATATTTCACTTTGACCTGGATAATTCATAGTTAAAATAAATAAATTTGCAACTATACAAACAATAATAACGACTTCAAAGTAAATACTATCTAATATATTAATTAAAACTTTAGTAATTTTATCACTTCTTAATCTTTTTTTAGGTATTTCAACTTTAAATAAAGTTTTAAATATTTTAAAAAATTCATTTTGAATAGGTAATTTAAAATGATGATTTTCAATTTTTTCTTTTTCCTTATTAAAATTATCACTTAAGATAACAATAGCAATATTAAAAACAAAAAAAAAAGAAAAGACCATATATAAAACAAAAAAAAGTGCCCATCTAAAGCTTTTATCTCTAATAGGTTGATAATCAATTTTATTAGCATCCATAGCAATATACATATATTTAACCCAATTTTCAGTAGTCATCATTTCAAAAAATAAAATAAATCCAGATTTAACATTATCTAAATTAGGATAAGGAGTAATCCAATCACCTCCATAATCCATACAATCCCATTTAGTAATTACTAATTTCATATATTCAGATGGAATATTTGAAAATTCACATCTTGAAAATCTTCCTCTAAAATAATTTACTCCAATTATATCAAAAATTAATATTATTAAACATTCAATTAAAACTAATTTTAACATTTGAATACAACTTTCATAATATGCCCTTAATGCTGCTTGGAGACTTTTACTTAATTCTATTAATTTTATTATACGAACTAATCTTAATAATTTTATTACTCTTAATATTTCAATTCCTTTTCCAGTATCTAATAATGAATCTTTATCTAATGTATTTTTTGCTGAAAATATTAAATATATTATTGATAATATTAATGAAGAAAAATCAATAATGTTATATTCATATCTTAAATATGATGTTTCTCCATTAAATAAAAAACCAAATGAAATTGATTTAATTACTGCTTCTAATAAAAATATAAAAGTTGATACTGCATCTATTATTAATATTAATTTTTTGATTGACATATCTTGTTCACAAGGTGAATCTAATGCCATTATAATTAAACTAATTACTATATTTCCTAAAATAAAATATTTGAACCATTTATTTCTTTGAACTATATTAGAACAAAATAATCTAAATTTATTTTCAGGAGAAAATAACATTAAACTTCTTCTTTCTATTTTAATCATATTTTTCATATCTTCTACTTTTTTTGTAAATGCTTCTCCAAAATTAATTCCTATTCCAATTATTCCTTTTCTTTTTGATGTTTTTTTTGAACTTGGAAATTCTTCTTTTATACAACAATCTAAAAATTTTTTTATCCAATCAGAAACTTTTGTCCAAAAACCTTTTATTTCTTCTTCAAATTGATTTGAAGTATTTATACGTTCATTTTTATCTTCTTTTTCAAATAAAATAATTCCATCATTTCTTTGATAATTATTAATTAAAATAGAAAGAAATAAATTTAATAACATAATATTTCCAAAAATTATAGTTCCTAAAAAATATAATTGAGAACTAGTTTTATAAATTTTTTCATATTCATATAAAGTTTCTGGCCAATTATCACCAACAAAAAAAATAAAAACAGTGACTAAAGCATTTTGAATATTATTAAAGTTTTCTCTTGGTGGATTAATAGTACTATAAACATAATTATATTCATCTTTTTTATTATAGATAAATATTGCATTTGCAAATAATTCAATTCCTGCAATTGCAAAAATAACTATGAAAAAAACTAATAGAATACAATAATAAAATAAATCTTTTAATGATATTAAAAAGAATTTAATAAATTTTTGATAAAAACCACCTTTTTTTGTAAATCTTAATAATTTAATATAACGAATTGCTCTTAATGAACTTAATGAAGAATTTGAATTATCTGTATCATCTTTATTTAATTTAACATATAAAATTTCAAATAATCCTAAAATTGCAATTATTAAATCTACTATATTAAATATATTTTTTAACCAATTTTTAAATCCTAATACAATAATTTTAAAAATTATTTCTAATATAAATAATGATGTACATATTAAATTAATTATATCTATTGCATGTTCTAATTTCTTAGTCATTGGATATTTCATTAAACACATAAAAACAATATTTAATGTTATTATAAAATATATTAAAATATTGAATATTTTATATTGAAATGTATTACTATATTCTTCTAAAACCATATATTTAATTTTATTTACTAATTTTTTTTTTACTTTACTTAATAATTTTGGAGATGATTTTTCAAATGAATCTAAATTATTATTACTTTTTAATTCTGAAATTGAATTATTAATACTTTTTTTATTTATATTTTTATTACTATATTCAGATGATCTCTTATCCATTATTCTTTTAATATTATTATAATGTGTATTTACTGCTAAATGATTATTATTAATTGAAATATTTGACCTTAAATTATTTGAACTATTCCCATTATCATCTAAATTTTTTAAAGAAGAAGCAGAATGTTTTTTTATCATAAATTTTGATTCTCCTTTTGAACTTGGTTTTTTTGATATTGGATTTTTATTCTCATCAACAAAGTTAATTTTATGTTTTCTTGGAGAAATTAATAAACCAACATTACTTCCATATGAAGAAATATCTCTAAAAGTATCTCTTTTTTTTTGACTAAAAAGATCTAATCTATCTTCCTTATTAAAGAAAAAAATATCAGTTTTCTTTTTTTGTTCATTTAATTGAAATAATTTAAGATCAATTTCATCATTAATTACTTTTTTCATTGCATCATATTGAGCAGATAGAATTAATTTAATAATAAAAAATCCTCCAATAATAACAATACCATTAAAATAAACAATTGTAGAAGCTTTTGAATAACCATCTAATAATCTTGTAATATCTTTAGACCAATTTTGAAGAGTCATAAATGAAAAAGTATTAATTAAACTATCAATAACATTATCAAAATTAAAACAACCAAAATATAACCAAATATTTTTTTTTAAACCTTCATCTTCTTTTTGAAAAGAACTCATTGTAATATTTTTTAAATCAAAATATTCAACAATATTATAAAAATTAACACAATATGAATTTTTAGGACATTGAAAAGTTCCAGTATAATTTTCAATAGAACAAATTCTATCATTTACAGGAATACTTTGATAATAAGGAATTCCAGTATTATTATAATTATCATTTATTTTAATTGGAAATTCTCTACATCTATTATATAATGCACCACTAAATAATTGAATACCTAAAATTCCAAAAAGTAAAACAATAAATAATAAAAATAAAATTACATTTCCTAAAGTTGGTAAAGATATTATTATTGAATCTATTAATTTTCTTAATCCACCTAATAATGGTATATCTTTTATTATTCCTATAAATTTTAAACAACGAAATACACATAAATTTCCCCAATCATTATATTTTATTTTTAACCATTGATAAATACATATTATGAAATCTATTATATTCCATCCATTTCTTAAATAAGCATATTTATGTAAAATAAATCCTTTTGCTATAATTTTTAATATCATTTCTATTGTAAATAATATATTTAATATATAATAAATCTTTGTTATTATGTTATCTCTATTAATTTCTTTTTTAAAACCTTGTAAACAATTTTCTATATCATCATTATATTTATGTATTTTATAATATTCACATACTCTTTCTTTAAATGAATAAGAAAATGATAAAAATGATGATATAATAATTAAACCATAAATTATTTTTTTAAAAATATGATTTTCTATAATATGAATTATCATTGTTCTAAATTTATTATCTTTTTTAAATATATATAAAGAATCTTTTGTGTAATATTTTTCTATTATAGAATCAATATCATCACCTTTAGTTGATTCAAAAAACATATTACTTGCTTTACCACTTACAATCTATAAAAATAATTTCTCAATTTTATTATATTAAAAAAAATTTACACTCATTCTCATTTTATTTTTCCTTGAAGTATTCATATTAATTTAATTTATAAAAACTTAAATTTTATAATACATAAAAAATAAAATAAATAAATGTCAGATAATGAATTTTTATTATATGAAAAAGATAATATTCCATTTTTTAAAAAGTATTTAATATTGCAACATCTATTAGTTACAAATCAAGGAAATTCTCAATTAGAAGCATTTGCATTTTTAAGTTTTTATTATATTCAATTTATTTCAGGTTATTTTTCACCACAATTAGGAGTATTAAATCAAACAAATTCAATAGATAAATTTTTATCTAAAATAGAAAAAGTATCACGTTTAAAAAATTTATTTCGTCATGATTATAATAATTATAAAATTACATGTTATATTTTTACTTTAATTATATTTATATCAGGAATATATTTTATTTTAATAACATATTCAGTAACAAAACAATCATTTTATGATACTAAAGCAAGAATTGTAAATCCATTTATTAAATTTTTTATTTATATTTTATATAATATGATCTTAGATATGGGAATTGCACATTTTTGTTTAAAAGGAAAAGTAAATACTATTATTTTAGATGACAAATGTTCATTAAAAGAAGATCTTTTTTTTTCTTTTTCTATATTAATAACTTTTATTTATTCTATTTTGATGAATATTGTTTGTCAAATTTTTAATGTAAATTCTTTTTATTTATCTCGTTCTTATTTTTCGAAAGTTGCTAGTCAATATGATATGATTATGTTATTTCATTCAATTTTTTATTCTATACTTTTAAATGAACATGGTTTTTCAAAATATTTTTTTTTAATTTATAATTTAGTTATGTCTATTTTTATTTATGAATATTATTTTTATTTACATTTATACTTTGAAAAATCGGTGTATTTATTAGTGTGAATTTATCATTCTTTATATGCTTGGTCTTCATTTCTTTTTTTAATTTTTTATATATTTCCAATAAATAATTTAGGATTAATTTTTTTAGTTTCTTCTTTATTTGTTGGAATTTATACTTTAATATCTTCAAATAATTTAGATTTTATTTTAATATATAAAACACCTTTTAATAAAATAAAAAATAAATATCATGCTTTATATTTTATTAAAGAAATAATAAGACAAATTAATACTTTTGATGAAGATGAAGAAAAAAAAATATTATTAATTGGAATTTTAGAAATTCATAAAATTGAATGTCCAAATGAAAATTGTGTATCAAAGAATAAAAAGAAAATTTATTTACCAAAAACAGATGAATGGTCATTAAATCAGAATTCATCAATAAAAGATAAAATATTTTTAAATGTTTTTGTTGTTTCATTAATAAATTATTGGTTACAACAAAATGAACAATTTCCAGATATGCTTTTAAATTTATCTTTATATTATTTAAAAATTATTGGTAATGTTTGTTTATCAATTTATACTTATAAAAAAGCTAAAAAATTAACTTTAAGTCAGACAGAATTTTTTTCTTTTATGAGATTAAAATTTATGATTAGAAATCATCTTTTTCAAAATTTAAAAGCTAAAAATAAACCTGTTTATAATTTATATGAATTAAATTCAACTTTATATTTTAAATATGAAGATTTATCAAAAAAATTTGTTCAAGAAATTACAAATGATGTTAATTATTCTTTAACTTTTTGGAGTAATTTAAAAAATAATGCTAATTCAATTAATTTTAATGAATTTTTTATATTAACTGAAAAAATAAGAACAACAAAATTAAAAATTACTAAATTATTTAATGAATTATTTAATATTTATAATAGAGCAAATGAAATTTTTGAATTATATTTATCATATATTGATATTATTAATAATGATTATTTAGTAAAAAGAAATTTAGAAGTTCTAAAAAGAAAAAATGAAAGACAAACAGTAGATTTAATTCAAGTAAATTATTATAATATTTTATTTGGAAAAGATACAGGAATAATAATTTGTAGTGGTGATAAAGGAAAAGAAGGAGAGATATTAACATCAAATAAAATAATTTCTGAGTTATTTTCTTATACACAAGAAGAATTAAAAGGAAAATGTATAAATTTATTAATGCCTAAAAATATTGCAAAAATTCATTCTTCTTTTATTACACGTTATTTTGAAATAGGAGAAAGAAAAATAATAGGTAAAAAAACAGTTAAATGTTTTGCAAAAGATAAAGAAAATAATATATTTTTAGTAAAAATAATATTAAATTTATTTCCAGTATTAAATGATTCAGTATCATTTGTTTCAATGCTAATAAAAGATAGGAATGATGATATAATATTATTAGATAATTATTTTAATATTTTAGGTTTATCATCTCGTTTAATGTATAAATTAAATATTGAAAATAAACAATTATTTTCAAAATATGATATTCCATTTTATGCAATTTGTAAACAATTTATTAGTTTATATAAAAATATTAGTATTAAAAAGAAAAAAAAGGCAAATTCATCAAATCAACAATCAAAAATAACTAATTTTGAAATAGTAAAAACTAAAAGTTTCATAAAAGATTCAAAAGAAATAAAAAATGAAATAAAAAATAATAATAATAATGAATCAGGTAATATTCAAAATACAAATTTAAATGATAGTGTAATAAGTTTTGAACTTAATAATAATTCAATTAATAATCAAACTCAAGGTATAAATAATAGTACAATTAATGAGAAATTAACACCAAATAATATTGCTACTCCAACTCCAGATTATTCACCAACTCCAAATAGAGGAGAATCAAAATTTAATAATTTTCAAAAATCCTTTTTTTTTAAACAAAGTTTTAATGAAAAATCTTTTGATAAAACTATTTTAGTTGAAAATAATATTACAAATTTTCCTCCTCCTCATCAATTATTAGATTATAATGAGAATATTGAATTAGAATGTGAAATTAGAATACCATATTTTATATTAAATTTTAGAAATAATAATAAAAATAATAATGAAGGAGAAGAAAGTGATATTAATATTGATTCAATTTTTGAAAATGGAAATGAAGAAGAATCTTTAGATGATTCTAATAATGATGATGATGAAAATATTTTAATTAAAGATGAAACTCCAAAAACAAAAAATACAAATCCTTTAATTAATAAAAGTAATATTAATTCTAATATTAATTTTAATAATTTGCAAGAACTTAATAATTCTAATAAAAATATGAATAATAATAATAATATAAATAATTCTAGTCAAATTAGTAATAATGAAAAAAATAATAGTAAAAAAAATTTAATAGAAGTTAAAAAGAAAAGTAAGATTATTAATTATTTTAAAAATGAAAATGTTAAAAGTGAAGAAGAAATGATATTTTTAAAAAAATTGAATAAATTTAAAATATTATTTTTTAAAGGTGAAGAAAAAGAATTAAAAGATTATATTCATTTTTGTAATAATGAAGAAAATATAACAATAGAAAATAAATTTAATTTAATATTTGAAAGATATACTTTTGGAAATAATGAAATAATATATTGTATAAAAGTATTTGAAAATAAAGAAGCAGATGAATTTATGGATGATGAAGAAGAAGATGATATAATTTTAAATTTAAATTCAATTGAAGAAAAAAATGAAGTAAAATTTGATAAAAAACAAAAAACAGAAAGTTTAAAAAAAATATTTCCAATATTTCCAGAAGATAGAAGAGGATTAATAGCTTTACATAAAGAATTTTTAAAATTACAAAATGAAGATTCTTTCTTTAAAGAAATATTATTTAAATCAAAAGAAGAAATATTAAAAAATAGTACTTGTCATGGAAATACAAAACAAGAAACTTTAATGGAAGATGAAAATTCTTCTCAGACTTCTGCAAGTGCTTATAATGAAGATTTATCTAAGAAAAATAGAATTGAAGAAATAAGAAATAATGCACTTAAAAATGTTTCTAATTTTTATATGTTAAAATATTATTCTTTTATTCTAATTATTATAATTTGTTTATCTATTATTTTTCTTGTTATTGTTATTAGATTATTTGATAATTTAAGAGATAATTTATCAGAAGTTACAAATATAAATAATAAATTATATCAAACTACAAATTGGTTAACTTTTGTTTTATGTTCTTTAATTTCTTTTGATACACTTTATATTATGAAAAATAGTTCTAAATATAATTTTACTTATAATACTTTTATACCAAATTTAAGTGAATATATTTATACTCTTCAAGATATGTCACTTATATGGATTGATAATATTGTTACTAATTTTTCTTTAGTTGAAAAAGCCATTGCAACTTTTACTGAAGAAAGTAGAAATATATTTTGGGAAAAAGAAGAAATTTTAGATTATTATAATTTATATGATTCATATGAACCTTATCCATTTGCTTTATATCAAGTATTAACTTGTGCAAAACTATTAGTTGGTGAACCTTATTTTGCATCAGTTATTCTTAATGATGAAAAATTATCTTATTATCATAATAAAAGTGTTATATATCAAGCTATTATGTCAATTAATAATGGATTTAGAAAATTTTTACCTAATAATTTAGAAAAAATAAAAGAATTACCAAGAATTTTACAAAAATTTAATAATAATTCAATGGTTAATATTAAAAATTCAATTATAATTTATGGAACAATAAATGGTTGTTTAATTATTTTATATACTTTTATATTATATAAAACTAATAAATCTATTGATGATGGTTTTGAAAAAGTTTCAAAAATAAAGCAAGATAAAATAGAAGAAACAATAAAAAAAATTGAACAATTTAATTCAATTTTAAAAAAATTTATTGAAGTAAATTATAATGAAAATTCATATTATTTTGATACAAAAACAATTTTTGAAAAAGAAGATGATAGTCAACATTCAAGTAATACATTAACAAATATTAAATCATTAAATCAACAAGATGCAAATTTAAGAATAGATAATGAAGAACAAAAAAAGAAAAATAATTTATTAGTTAGTGAAATAGGAAAAAAACAATCATTACAATTATTTACTTGGAGTTATTTACAACCTTTAATTTTAGCAATAATATGTATTCAATTTATAGTTTCTAATTTATTAGTTACAAGAAAAATAATTGATTCAACAAATGAAATTATTGATATACAAACTTTTTTATATGAATTAGTACTTTCTGCATCAACTTCTTTATTAGATTTAAAATATAGTTTAACTTATTATAATACTGAAAAAAATATCAGTTATGTTACACAAAATTCACATTATTCTCTTCAAGTTATTGTTACTAAAATTGCAAAATTTGATGAAATTTTGAATTTATATAATAATATGCAAATTAATATTTGTGATGCTGCTTTTGATAAAAAAACAGATGTTAATAAATATAATGCTTGTTTAATTGATCCAATTGTACAAACTGTTAATAATACAAATTCTATTTTTAATTCTATTGAAAATGAAGTAAATGATTTATTACAATTAATGGAATATTATATTTCTTTAGATAAAAATTACGAAACAATTGAATTATATAATTCAAATGAAATAGAATATTGTGAATATTTATATTATAATTATTTAGTTTCTTTTATTGATAATATTGCAGCTGCAACATTAAATAATCAAAAAAAAGCATTAGATGATAAAAATAAAATTGCATTAATAATATATGTTTTAGTTATTATAGAAATTGTTATATATTCAGCTTACATTTGGATATTTTTTTTAAAAAAAATAATTTATTATTTATCTGTTGCAAGATGTATTTTAAGAATTATTCCAATATCAGTAATAAATTCAACTCCTGATGTTGCTAATTGGATTGAAAATAATTATAATAGCTAAAATATTAATTTATAAATAATAATATAATATCTATAATATTATATTTTAAATTTATATTTTATATAAAATTCCAAAAATAAATACTTTATAAAATTTTTAATTTAGAAAAAAAAATTGGTTTTTATTATTTTTTACTTTGAAAATCTTTCCTTAACTTCTTTTTTATTTTTTATAATTTCATTAATCAACTGATCATAATTTTTAGCTAAATAACTTGTATTTTCAAATCTATTTAATTTAATAAGAACTCTTTTACCAACAAAAGAAAAGCATCTTCTTTTCTTAATCAAAATTTCAATACTTCTTTCAGTATATTTATTATCAATTTCTTTTTTATGAAAACAAATCCAATCATAAATTTCTTTAATATTATAATTTTTATTATCATCAAAATATAATTCATAAGAACTAAAATGAAATAAAAACTCATCTTGAAATTTTAATTCTCCAATATATCTAACTACTAAAATTCTATCTAACCAAAATAAAACAATAACTTTATGATTTTTATAAATTCCAGGAATAGCTAATCTAACATCTTCAGTTTTAGCTTTTGAATGAGCTTTATCAATTGATTTTTTAGCAAAAGAAGCCAAAGCATCAATACTATTATAATCTCTTAAATTATTATCTTTAATTTCTCTTGGAAATCTTGCATAAATTCTAATTCTTTCTGCTAAAATATCAATTATTGAAACTCCTAAAGTTTCAAAAATTTTTGAAAAAAAATCAAAAACTCCACAAATTGGTTTCCAAACAATTCCTATTGCTATAGTAATAATTGATATAAAAATTGCAATTAAAAAATGTATTTTTTTAATATAATTTTTTGGAACATAATAAAATTGTACTAAAATATAAAAAATAGCACAAATTAATAATTGAACTGATAATGTTATACCATTACCTAATGATTTAACACTTTTATTCATTAAATATGTTCTTCTTTTTTTATATTTTTCATCTATTGTCATCATTGCAAAAATTCTTCCAATTGTTGCCATCATTTTATATGTTAATATAAAAAATCCTCCAATTACAGTTGATGCATTCTCATATCCTGAACGATAAATTTCTTTAAAACTTTTTTTTGATTTATATTGTTCTAAAGAATTTTCTCTATTTTTCATTGATGATAAAAAATTATTATTTAAATTTTCCCATAATTGAAATGATGATATACTATGAATTCCACCTAATGCTTTTATTAATTCTCCTACAAATAATTGAAAATAAAATGATAAAATTTGATTTGAAAATGTATTTGTTGATTGATATATGTTTACTTTTATATAATTTGGAAATGAAAATATTGATGATTCTAAATTTAATATTCTTAAACCTAATTCTTCTATTAATGGTTTTAAAAAAAGAAATGAAGATGTTTCTAAAAATAAATCAATATTATCAAATTTTAAACTGAAATATGTTTTTATTTCATCTATACAAAATAATTTTACATGAATTCGAGATTCTGGTTTTATTAATGTTTGATATTCAATAAATTTTAAATTGTCTATTTCATGTACATAATCTTTTAAATTTTTTGATGAATCTATTGTTTTATTATCAAAAGCCATTCTTACTTTTATAATAAAAGAATTTAAATTTTCTAAAAATTTATTTTCTAATTTTATATCAATTGGCATCATTGTAATATAAATTAAGTCAACTTGATATAAATCTGCATTCATTTGAAAATTATTTAAAACAATAGAAAAATTTGAATAATATTTATCATCACTAAATCTTTTATCACTTAAAGGAGAAAATAAAATAGGATAATATAATCTTTTTGCATAATTATCAATTTGATATTCTTTAATTTTAAAAATAATTTGTTTATAAATTATAGTATTATCGCCTCCATAAGTTTTTTGTAAATATAAATAAACTGCTTTTAACCAAATATACATAAATTCTTTATGTTTCATAATAAAACTAATACAAATATTTTCAATATTAAAAAAAAGATGAGTTTTAAGATTTTGATTATCTTCATTTTTATTTTTATTTTCTTCAACTTTTTCCATTAATTCAACATAAATACATTTATTTTTAACATGTTTTTTAATAACAAAATTAGATGCAAAATCTCTTGATTTTTTAAAATATAAACTCATTTGATCAACAAGAATATTAGTTTCATCCATTGAAACACATAACATTTCATATTCTTTTAAACCTAATTTCATAGAAAAATTTCCATTATATTTTCTTTCACAAATTAATTGTTGATTATGAAACTCAAAAATTAAAGGTTCTTCTCCTTCTTTTGTACTTTTTAATACTAAAGCATGTTTATATAATTCATATTGATATTCATTTTTTTTATCAACTATTCTAATTTTACCTTTTGAAACACAATCATCAATTATATTTTCTAAATAAGATTTTTTATCATCTGAAATTATTCTTTGATCAAAAGTTACATCATTTTGAATTTCTTGAGGATCAATTTCAAATTTTGCACCAAAGACTTTTATTTCTAAAATATTTGTATTTTTATCTTGATCATATAATAATGGTTCTTCCCAAGTATAAAACATATTTGAAGGGGTTGAATTTTGATTTATATTATTTGATGATATATCTTTTTTATTTTGAGTTATATTTATATTTGTTATATTATTTTTTTGAGAATTATTTTTTGGTTCTATGTATTCTTTTAATCTATGAGATATTATTTTTTTTTCTATTCCATAATCTTTATCTAATTTTTTATATATGTTTAATATTTCATTGTTTTTATCATTTATGTTTTCTTTTTGTTTAAATTCTACTGGTTTATTATTTAATTTATTTATTATTAAATATGGATATTGGTTTACATTTTCTTTTTGATTTAATAATACAAATTTAAAACCATTTATTTCTATTATTTTAACTACTAATAAAGGTTCTTTTTTCTTTTCTCCTAATTGAACATTAAATTCTTTATTTTTTAATTCATCCTGTGAAAAATCAATTAAACCACTAAAATTAATTCTATCATTATTAACATATTTATCTTCATAACTTAATTGAACATATGAATAATAATCAACTTTATAATTAAATTTTGAATTTGACATTGCTTTCAACATATATGATTTAATAGGATCATTTTTTTGAATTGGTAAATAATAAATATAAATATCTTTTTGAGTTTGATTAAGAATATAAATTGAAGCAGTAATAAAAATTAAAGTAGATTTTGGTAAAAGTTTAATTTGTAAAGAAAAAGTTAATTTTTGATCTAATTCTTCAATATTATTACTATCATTTTTATTTATATTTTTAATTTTTAAATTTAATAATTTTTTATTTCTTTGAGATGATAAATTATTATTAACTTTCATTTTATTTTTACTTGTTGATGCAACCATTGCATTACTTGAATGATTTTTTGCTTCATCATCAAGGTCATTTATATTTATATTCCCATTTTCATTTATTTCATATTTTGTTTTTAATTCTTCTTCTTCTAATTTTGAATTATTACTTTTATTTATTATTTTTTTTATTAAAGATTTTCTTCCTGTTAAATCTACTGTAATTCCTCCTAATTTTGAAATATCTAAAATATGAATTTTTTTCCATTGAGATTTTAAATTTACTTTTTTTAAAATTTTTAAATTTTTTGGATTATTAATATTATTATTTACTGGACGATTTAATGAATCAATATAGTCATTTGTTTCATCATATATTGGAATATTTACATTTCCAATTTCAAAAGAGAAATGATTATTTTTTGAAGGATTAAACATTACAACTCTATTTAAATCAGTTTTATCAATTTCTACATCATTATTATCATTTTCTCTTGAACTACTATTATTATTTAATATATTATTTATATTACTAGTGCTAATTTGAGAAAATTGATATGAAGATTTTTTTTTTTTACAATATAATGTTTTTACATAGTCTTTATGTCTTATTTGTAAATTCATATCTGAACAATTTAAAAATAAAAAAGGACAATAAAAAAATGAATTTAAAACATAATTTTCATTTACTTCAACTGAATATAAAAAATAATTTCCTCTTTTTGAAGGAAGTGTTTGAGTACTATTTTTAATTATTCTTGGAAATGACATTAAATTATCATTTGATTTTTTAAAACATTTAATAATAGAATTAAAGAAAAAAGGTTTTAAATCAAAAACAATATTTTTATTTTCATTATAATCTTTTTTATCATTTTTTTCATTTAAAATAAGTTCATCTTCATCATTTTCATTAATATTATTTCCAATAACACTTATTATAAAATGTAAATTACTTTCACCTTTTTCAGTTAAAATAAAAGGTTCATAAATACTCATATAATCACCTGATTTAACAGTAGTTTCTAAATTATAAGAATATTTACTAAAATTCTTTTTTTTTCTATTTATTTTATAATTCTCATAATTACAATCAATACTTGTAACATATTGTTCTTGAATACAAACAATTTCTTTATCTTTTTTCCTAGTTTCAATTAATAAACTTTCATTTTCTTCTTTAATATAATTTTCAACATCAAAAATATTTTTCATATATTTAGATATAGTTTTTTCTTTTGCATTTTT
>JAEEGK010008725.1_pt1 | contig 23860 bp, 17 predicted proteins | sample 8958771 | NCBI WGS metagenome assembly JAEEGK01 (sample SAMN16246547, study PRJNA631951) | gut metagenome | biome: gut microbiome; feature: rumen; material: SC-attached | host: Bos | place: Iran: Karaj | collected 2018-10
GTAACCTTCTCAGCACGAGCCTCAACAGAAGCTACGGGAGCTACAGTTGCCTTGAGGTCAGACGTTGTCATGACCTTAGCATCCCTCACCTTCATGGTTTGAGGGGCTTTCTGAGCAAAGGCCGACGTCGTCATAGCGACCATCAGACCCAAAATTAGTAAAGTTTTCTTCATGTTGTTAAAGAATTGATTAGTTGATAAATAATAATCTAAATTATGTGTAAAGGATTCCAGGCTGTCAACAGGCAGTCTGGAACCCTCCTTATCCGATTTATCCTATGGTAAGGACTACCCACAAATCAGCATCATCGGCTGCTGTCAGACGAATCTGTCGCAGGTTGAAACGTGTCTGTGCTGCACGTACAACAAACTTCCGGCCAAACAAAGTGGTGGCATTCTGCACACTCGGCAGCTTGGCCTGAATGTTTGTGGCCGACTCGTCGACAGGTGCGAGATACGTGAAAGCCACATTCTCGCCTTCGTGCTGCATGGAATAATTGTACTGGGCATACGTCACACGCGAAGAGCCAGGAACCTTATAGCCCACATTCCAACGATAGTTCGAACCATCCTTTTCGCGGGTAAGCGTCATGCCAGAGAAGGTGTAGGAGCGCTTACGGCTGTCCTTCATCTCAGAGAACTCAGCATCGAGAGCATCGAAATACGTCTTCATCTTATCCGACATTTCTGCGGTCTTCAGTGCAGTCCAGCTGCCAGACTCTAGATTGTTCAGCAAGAATGTTGCAGGATCTTCACCCTCAATAACATTTCCATTTTTCTCTACACCAACGAATTTGTCTTCATCGGCTTCATAAACGAACTCCTGCTCCTCGACATCATTGGCCTCAAGGGTACTGCGGAAGCGCAGGAAGTACATGCCGTCGCGCTTGGTAATCAGGAACGGATGCTGCGTCGTCTCAGTAATGGCATCGCCACCATAAGGGTACATGCCCATGATGCCTGTGCTTCCACTGTTAATGGCAAACTTCTTGTCACCGATGGTGAGGACGTCCTCGTTAACAGCATTCTCCGGGAAGATTTTCTTCGTGAATGCATTCACATCGTTCAGGTATTCCTGGAAGTCTGTTCCGTCAGGAAGGCGAGTCAGGCGAACGTATGTTCCACGCTTCTTTCCTTTCAACATGATGAACTGTCCGTCTTCAGGAACATCGATCATCACGAACTCATAGTCACCTTCGAAGCCCTTTCCAGACTCATAGTACTCGGGATTCGAGAAGCAGTGGAGCACCTCATTATAAGTGTTGAACGTGAGCACAGGACCGTTGTCGGCAATGATCTCCCACAACGAGCGCTCTTCCATATACTCATCATCTGACATGACGTTGTTCATGGCCAGCGTCACCGACTCGTCCTTGTCGAAGTCTGCCATGATGAGATAGCCGCGTCCCTTGTACTCCTCATCAGTGTTGGTGGGATAGTATTCCATCACCCATCCTGCTTCCGACGACTGCAGACGGCTTGAATAAATCTTACCCGTCTCATTGAGTCGCTCGGCGGCGGATTTCTCGAAAAGGTCCTTTTCTTCTCCGGCACAGCCTGCAAACATGAGAGCTCCGGCAATCAATATTACGGTTGAAAAAATCTTTTTCATATCGTTATTCTGTTTATACGTGATTACTTCTGCAATTCCTTGTACTTGTAGACTTCTTCCTTCAGAGCATCCATGAGCGTACGGCCGGTATCGTCAATCGGATAAGTCAAGCGATTGATGTACTTGCCATCTTTGTCGAATACGAAGTTACCCTTAGCATCGGTCACCCACTGGCGGGTCTGCACTTCTTTTCTGAGGTCTTCCAGATTCAAGTCGAACTTCTCCTTCAACCAAGTACGAGCCATTTCAAGCTTCTGCAAGATGATCTGGCGGCCATCGATACCATCGGTATTGTCGGAATAGATAATCTGTCCGATACCTTCAGCATTGCGGAGCGGCATGTCGAGTGTGTCGCGCTGGATGATCTTGCGCTGAATGTTGTACTGGTTGTTCGACGCACGAGGATTCTTGTGATCGATGTAGCCAACTGAATCGGGATTCACACCGGCACGGAAGTGATAGCCACGGCCAATGGTGGGATCGTTAATCTGGCCATCAGCGTTCTTCGATCCTGTGACATACCTGTTGTAAACGGAATTGTCAACTGACACGCGCTCCCAGTCGTACTGGGCAGTGTTGAGCATGTTGGCCCAAGTGATGGAATCCTTCACGATGTAGTTAGCAATGATCTCCACCCAGTCCTCACGAGCCTGCGACGAAGCATAGTCACTAACAAAACCCTGAGCGACAGCCAGCGAGTCGGCGGTGTCCTGCCAGGAGATAGCGTTATACAGACCATTCGAGATCAGACGGAAGTCCGTGGGATACTCCTTGTTCTGGTGCAGGATGTGCGAGAACTCGTGGTGCATGGTCTTGAAGAACTTCTCATTGAGTGTCTCAATGTCGTTGGGCGAGAGGTTATTGGCGTTGTAGAGTGTAATCTTCAAGCCTCCCTCTGCCTGACCAAGCGTCTCAGTACCTGACGACGGGTTCAGGGCAGGTGAACCGATGACATGGATGATGCGCGGGCTGTAAAGCTTCAAGAAGGTCTTACCGGCACACTTATCATAGACATCGTACCAGAGATACTTCGAAAGTACAGCAATATCGATGCTCTTTTCATACTCACAAGGTACGAGGTTCTTCTGCATGTCGGAACCAATGTCCTGCATCTTGTACAAGAACTTCAGGTTGTAAGGCTCCAGGAAATTCACCTTGAGGAACGTATCGAGCGGGAATGAATACACCGACTTGTCGAGCGGATACTCCCTCGTATCGAATATGGTCGGCGTGAACTCTTCATCCGAACATCCGACAAAGCTGAATGTAGCCATGCCGATGGCTGCTGCGAGCAAAATCTTAAACAATGATTTCATATTTCTTTACCTCCTTACTTAATTATCTTTTGTATTCCAACTCAAGTGATTGCACATAGGTGCTGTCGGGAACGGGTGCCACAAGCGGACGCGAAGCAGCCAGACCGGCAGCCTGTACCTCCAGCGGAATCTCAATGGCACGACGGGGATCGTCCCAAGTCATCTTGTACTCAATCTCATCGGGTCCATAGACGTGAGACCACTCGATACCCCAACGCTTCAGGTCGAAGAAACGCATGCCTTCGAAGTTGAGTTCGAAGCGACGCATGTCGTTGATGGCGTTCATGTAAGGCACGATGTTAGCGGGAACAACAAAGCTACTGCTCACGTGCTGCGTGAAGTTCCAGTCGGCAAAGCAGTTGCTGTTGATGGGACGGGAATAATAGTTCTCCAGCACGGGACGAGTGAGATAGGTCAGCGCATTGTTAGCGAAGAACGTGCGCTTGTTTTCCTCTGAGAATGTCCAACGGCTATCGTCATAAGCGATAATATCGGCAACGGCACCGTCGATGTCGGGATTAGCCTTGAGCAACTTAGCCTCGGCACGCTCGAGCAGAAGCTCGGTGCAGGTGAACTCACGACGGATGACGTGAGCATAGCCGATACCAGCCACCTTATCAGTATACTGGAAGGTCTCAGCAATCTTCGACGAGGCAAAGCCATAGTCCTGGTTGCCGCTGTAGAAGGTCATACCAGCCACATAGCCCGTCGGGCAAACATACCAGCGCCAGTTGGGACCGAGATGATACATGATGTCGCGCAGAGCGCTCGAAGTCTCGGAATAACGACGACCAACGCTGCGGCGCCACTGTGTGGAATAGGTTGCCACGAGCATGATGTTATTATTCAGGCTGGCATTCTGCCAAACGTTGGCATAGTCATCTGAATAGGTACAGTCGTCGAAGCCAGAGTAGTCCATGAGCATGGAGGGCAGAGTGGCATAGTCGGTTCCCAACACTGCATTGGCATGCTCAATCACCTTATCATATTCACGCGTAAAGAGATAGAAGCGAGCTGCGAAAGCATGGGCAGCATTCAGGTTGAAGTGCCACTTCGGACGCTCGTAGATGCTGTTGTTCACCAGCTTCAGACCTGCCTCCATATCCTCGCGAATCTTTGCATAGGTACCGGTAACGGTGCCGCGGTCGTAGTTCACAAGCACGCGGTCCTCAGGCTCTGTAATATAGGGAATACCCATATCCTTCTTACTGGCTTCCTCATCCTTATAGACCTGTGAGAAGATGTTCACCAAGATGAAGTGATAGTAAGCACGAATGAGCAACGCTTCACCGCGGGCAGCATTGAGCTTCTCGCGTGTCGATGCCATGTTGTCACCAAACTTCTCGGGATTATTCTTCATTTCGGCCTCAATCTCGTCGAGATAGACCAAAGCATGGTTGGCGGTAGCAATGGCCGAGTAGGTGTTCTCCCAAATGCTGGAGGGAGAGTCGGTACCCGTCGACGACTGCACCTGCTCGAAGCGGAACAGCTCGTCGTCCATACGCTCATAAGAAGAAAGGTTATAGCGCACAAGCACCTGCGTACTGTTGGGGTTTGCCGGATAGTGAGGTGCGTTGTTGTCCATGAAGTTATCGCTCGTCAGCTCGCACACCCAGCCGTAGTTGGCCGTGCTGTAGCTGCTCACGAGCAGATCGATGACTTGGTCAACGGTCTTAATTTCAATTCGCTCATCCGGCTGCTGGTCAAGGAAGCTATCACCACACGATGTAAAGGTGAGTGCCATCAGGCCAAGCGAGCATACAATATATTTCAATGATTTCATATTTCCTATTGTGTTAAATGTTTGACCTCCAATTAAATACCAAGACGCAGCGTGAATGTGAACTGCTTAGGCATCGGCGAAGCCACACCACCCGAGTTGACGAACTCCGGATCCTGTCCGTTGAGCTTGTCATCGGCATAGATTAGGAAGAGGTTGGTGGCATCGAGCTTCAGCGAGCAGGTGTTCAGTCCAATCTTGTGAATCCACCTTTGCGGCATGTCGTAGGTGAGCGAGATGTCCTTCATGCGAATGAAACCACCGTCGGCCACGCGGGCTGTCGAGTAGTTATAGGCATTGTAGGCATAGCCAAGCTGTGAGTCATTGTAGTACTGACGCACACTGGCAATAGCAGGAATGTCGGTGATCTTCTCATCGCCGGGCTGCACCCAACGGTTCTTGAACTCCTTCGGCATAGCACTCATATCGGAATAGCCGGCCGAGAATGCAGGATCGAGACGCACCTTGTTTCCGAACGAATAGGTGATGAAGACGTTCAGTCGCCAGTTCTTCCAAGTGAACATGTTGTTCAAACCACCGGTGATGGTCGGCTCCGTCGGGCCTTCATACTTCAGGAAGTCGAGCTTCTCGTACTCCTGGAAGTAGATGTCGCTGGTCACCTTGTCACCATTTTGGTTGATGAACTGCGGGATACCTTCGTCGTTCAGACCAACGAAAGGAATAGAGAACAGGGCCGAACGGGGATAGCCCACGCGGAAGTGGCTGCTACTGTTACCAGTGATCAGGTCGATGACGTTCGAACGCGACTCCAGGTCGGTGATCTCGTTGGTTGCCAGCGAGAACGTCAAGTCGGTTGTCCAGTTGAAGTTCTGGGTCTGGATGTTGCGTGTGGAGAGCGTTGCCTCGAAACCACTCGACTTCATCGTTGCAACGTTTGCATACTTCGAGATCATACCACCAACACCCTGCGTCTTGATGATACCAATCAGGTCGTAGTTATCACGCCAATAGGCATCGAGGGTAAGGTTGATGCGGTTGTGCAAGAAGCCGAGGTCAACACCCACGTTGAACTCCTTCTTCTTCTCGTATGTCAGCTCTGAGTTGGCAATCTGATAGAGGTAGGTCATCTGCTCCTGCTGCTCGCCTTGCGGACGCCAGGCGATGTCGGAGTAGAAGATAGGACGGGCGTTCGACACGAAGGAAGGAACGCGGTCGGCGGTCAGCGAGTAGGAAAGGCGGAGAGCAGCATGCGACAGCACGTAGTTGGTCTTTTCCATCCAACGCTGCATCCATGCTTCCTCATGAGCATTCCAAGCTCCCGACACGTTCCACGTGGGCAACCAACGCGAGCTACGGCTCTTACCAAGACCGTTCGAACCCTCATAACGACCTGTGAGGTTGATGGTGTAACGGCCCTTATACGAATAGCTACCGCTCATAAAGTAAGCCAGGTTGCGAGTCCAGGTCTTCGAGAAACTCTCGAGGGTGGTACCTTCTTCCTTAGCCTGCTTCGTGAACTCAGGAGTCAGCAGCACGTTACGCGACGACTCGTAGTCGACGCCGTAAGTTGCGTGATACTCTGCCTCACGGTTCACCTTGTTGGCTTCCATACCTCCGAAGAGGTTCATGATGTGCGTGTCGTTCCAAATCTTGTTGTACTGAACGGTGCCACGGAACTGCAACTGTTCCATCGTGTTGTCGTCGCGGATAGAGATACCGCCGACCGGCATCACAGAAACGGGCAGTGAGTTGGGTTTGTCAGGATCCTGATAGAGATAGGGGTTGCTATACATCTTATTAGGATCGTCCACGCCTGCGCGATAGGCCTCAGCCATATTCGACTGGTTGAGGATGATGTGCTTCTGCGTGGAGTTCACCGTACGATAAGCTCCCATGGCGTGGAACTCAAGTCCCATAATAGGCTTCCACGTCACCTCGCCCTGGTACTTCATGTCGGAGATACCCAGGTCGATATAGTTATTGTCCAACTCATCGAAGATGTTGAACGGGGCATAGTTACGTGTGTAGATCTGATCGGGGTCGAGCGTACGCGAAGTGTTCATCGCATAGCTGTAGGGGTTGATGTCGAAAGAACGGTTCACAGAACCTGACACCACGTCGGTCGACTGGTTCAGTGTTCCCGGTGCCTTCTGCTTACGCCAGCTGTTGTTGGTGAGCAGGCTGACGCTGAGCTGCTTCGAGAGGTTGAACGTAGCGTTCACATTGGCGGTGTAGCGTTCCACCTTCGAGTCCATGGTCCAACCCGGGTCGCTGATGGCCGAGATTGAAGCATAGAGGTTTGCCTTGTCGGAGCCCGTCGAGATGCTCACGGAGTGATTCTGCATGATGTTATCGCGGAAGAGCAGGTCGAACCAGTCGGTATTGCGGAACTCTGCCTGCTGCAGGTAGGCGTTCATGGCTGCATCGGTATAGGGCAGGCCATATTTTCCATTGGTCTCGTCATACTGGGCGATGAGATTGTACATCTTACCATACAAACCAGCAGTGGAGCCGTTGGCAAGTGCCGAGAACTCAAGCCAACCCTTGGCGGCCATTTCCTTGTAGATACCCATCTGCTCCTGCGAGTTCGAGATGTTGTAGTTCCTATAGCTGGGCTTCAGACGATAGGTGAACTCACCGGTATAGTTAATGGTTGAGCGGCCAGCCTTACCACGCTTCGTGGTAACTACCACCACACCTGCCATGGCGCGGGCACCATAGATGGAGGTTGCAGAACCGTCCTTCAGCACCTGGAACGACTCGATGTCATCAGCGCTAAGACCGGAGATGGCGTTCGAAATCAGCGTCTTTGCATCACCCGACGAAAGGTCATCGGCACTCACTTCTACAGCATCTTCCTGTATGACGCCATCAATGACCCAAAGGGGCTTCGACGAACCATAGATGGACGTAGCACCACGCACACGGATCTTCGGAGCTGTACCGAAGGTACCCGACACGTTCTGCACCGACACACCAGCTGCACGTCCTTCCAACGCACGGCTCACGTCGGCCACACCATCGAGTTTTGTCTTTTCGGCATCGACCTTTGCTGTAGCGCCCGTAAAGAGTCGCTTGTCCATTTTCTGCATACCTGTTACGACGACCTCGTCAATGGAACGAGAGTCCGAAACCATCTTGATCACCAGATTCTGCCCGGCTTTAATGGTTTGCGTGACGAAGCCAATGGAAGACACCTCCAGCGAGGGGTTCTTCTGGCTTGTCGTAAACGAGAAGTTGCCGTCAATATCAGTCACGGCAAGAGCAGACTTTTGACCTCTCAGCTTAATCACGGCACCAATAATCGGCTCGTCGTTTTCGGCCTCGACAACGGTTCCTGAGACTTTCGTCTGAGCCATTGCCACCCCTACTGAAAGGAGCATGAAGGTCAAAATCATCGTTAGTCTTCTTTTCATAAAAATTGTTCTAAGGTTTATACTGTTACTTAATTAATATACAAGTTTACCCTTCAAACAGGCACTTAACATGCGCCAATTCTGTGCAAAATTAATGGTTTTTTATCGAAATCATTACAAAAAACCGCTTTTTAAGATAATTCTAAACATATTTTAACGCTTTAAGGTTAATCTCCTTAAAAATCACACGCGTTTTTATATATACCTCAAGAAAAACGGAGTTTCCTTTTGCAAGATCCATGTTTTTTTCGTATCTTTGCACACAAATCATCTTTTGTACCACACCTTATCCAATGAAAACAAAGAAAATTCTGCTTGCAACACTGCTGTTGTTCAACTTCTCTGCAGCCTTGCAGTCGCTCGCTCAGTCGCCACGCGAAGAATTCAAGGAAAACATCTACAAGTCGGGTAGCAACTATTATGCTTACCCGGGCCCCACTCAGCAGAAACTCACTCCTGCTCCGAAGGGTTATGAGCCTTACTATATCTCACATTATGGACGCCACGGCTCGCGCTATCTCATCGGGAAAAACGACTACGACCGCGCTTGGCGAGTGCTCTCGCGTGCTGACTCGCTGAACAAGCTGACGCCTTACGGCAAGGATGTTCTGCGCCGTGTGACGTTGCTCCGCAACGAGGCCGACCAACGCTTGGGTGAGCTAACCCTGCTTGGGGCCGAGCAACATCGCGAAATAGCTCACCGCATGTATGAGCGATTCCCCGAGGTTTTCAAGGGCGTGACCGACATCGACGCGAAGAGCACAGTGGTGATACGCTGCATCCTCTCGATGGAGAATGCTTTGCAGGAGCTGAAGAGCCTGAATCCGAAGCTTCGCATACGTCACGATGCGTCGGAACACGACATGTGGTACATGAACAGTAAGGCAAAGGAAATCAAGGATCATCAGTGGAACCCGCAGACGCGAGCCGCTTACGATGCCTTCAAAGAACGCCATCAGAACTACCAGCGAGTGATGCAGGTGCTCTTCAACGACACCGCCTATGTTAATCACGAGGTAAACGCCGAGAATCTGAACTACCATTTGTTCAAGCTGGCATCGAACATTCAGAGCTCGGAACTGCGCCACACGGTATCACTCTACGATCTGTTCACACCCGACGAGGTCTACGATAACTGGATGATTGAGAATGCAGGATGGTATGTGGGTTATGGTCCGTGTCCGCTCAATGGAGCGCTGCAGCCTTTCTCCCAGCGCCACCTACTTGCCAAGATGCTGGAGGAAGCTGATGCAAACGTTGGGAAGAAGCACCCTGGTGCCACCCTTCGCTATGGTCACGAGGTATGCGTCATGCCTCTTGCCTGCCTCTTGGAGATGGACAACTGCGGAAAGCAGGTGGCCGACTTCGAGCAGCTGCCCGCTGAGGGATGGCTGAACTACAAGATTTTCCCGATGGGTTGCAACATACAGCTCATCTTCTATAAGCCTAAAAAAGGCTCTGGCGACATCCTCGTAAAGGCTCTTCTCAACGAGAACGAGACGTGTCTTCCGCTACAGGCGGTCACTGGTCCCTACTACAAATGGACTGATTTCCGCGACTATTACACCCGCAAACTCAACAACTTTCGCCTCCCTGTAGACGACATCGAGCCGGAATAAAACAAGGTCCGAGTAGGGTCCCATTCATTAAAACCTTTAGAAAAGCAAAAGCCGTACGAGAATATGTACGGCTTTTACCTATGCGAATGGGGACAAAACACTAAGAATGGCAGCCAGCAACGGCTGCCATTTTGAGCATTTGTAATAGTTATTCACAACTGATTTACTTGGAGAAGAAGTTCTTCAGTTTCTGGAAGAAGCTGCTCTTCTTCACCTCCTCGACCACCTTGCCGGCGACCTCGGCAGCGTCCTCTGAGAGATCCTGAATCTTGTCGCGTGCCACATCGACAGCATCGTCAATTTTATCGCGGGCCTCCTTGAAGGTTTCATTCTCGTTCAAGGACTTCCCGAACTCCTCCATCTTCTCCTTGGCTACGCCAACAGCCTCGCCAATCTTCTCCTTGGCTTCCTTCACTGTTTCGTTCTCGTTGAATGCCTTGGCCAATTCCTCGGCTTTTTCCTTCGCAGCATCCACGGCGTCGCCAATCTTCTCCTTGGCAGCATCGACAGCCTCGGCGAAGTCGTCTTTAGCCTTTTCAACCTTCTCTTCAACGGCTTCCTTGGCGTCTTCAACGGCCTCCTTGGCTTCCTCGACCTTTTCCTCAACGGCCTCCTTGGCGTCTTCGATGGTGTCCTTGGCTGCCTCGACCTTTTCTTCTACGGCCTCTTCAACAGCCTCCTTGGCTTCAGCAACCTCTTCTTTCACCTCGGCAACCTTCTCTTCGGCAGCGTCGGCAACTTCAGCCACTTTCTCCTCGACGGCTTCCACCTTTTCCTCAACGGCATCGGCAACGGTCTCTTTCACTTCAGCCACTTCCTCCTTGACAGCCTCAACGGTTTCTTCCACCTTTTCTTCGGCAGCCTCGACGGTCTGTTCAGCTTTCTGCTGCAGATCCTCGGCAGCGTTGTTCATCACTTCTTCTGGAATCATAGTTTAAAAACATAGCTTGATAGGTGATGCCTACTCCCTTTTAAGCGTTTCGGCGTTTTCTTTTTCAAAAACAAACGTAAGCCGCTGACTAACAAAAATTTGCAATCAACAGGCTATTGGTCGACCTCAGGTCTTCCTCTATAGCGACTCGGCAGAGTTCACAAACTCCGCTATCGCTGCTCTGTTGGTTGCAAATTTACAAAAAAAATCGATACGTGGTTACTTTTTGTCAAAAAAAAGTAGATTTATTCTACAAGTTCGCCAAAAAGCGTTGCCGATGTGCTTCCAGTGATGCGCACTTGAACCAATTCACCAGGATGATGCGACCCCTTATCGAACACCACCATCTTTCCTTGTTCGGTTCTGCCGCAAAGCTGCTGGCGTGAACGCTTCGAGTAGCCCTCCACGAGCACCTCAAACTCCTTGCCCTCGTCGCGCTTGTTGGCAATTGCTGACATCTCGGTTTGCAACTGAATGAGCTCGTTCAACCGGCGTATCTTCTCTTCCTCAGGCACGTTGTCGGGCAGGTGCTTCGAAGCATAGGTGCCCGGTCGCTCAGAGTATTTGAACATGAATGCCGAGTCGTAGCCTACCTCACGCATCAGCGAGAGTGAGAGCTGATGGTCTTCCTCCGTCTCGTCGTGATAACCCACGAAGATATCGGTAGAGAGACCGCAGTCGGGAATAATACGACGGATGGCACTGACGCGGTCCAAATACCATTCGCGGGTGTACTTTCGGTTCATGAGTTTCAGAATCTTGTCAGAACCCGACTGAACTGGCAGATGAATCTGCTTACACACGTTCGGCTCCTCAGCGATAACGTGCAACGTCTCGTCGCTCATGTCCTTGGGGTGGCTGGTGGTGAAGCGCACACGCATGGGATAAGCTTCGTGGGCCACGGTTCTCAGCAACTGCGGGAAGGTAACCATTTCATTCTCCTGCGTGCCTACGCATCTGTATGAATTCACGTTCTGCCCCAGCAGCGTCACCTCTTTATAACCACGCTCCTTCAGATCGCGCACTTCACGCAGGATGCTTTCCACATCACGGCTTCGCTCCCGTCCACGGGTATAGGGAACGATGCAATAATGGCAGAAATTGTTGCAGCCGCGCATGATGCTTACGTAACCGCCGATGCGATTGCCGGGCAGTCGCTGAGGTACGATATCGCGATAAGTCTCGGTGGTTGATAGTTCAATATTGATGGCTTTCTGTCCTAATTCCACTTGTGCGATGAGGTCAGGAAGGTTCAAATACGCATCGGGACCTGCCACGAGGTCTGCGTGGTGATGTTCGATGAGATCTTCCTTCACGCGTTCAGCCATACAGCCCAACACACCGAGAATCAATCGTCCACTGCGCTTTTTCCTCAGGGCATTCAGCTCAGCCAGGCGATGATAGATTTTCTGCTCGGCATTATCGCGCACCGAGCAGGTGTTCAGGAACACAGCATCAGCCTCTTCTGCCGTGTCGCATGCCTCATAGCCTGCCATCTGCATGACGCTGGCCACCACTTCCGAATCGGCCACGTTCATTTGGCAGCCGTAGGTCTCTATATATAGTTTCTTCATGAGTTTTTACTGTAATTCGGCTGCAAAATTACAAAAAAAAATGCAACTCTGCAGACAAAATCCGTGATTATTAACGATTTGACGTGAAAAACAAAGGAATCATGATCTCCCCTCACGCTCGCCGACCTGCCTTTGCTCGTCGGTTTGGTTTTGGCGAAGGAATGAGGGAGGAAACGAACATGAATGCCACATAGAAGGCAATGCCTGAAAGCAGACCGGCAAGGGCATCAATGAGGTAATGGGCCTGAATATAGACCGTGGCGAAGCACATCAGCACAAAGAATGGCACGATGGCCCAGAACAGCCACTGGCGGCGGCTTCGTGCATGCCATGCCAGCAAGAGGATGACCACGGTGATGCCTACGTGCGACGAGGGGAAGGCGGCGGTTGGTCGCTCGCCTGCATCGTGAGCGCTCTCCACCATCTGATAGAAGATGCCGTCCGACCATCCCGGTGAAGGAAGTATGTCAGCGTGATAGTTGAAGTAGTCGCCGATGTTGGGGAACACGCCTGCTGCCACTTGGTTGAGTCCGATGGCGGGATAGTAATACTGCGGACCTACCACGGGCAGGACGTCGAAGATGACGTAATAGGCGAAGAACGAGCCGAGCAGCACCAGCGTGGCACGCTCAAACTCCTCGTAGCGCCAAGCGAAATAGTAGAGCATCACGGCGACAATCAGTGGATAGTAGCTGGCATAGCCAAGGTTCATGAGTTCACTAAACCACGCCTGTGGCATCAGCTGTGAGAACAACAGGGCAGGCTGACAGCCCACGAGCTGCTGCTCCCAACTGGCAAAGAGATGATCGAGATTGGGAAGCACACGGTTCAGCTCATACGTATCGGGATACCACCATGCCAAAAGTGCCAGCTGCGCCACCACACGGGCGAACATCGTTAGTCGGCATGGCACAAGTCGATAGACCGCCCAAAGCGCCACCGTCATCGCTACGATGCGCAATCGTCCTGCGATGAGGGCCTCGGGGTGCTGAAGTTTCGTATAGGTGAAGAATATCAGCAGAAGCGTGAACAACGTGTAGGCCATTGCTGCCCACTCGTAGCTCATCAGTCCCTTCCGCGGGTTCTTCTCTATCGCCCACAGATCGCGCAGGTTTCCCAAATATGTCTTTCCCTTCTTTGCCAAGAATTTAATTATTTATCCACAGATTACACAGAATTAATAATATGCCTTTGTTCCGTCTGTCCCGTATGTCTTCATTACAGATTACACAGATTTATACTTCTGTCCGTATGTCCAGTATGTCTTAATCAACAATTCTGTCCCGTATGTCTAAATCTATAGCCATCCGTTTGTCTTATACCATCCGATGGTCTCCTGTACCCCTTGCTCCAGTTGCCACTTGGGTTCGTAGCCCAGCTCACGGCGAGCGGGTTCTATGTCGCACCGCCAGTTGCGCTGCCGCAGAATGTGATATTTGTCGTTGTTCAGGGCAGACACCTTACCTGTGAGCCGTCCTGTCCATTCACCGAAGAAGGTTGCAATGCGCAACACCCACAGCGGAGCCTTGATGCGCAAGCACCAGGGATGTCCCATCTCGTTCAGGATCAAATCGCTGAACGTCGACGACTGATACACCTCACCATCGCTCAGGAAGTACGCCTTGCCGGGTGTGCCGTTGGTGAATGCGAGGTACACCGCCTGCACCACATCGCGTACATAGACGAATGTGATGTCCTGCCGCTTGTAGCCCACCGAGAAGTCCACGTGTCCCTTGATGGATTGCGCCATGAGGAAATAGTCTTTCTCGCGCGGCCCGTAGACACCCGTAGGACGCAGCACCACAAAAGGCAGCCGCTCGCCCACGCCATTGAGGAACGCCTCGGCAGCGAGTTTGCTTTCGCCATAGGCAGTGTTTGGTTGGGGCGTATCGGTATCACGGATTTCCTCGTAGGGCTGCTGCTCACGAATCGGACCGAAGATGCTCAGCGAGCTCAAGTATACCAATCGCTTCAATGGCATGTTCACCTCCAGCAGAGCCTCCACCAGATGGCGTGTGCCTTCGGTGTTCACGCGGAAGAAGTCCTGCTTGTCCTTGCACTTCGTCACACCCGCGGCATGCACCACGTATGTGAACTCATAACCGCGCAACTGCTCCACCAGCCGTTCCTTCGAATCCAGGTCGAGCTCGATGAATTGGATGCGGTTGTCCTGCAGAAACTGCTTCGAACTGCTGCGGCGCACAGCTGCCCACACCTCATATCCTCGCTTCAGACCTTCCTCCACGATGAAACTTCCGATGAAGCCACTGGCTCCTGTAACAAGTACTTTTTCCATACCATTTTCTCTTTTCCGGTGCAAAGGTAGTGCAAATCGAGCGAAATGCAAAATGAAAACGAGTTTTTATTTTCATTTCCAAGATGCAGCCTACCTAAGACCGAAGGTCAGAGGTACGATTAAGTGAGCGAAAAACCAAATAAATTTTGATTTTACCCAGAAATCATCACGTTTATCACTTTTTTTGTAATTTTCTGTCACAAATCGCCGTCTTATGTGTACATAGTAGTAGAAATCCAATTATAAAACGATATCATTATGAAAAAGAACATCACTTTATTGCTGTTGCTTGCCATGCTGGTGAGCGTATCAGCTTGCAGTGCAAAGAAAGACATTGTGGAGAACGAAAACACGGAAACGAGAACCGCCATGGACACCGACTACCCGCTGTCTGGCTTCACACGGCTGACCGCCAGTGGCGTCGTACACATTGTCCTCACGCAAGGCTCGGTGGAGAGCGTTCGCGTGAAAGAATGTCCCAATCCCAATCTGATTACAAAGGTAGAGAAGCGGGGCGATGAGCTCTACATCTACACGAAAAGCCTGAAGAAGAACCTGAACCTGCGTCAAGGCGAGGAGCCGGTGGCCTACGTCACGATGAAGCAAATCAGCGATGTCGACCTGAGTGGTTCCACCCGACTGAAGGCCTCCTCCCTGCAGACCGCGAATCTGAAGGTCACCATTTCGGGTGCCTCCAAGCTACATGCCGACCGCCTACGCAGCGACAACCTGAAGCTCACATGCAGCGGAGCCTCGGCAATGGATGTGAAGACCATCACCTTTAGGAAGCTGAACGCCTCTTGCTCGGGTGCTTCCAACATAGCAGCCACCCTGCATGGCGACGATGTAAAACTCGTGAACAGCGGTGCCAGCAATGTCGACTTCACCATCGAGGCACGCGAGATGGAAATGAGCAACAGCGGAGCATCGAAGAGCGATGTTCGCTTCAAGGGTCGCAGGCTGCAGACCAGCAATACGGGTGCCGGCAAAGTATTCCTCGATGTTGACTGCGAGGAGCTCTCGGCAAGCAATAGCGGTGCTGCGAAGTTCACCATCGAGGGCACTGCCGACAAGACCGACATCCAAGCCTCGGGCGTCTCGAAGATCAACACCTCGAAGTTGAATAAGTATTAGAAAAAGAGGAGAGTGGAGAGAGGAGAGTGGAGAGAGAATAGCATTTAAGAGTTGAGAGTTGAGAGTTGAGAGTTTAGAGTTGAGAGTTGAGAGGGCCCTTTCACTCCCCTACCCCCTCTCCGCTATTCTCTCTCCTCTCTCCACTCTCCACTCTCCTCTATAATACTTTTAAGCCCTTTAAACCCTTCAAAAAAAAGTGACATCCGCTGAATTCCAAACACTGGCCAGCACCCTGCGACCACGCCTACTGGCACAGGCCACGCGCTACCTTCGCGACACCGCGGAGGCAGAGGACATCGTGCAGGATGCCATGCTGAAGATGTGGGTGCTGCACGACCAGCTCATCGGCAATGCAGAGGCCTTCGCATCGGTGCTGGTGCGGAATCTTTCGCTGAACCGCCTGCGCCAGTTGCACCGCATGCAGACGCTGACCGAGATGGACCTGCTGGAGATGGAACGCCTCGATGCCGACAGCCGTTCGCAGCAAGACACCGATGAACAGGTGGCACAGCTGATGTCGCTCGTTGAAGCCCTGCCCGACCGGCAGAAGACCATCCTGCGACTACACGACCTCGAGGGAATGGACTACGACGAGATAGCACAGGTCACGGGCCTGTCGGCAGCATCGCTGCGGCAAACCGTCAGCCGCGCCCGCCGCCTCCTGCGCTTGCGCTATCTGGCAGCCGTCTCGGCAGTGGTGGCCGTGCTGGTCGTGGGTGTGACGGGCTATCGCGCCTTGCAAGACTATCAGCTCGACCGACGCTACGAGGGCTCCTACATCGTCGTGGCCGGAGAGCGCAACGACAACCTGCGGCAGATACGCCCGCAACTGGAACAGACGCTTGCCGCCGCCAGCCATGTGGAGGCCAGCATCAGCGAACAAGACTTCGTGCGACAAGCCGAAGCCGACGTACTACAGAACATCAGCGATCCTGAGGAGCGCCGACGACTACAAGAATTACTGAAAGAATAAAAACGAAACAACCGAAACCAATGAATACGAAGCGCCAACTCATAGCATTCCTGCTCTGCTGCTTTGCCGCTGTGCTGCCCTGCCACGCACAAAACAGCATCGACGAGCTCGTGGAGAACTTCTCTACGCTGGGCTCAGCAAAGTTTACGTCGGTCGTCGACCGCGACCCCAAGACCCGCCGCGTGCTGAAGGTGGTGAAGGAACTGCAGCTGCAAGGCGTACAGGCAGGCAAGTTCAAGAAGGCTTTCGAAGAGGAGAGCCGGAACGGCAGCACCACGCGCCAGCAGGACGGCGACGTGCTCACGATGACCGTCACCCAGGAATCGCCGCGCCAGCTGCGCATCTACATGCTGCGACTCGTCGGCCGCCACACCTACCACTCCGCCAAAGTCATCATCATCGTCAAGATGAAAACATGACCGGTGGTCGGTCAAAATGAAAGAGGAGGGGACTACAAGCAGCGTTCCCAAATGTTAAGAAACTATAAGCTATTCCGCCGATGATACCACGTTGGCGGAATAATTTGTAACTTTGAAGCTGAAATTACATCTTATAATTCTCAACCTCTCCGCTCGGCGCGAAGCGACGCTTTCGTAATGAAATGGAGAAAGAACATCTCAACATCTAATATGCCAAGACCGACCAGAAGCCATAAGGCACAGGCAGCAAGGGTGAAGGCTGCCGCCAACAAGACGAAGATGCACCGCCGCACCAACAAGCAGGACCTCGTGCAACTGCTCACACAACTCTTCACCGAGCAACCCGAAAAGGTATTCACTTTCAAGGAGATCTTCCGCACGCTCCGACTGAACACCCATCCGCTGAAGATGCTCGCCATCGAGACCATGGAGGACATGGCGTGGGACGACGTGCTCACGAAGGTCGGCGACTCCGCCTACCGCCTGAGCACCGCCGGACAAGTGCAGGAAGGTCGCTTCGTGCGCAAGGCCAACGGCAAGAACTCCGTCATCCCCGACGGTAGCGACAAGCCCATCTTCGTCTCCGAGCGCAACTCCCTATGGGCACAAAACGGCGACCGCGTGCGCTTCTCGTTCATGGCCCGTCGCCGCAACCACATCAAGGAAGCACAGGTGCTCGAGGTGCTGAAGCGCGCCAAGGACACCTTCGTGGGCCGTCTGCGCGTGGCTCGCGACATCGCGTTCCTCGTTACACAAGATAACCTCATCGTGCAGGACGTCCTCATCCCGAAGGACAAGCTCAAGGGTGGCCGCGACGACGACAAGGCATTGGTGCGCATCACACAATGGCCCGATGCCTCGCATCGCAACATGGTGGGCGAGGTCATCGACATCCTCGGCCGCGAGGGCGAGAACAATGCCGAGATGCATGCCATCCTCGCACAGTATGGCCTGCCCTATAAGTACCCGAAGGAGGTGGAGGAAGCAGCGAAGAAGATCAGTGGTGTGGTCACCGAGAAAGACCTCGCCGAGCGCGAGGACTTCCGCGATGTATGGACCTGCACCATCGACCCACACGATGCCAAGGACTACGACGATGCCCTCTCTATCCGCAAGAAGGACAACCTCTATGAAGTAGGCATTCACATTGCCGACGTCTCGCACTACGTCACCGAAGGCTCCATCATCGACAAGGAAGCCCAGAAGCGAGCCACCTCCGTCTATCTCGTCGACCGAACCATCCCCATGCTGCCCGAGCACCTCTGCAACTTCGTGTGCTCGCTGCGTCCCGACGAAGAGAAGCTCTGCTATAGCGTCGTCTTCCTGCTCGATGAGGATGCACAGGTGCGCTCTCATCGCATCGTCCACACCGTCATCCGCTCCAACCGCCGCTATGCCTACGAGGAGGTGCAGGAGCTGCTCGAGCAAAACGGCGTCGTCGACGGCACCGGCGAGCCTTCGCCCAATCTATATAAAAGAGGAGAGAGGAGAGAGGAGAGTGGAGAGAAACATGTAGGGGGAACCCTTGCACCCCACGACCTCAAGGGCGAATATGCCGAACAGCTGCTCCTGCTCGACATGCTGGCCAAGAAGCTCCGTGCCGAACGGTTCAAGAACGGAGCGATGAAGTTCGAGGGTGAGGAGCTGCACTTCGACGTCGATGCCGACGGCCGTCCCACACGCGCCTACTTCAAGCGCCAGCGCGATGCCAACAAGCTCATCGAGGAGTTCATGCTGCTCGCCAACCGCACCGTGGCCGAGGACGTCGGTAAGCCGCAGCGCGGCAAGAAGCCCAAGACGCTGCCCTATCGCATCCACGAGAATCCCGACCCGCAGAAGCTCGAGGAGCTGCGTTCCTTCGTGGTGCGCTTCGGCTATAAGCTGAAGACCGCCGGCACCACATCGCAGACCGCCCGCTCGCTCAACCAGCTCATGGACGACGCCGAGGGCACACGCATGCAGAAGCTCATACAAACCGTTGCCCTGCGTGCCATGATGAAGGCGAAATACTCCGTTCACAACATCGGACACTTCGGACTCGCCTTCCCCTACTACACTCACTTCACGTCGCCCATCCGCCGCTATCCCGACACCATGGTGCACCGTCTGCTCACCCGCTACGAGCAAGGTGGCAAGAGCGGCAACGAACGCTACTACGAAGAGCAGTGCCAGCACTCCAGCGACATGGAACAGCTCGCCGCACAGGCCGAGCGCGAGTCTATAAAATATAAAATGGTGGAGTTCATGGGCGAGCACATCGGCGAAGTCTTCGACGCCCACATCTCTGGCATCCAGTCGTATGGCATCTATTGCGAAATCGACGAGAACCACTGCGAGGGAATGGTGCCCATGCGCGACCTCGACGACGACTACTACGACTTCGACGAGCGCAACTACTGCCTCGTGGGCCGTCGCCGCCATCACAAATACCAGCTCGGCGACCCCATCCGCATCCGCGTCGCCGCTGCCAACGTAGAAAAGCGCCAGCTCGACTTCACGATAGAAAGATAGAGGAGAGTGGAGAGAGGATTTTAAAGAGGAGAGTGGAGAGGGGAGAGAGGAGAGAGAATAGCAGGGTTGCAATAGGGGCTGCCCCTACCGTTGGCTGCAAGGCATTCGTCCCTTTTCTCTCAACTCTAAACTCTCCGCTCGACCCGCAGGGGCGCTTTCGTAATGAAATGGAGAAAGAACTCTAAACTCTCAACTCTCAACTCTAAACTCTCAACTCCCCTCTCCACTCTCCTCTTTAAAACTAAAAAATGAAACGAAAAATCAACTACACACGCGGTGAAGAGCTATGGAACTCATGGAGCCATGCCGCCGGCATCCTCCTCGCCGTCGTCGTTGGCACGCTGTTCATCATCTGGGCGGCGCGCCACGAGAACGGCTGGGCAACCTTCGGCGTGTCCCTCTATCTCTTCGGCATGCTCGGCAGCTATGTCGCCTCCACCGTCTACCACGCCCTCAGCGCCGAGAACAAGTGGAAGGAGCGGCTGCGCCGCTGGGACCATGCCGCCATCTACTGGCACATCGCCGGCTCCTACTCCCCCATCACCCTCGTGGCCATGCGCGACCAGGGGCTCTGGGGCTGGGCACTCTTCGCCTTCGTGTGGACCGCCGCCATTGCCGGCACCATCGTCTCCTTCCACAAGCTCAAACCCCATAGCAACGTCGAGACCATCTGCTTCTGCCTCATGGGACTCTCCGTCCTCGTCGCCTTCAAACCCCTACTCCACTGCGTCAGCACCGCTGCCGTGGTGTGGATCATCGCCGAGGGCGTGTGCTACATCACCGGCGCTCTGTTCTATTCCCTCCACCGCCGACGCTACATGCACACCGTGTTCCACTTCTTCGTCCTCGCTGGCTCCGTCTGCCATATCATCGCCGTCTGGGACATCCTCATGCAGTATTTGTAATTCATTAAGGGCAGAAAGGGCAGAAAGGGCAGAAAGGGGAGAAAAGGGAAAAATGCTTGGTGCAAGCCCTAAAAGGCTATTTGGTATTCAATTCTGAATCACCTGTGATAATCCCTCACAGCTTCCAAGACAACTGCACGTCGAGATCGGTCTGCGTGCGGCTATCAATTTGTTGCAAGGCCGTACCAATGGTGGAGCGGTCGAAATAATGCGTTGTCGATAGCTTGGCAGTTAGGGTGAGATGGCGGTTGATGGTGTAGCTGCCATAGAGGGCGCCATGCAGGCCGTGTCCATAATAGGCAGGGAAGGAGAAGGCATAGCGCAGGTTGCGTTCGTAGCTATAGAGGCGGCTGTCGTAGTTGTCGGTATGGAAATAGGCCACGTGGGCACTCATGATGAGTCGTCGCAACTTCATGTCGACGGTCTGTCCGAGCATCCAGCCCTTGCTACTCTCATGTTTATGGCTCAAAGCAGCATCGAGTTGTGTGCGAGTGGTAAAACGGCCGAAGTCGTAGCCTGCCGACAGGCGTAGCCGGTGTTGCTGGTGGTCAATGAGTGGCAGTGCGCCTTCGCTGGTGGCCAACTCAGCATGGTCGTTTTCCTCAATGCAGTGCAGCCGATAGCGGGCAAAGAAGCGCCACTGGCGATACTGCCAGCGCACCTCGGCGAGATGGTCGGTGGCGTGCGAGGATTGCGAAGCCTGATAGCGTGCCCAAGGGAAGTAGACATAGTCGGTGTAGGCGAGCAACTGCAGTTGTCGCGACGCCTGCCACGATGCCCCCACGAGTACACCACTCTCGTTCTGCACGCGACTACCCTCGCCAAAGCTGGCGGCATGCAGTGCTTCATAGCGATAGCTGTAGAAACGCTGTACGGCCATCAGCCGCAAGCGTGGCACAGGTCGGTAGATAAGCGTGTTCAGCGTGGCCAGCGCACCATCCTTATCCATCGCCGTCTCACCGCTCACCGCCAGCCGTCTCCCCTGATAGCCATAGTCGATGCTGACATTTCGAAACGACTTGCCTTCAGGAAATATCTCACGATAGCGCTGAGACGGGGAGGCTTGCTCTCCGCTGACGGGTTGCAAGGGCTTGTCGAAGCTATTGGCAAGCGCAGTGAGTCCGGCATGCCAGCGGTCGTATTGCCAAAAGAGGCGTGTGCCTGCCAGCCATTCAGAGACATTGTTCTTACGTTCCATCTCCGAGGGTGTACGATGATAGCCTGACGTGAGCAAGGTGCTAATGGCCGTATCGCCACGCAGGGTGGCATCCCTCTTTCGCCAAGAGGCAAACGCCGTGAGGCTGAGAGAGCGAGAGAGCGAAACCGTTGCCGCGGCTCCTTGCAAATAGTTCGCCGACATGCGCGAGGCGTGAGGAGTGATGGTCGTCGTTGAGCGACCCACCCCATCGAGCATGGCTCGTTTGCCAAGGTTCATATGACCATTCATCACGAGCCCCAAGCCCAATCGCAGCCGATAGTGTCCAATGACGAGGTTCTTCAGCCGTCCCATGCGTCGCAGCTGAGCGTAAAGGGCATAGTGGTCGTAGCCCAGCGAGTTGCGATTGGCGAAGAAAGGCTCACCGCTGTCTTGAGCACCCACCAGTCCGAAGCGCAGGTGTCGGTTGAGGTTCATCGTGAAGCGGAGCGTGTGCCGGTAGGGATAGCCGAGATAGCCGTTGCGGTCGCCTTCGCGCTTGTAGAAGGGGAGGCGGGAGGTGAATAACAACCCACCCCCATCCCCTCCCGAGGGGAGGGGGGCACGATTAGCTCTGATGGATGAATTGTTGGCAGATAGAGTATCTCGACTCCCCTCCCCTCGGGAGGGGTTGGGGGTGGGTGTTCGGGGAGTGGGTGTTTGGGAGGTGGGCAGTTTCACAAACTCCCTGAGCAGCCGTCGGGTGGCGGGATCGAGGCTTTCAATCATCGCCAGTTCGGCAAGACTCTGCATGGGGCCATAACGGTAGAGGTATTCACAAATCTGCTCCACCTGCTCGGCGGAGAGAAACGGCAACTGCTCCAAGTCTTCGCGCGTCGCCGTGGAGAGGTCTATTTTCTGCTCGTGCAGGTCGGAAAGCAGCTCCATCTGCTGTTCCCATGCCTCGCTGGATTCCTCATCATCGAAATCCATCAACAGCTCCACTTGTTGCTGCCAGTCGGCATTGTCACGAAGAGACGGCTGTTCGGCTTGTCCCCACGCTGTTAGCGACAGCCATGACGACAAGAATAGAAAAACGCTTTGTCGGATGGAATTCATGGTAAGAGAAAATTGATAAAACGAGAGAAAACAAAACCTCTAGAAATCTCAAAAACCCAGAGCGATGCCCTGGGCTTTGAGTTTTATCCCTTTCCGGGCTTCTTATGTCTACTTCTGTCCTTCAACGGTATAGCCAGCGTTGCGGAGCAGCTGCAGCAGGCCCTTTTCGCCGGGCAGATGGCCGGCACCCACGGCGAAGAACGTCGGGCGTTCCTTCATAATGGCGGGCATCTTCGCGAGCCAGTCGGCATTGCGGTTGTAGATGAGCTGTGCTTCCTCCTCGGGTGTGGAGTCGCAGGACGTGCCGAGTTTCTCGTCCATGGCCTTCTGCAAGGCATCGAGGTCTTGTGCATAGAACGCCTTTGCCATGTCCTCCATCATCTGTGTGTTGAACTGCTCGTTGTCGATGAGGCACATCAGCTGCTCCACCTGCCGCTCCATGGGCTGGTTGTAGAGCAGATTGGCCTGGAAGGCCATTGTCTCGAGTCCGCCACACGGCAGGTTGTTCTTCTGTGCCTGTGCCTGGAAGTACTGGTCGAAGGTGCTCGACGGGTCGAACTCTCCCATGTGGTTCATCATGTAGAGCAGCACCTGGAACTGCGTGACGAGAGCCATTGGCGTAAGCTTGCCCATCTGTGCGGCCACGGTGGGGTTGCTCATGCCAGCTCCGAGCTTCTGCGTCATGAAGGCATCGAGGCGCTTATACTGATCGGCGGTGAGGATGTCCTTCAGCGTCTTGCCCTCGGGCAGCAGCATCACCTGCTGCATCATCTTCAGCGAGTCGGGGTTTGTCATGGAGTCCCACTTCAGCTCGCCAAACACCTGGTCGGTCTCGGTGAGTGCTTCCTTCACACCGTTTATCTTCTCCACGAATCCTACATTGGCCAGATGGTGTGTGCCGATGATGTAGGAGGGTTTCTCCAGTCCGTTGCCTGAAATCTTGTAGAGCAACTGTCCGTTCATGCTCACGGCTGCCACCACGGCAGCGACGATTGTCATTACTGTTCTTTTCATCTTTCCGTTTTGTTTAATTGGTTTTCAACCCACCTTTTCTCGCCATGGCAGAGTCGAAGCGAGCTTCACTCTGCTCATTTGGCTTAACGAAAACGTTCTGTTGGTTTTCGCAGCAAAGGTACTGCTTTCGTCGTGATTATCCAAAT
>JAEEGK010008726.1_pt1 | contig 23859 bp, 8 predicted proteins | sample 8958771 | NCBI WGS metagenome assembly JAEEGK01 (sample SAMN16246547, study PRJNA631951) | gut metagenome | biome: gut microbiome; feature: rumen; material: SC-attached | host: Bos | place: Iran: Karaj | collected 2018-10
AAATATATTCATTTATTTGTGTATCATCTAAAATTTCATCTTCTTCTTCTTCTTCTCTATTTTCAATTTTTAAAATATCTAATAATTTTTTCTTTCTTTCAGCTTCAGTATGTTTAGAATTAAATAATCCGGCAGAAATAACTTTTTCATCCATATTTTTTTTAAAAGCAGCTTTTTCTAAAATACCTTCTTCAATTGTTTTTTTAGAAATTAATCTAAAAACTTTAACTTCATGTTTTTGTCCAATTCTATGAGCTCTATCTTGAGCTTGAATATCCATTTGAGGATTCCAATCAGAATCAAATATAACAACAGTATCAGCAGCTTGTAAATTTAATCCTAAGCCTCCAGCTCTTGTTGATAATATAAATATCTTATATTCTGAATCTTCTTTTGAAAATAATTCTATTTGATGTCCTCTATCATCAGCTTTTGTATTTCCATCTAATCTTAATGACTTTATTCCTTTATATGAAAAATAATATTGAAGAATATCCATTAAATGTGTCATTTGAGAAAAAATTAATATTTTATGTTTAAACATTAATAACTTTGGAATTATTCTATCTAAAAATTCAAATTTACCTGAACTTTTATATATCCAGTCTGTTACTTTTTCAAATAATTCATTATTATAATCTAAAAATAAATATGGATGATTACATATTTTTCTTAATTGCATCATTGTATTCATTAAAGCTTTTTTTCCCATTCTTCCTGTTGTTGGATCTTCAGCTAATAAACCTTGATTTTTAATTTGTCCATAAACAACTTTTTGCCATGAAGATAAACCTAATTTAATCACATATTCTGTTTTTGAAGGTAATTCTTTTTCAACATCTTTTTTTTCTCTTCTTAATAAAAAAGGTCTTAAAACAGTATGAAGTCTATTAATTATTAATAATTCTTGTTCTTCAGTTAATTCAGTATTTCTTTCTCCTAATAATCTACTACTAAAAGGTTGATTAAACCATTTTTCAAAATCATCACAAGAATTAAATATTTTAGGTAATAAAAAATTTAATAAAGCCCATAATTCACTTAAATTATTTTGAAGAGGAGTTCCAGTTAATAATAATCTATAAACACTATTAAATTGAGTACCTAAAGTTTGAGTAAATTTACTTTTATAATTTTTCATTCTGTGACCTTCATCAACAATAATATATTGCCAAGTGATTTTATTTAAAGTATATTTATCTTTCATAATATATTCATAAGTTGTTAAGACGACATTAAATTTATGTTTATCATTTTTGATTTGATAAGATAATATTCTTCTAGTAGCAGGAGCACCTTTATAAACAGCGACTTTAATATCAGGAGCCCATCTATTAAATTCAATCATCCAATTAGATATAGTAGCTAAAGGAGCAATAATTAAAAAAGGACCTTCATTTAATTTACTTTCCATTATATAACATAATAATGCTATTGTTTGTATTGTTTTTCCTAATCCCATTTCATCTGCTAATATTCCATTTAAATTATTCACATATAATGATACTAACCATTGTAATCCTGTTATTTGATATGATTTTAATTTACCAAATTTTAACATTTGTGGCTGAGATTTTATTTCTTCCATTTGAGAATGTGCACTTAAATAATAATTTTTACTACTATATTTATTTGAATTTACTTCTTGTTTATTTTCTATCTCCATTTTGTCGTTTTCATTATTATTATTATAATTATTATTATTTAAATTTGATTCATTTACTAATGCTATATCTTCTTTTTGAATTTGAATTTTTCCTCCTATTTCTTTTAAAAATTGAGATGTTTGATCTATAAATTCTTCTAATCTTGCATCTTTTGCATCTTTTACTAATTTTAAATATTCATCCATATTATTTTGCTTTAAATAACTTATACGTTCTTTCTCTTTTTTTTCTTTTTCTTTTAATTCTTTTGTTTCTAAATTTTCTATATTTTGCTTACATTGAATTGCTCTTCTTTTTAATGTTGATTTTTTATTTTTTAATTCTTCAGTAAATATTTTATGTTTATTTAAAACATTATTTAATAAATCCTTTTGTTTTTCTTTCTTTCTAATATCATATCCATTTCTTAATTGATTTTCAAATTTATCATTGAATTTTTTTTCTTTTTTCATTGTTTTTTTATAAGCCTTTCTATCAAGTAACATTCTATATAAAACAGAATCAGAAATATTATTTCCATAAAATTTCTCAGTATCTTTCATATAATCGTATATAACATCTTTTTTTAATTTCTTTTGAACAGAATAAATATTAAGTAACAAAAGTTCTTTTTTTAATTGTTCTATCATAATAGAATTTTCTTCTGTTTCATTTATATGATTTAAATAATTTTGAATTTTATTTTTTCTACACTCAATTTCACAATCAATAGTATAATCAACTTCACCTTTTAAATTAGTTTCAGGAGTTAAAACGGTATTTTTTTCAATTTCTTTATTTTTTAGTTTAAAATACATTCCAAGTTCTTTCATTGAAAAATCTTGATTTTCAAATTTTTCTTTATAAATATTATGAATTCTTTCAATTTGTCTTTCTCTTGAAAATTCCCATTCTTCAGGAGAAAAATTTCTAATATTATTTACAACTTCTAAAGGAACTTTCATATTTTGAAGAAGATATTTATATGCAATTATTTGATTTTTTAATTGATCATATTGTTTTTCAGTCCAATCATTTTCAGAAAAATTATTTGTATCGATTTTTGTTTTAGCAAAAATTTTCTCTGTCATTTAATTATATAAAAAATATTGTTTAATCAGCTTAAGTGGGATTTTGAGTTTTTTCCATCTTTTTTTTTTATAAGGTAAATAATTATTATATTATTATATTCTATTTAGATATTTAATTTTTTATTCATATTTTTGTTTATTGTTGATTTCGTTCAACTAAGACATTGAATTTAGAAAAAGTTTTATAAATAAATATTTATTAATTTCATTTAAGATATTTAATTAAATTATTTTTTTTTAAGCGGTATTTTAAGGGATAAAAATAGTTGAATTTTTTCTTTTTGAAATAAGAAAATTTTTAAATAACAAATTTCAAATTCATTAAATAATTCAAGGTGTTATTATTTTCCTTTCTTTTTCTTTTTTTTCTTATTTAAAAAAATATTTATTATAACATATTTATTCTTCTTTTTTAAAATATATTTGAATATATTTAAAATTATTTTTACTTAAATTTTATTCTTTGTTAATATAAAATTTATAAATGATTAAGAAATATATTTTTTCAGTTAAATTATATTTTCATTTGATTATTATTTAAAAGCAATAGAATTTAATTTCCATTAAATTATTTGATAAAATGATTTAATTTATTTTTTACTTTTTTGTATTTAAAAGAAAAATTCTTTTTTATAGTAACCAACTACTTTATTTTTCTCATAGTTTTCTTAAAAATAAATTTTTATCTTCTAAATCAATTAAATAAACAATTTGCAAAATTTTTGAACTTACTTCAAAAAATGATAAAAATAATAAGATATTTCAAATCAGAGTAAATCAATAAAAAAGCATATGAAAATAAATAACTAAGATAATACAAAATTATAATAAATCAAAAAATTAAAAAAGAAAAAATTATTGATATTAATTTATCAAATAAAAACAAATCCAAATTTAATATTAAACCTAAAAAAAATATAATGAATTTAAATTCCAAAAAAAAAAAAAATAAAAAAACCAAAAAAAAAAAAAAAAATAAAAAAAAAAAAAAAAAAAAAAAAAAAAAACAAAAAAAAAAAAAAAAAAAACCAAAAAAAAAAAAAAAAAATGAAAGAAAACTACGAACAATTAATAGATGATAATGTAATAGAAGAAGAAACAAACCCAATTCAAAAACCTTCATATCCTCAAGATAGAAACACATCAGATTTTTTATTAGAATTATCTCATATAAAAATATCAAAAGATAAATCATGTAAAATATCATGTGTAATGAATAAAAAATCAATATTAAATCCTTCAATAACATATTATACATGTTCTTGTTTTTTATGTCCTCAAATGGGAGAAAATATATGTAATGAATGTATAATAAATTGTCATAAAGGTCATTCAGGAGAAGCAAAAGTTTTATTAGAAAAAACATCAAATATAACTGAAGTATTTTGTTCTTGTGCTGAACTTTCACATAAAACTAATAATATTATTCAAGATGAACAAATTTCTACTTCAAAAAATGAAATTCAATGTAATGTTAATGATATTTTATTTTTCTCTAATGTGGATTCTTATTATATGGATCCTAATACTCATATGTATTATTGCTTTTTTTGCTTTCAAAATTGCCTTGGAGAACAAAAAAAAGATTATATTGAAGTTAATAGTAAAAAATTCACTATGAGAAATCCTGTTTGTGCTTGTTCTCATAAAAAAAATCATAGTTCTATTGCTGAAAATGCTATTTGTTTAGATAATATTCTAAATGAAAAAAATTTAAGTAATAAAGTTAATATATGCCAAATTCCTGGTAATATTTTTTGTAGGAAAGATATGGTTAATAAATATATTAAACCAATTATTGATTTTCATAATATTCTTTTAGAAGCTTATAACAATAAAATTATTTCTGAAAAAGATCATAAAGATTTAATTACTAAATCTTATAAAAATTGTATGGATTTATTAAGAAGTTTTCATAAAGCTTATGAAGGAGAAAATGTTTATTTAAATAATAATGATGTTTTAAAAAGTTTTAATTTTGAATTCATTAAAACCATATTTCCTGAAATAAGTAAAAATTTACCAACTGATTTTAAAAATGATGCTTTTTTGATTCAAACTAAAATTGATATTTTAATGTTTTTTAGAGTTTATTTTTTAGAACCTATTACAAACATTAAAAAAAAATATGATTTATTATCTGATGTAGAAAATTCTACTCCAATATTAAGATTAATATCTAAATTAGATTTTAATGAATTATTAGAAAAAATTCAAATAAATAAAAAAGATATTATTACTTTATTTAATAATATTTATGAAACAATTGTTAGATATAATGACAATTTAATAGAATATAATTTACAAGATTCTAAATTTTTAAGTTTAGTTATAGAAATTTTAGAAATTTTTATTGATTTATCTTCAGTAAGATATACTCAAAAAGATGATATATCTTTTTTTAATGATATTATAGTAAATTATTTTAATAAAATTGTTGAAATTGCAAGTACAAAAAAGCCATTTCAAAAAATAATAAAATCAAAAATAGAAATATTTGCAAAGTTAATAATAATATCAAATAATGATGAAATTTTTTATAGAGAAGCTATTTGCTCAGAAGAACAAAAAATTGAAGGAGAAATATTAGAACAACAAGTAGAACCTGAAAAAAAGAAAATTGATATAGCAGCATTTAAAAATTTTTTTTCTAATCGTTCTCATCAATATTCATCATCAAATGAGCAATTTATAGAATTAGAAGAAGAAAAAGACAATAATATTATTAATAATAATAATAATATTGAAGAATTTAGTTTAAAAAATTCATATTTAAATTCTAAATTTTCTTTTGAATATGATGAATTACAAAAAAAAATAATATATACTTTATTTGCTTATAAAAGAGAAAATAAAGATAAAGAACCTGAATTTGAAAGATGGCAAATTTATGATTGGATTATTAGTGAAAAAGATTATTATATTGAAGCTTTAGAATCTTTTATTGAAAGTAAAGATGAAAGTTTTACTATTTCTGATTTAAATAATTTAATGCTTCCTTTAAATTTAGTTAATGTTATTAAAATCTTTCAAAATCAAGGAAATAAATTTGATATTGAAAAATTATATAATAATTTATGTGATTTAAAAGATAAATATTTTTATTCTCAAATTAAAATAAATGAACTTTTAGAAAATGTTAATAAAGAATTAACTGAAATTAAAGAATTAATGAAAAGTGAATTTGAAAATGAAAATGCAAATATAGGAAATATGCAACTTTATATTTTTAAAATAGGTTTTTTTGATATTATTTATTCATTCTATAATATTTTTAATAATAATCCTTATTTAAAAACTCATTTAACAGAAGAAAATCTATTAAATTTAAATCAAAATATTTTCGAAGTTTTAGAACAACTTTCTTTAAATAACTCTTTACTTCTTCCTCTTTTTTTCACAAGAAAATCAGTTAATTTATTTTTAAATCCATCAAATGGAGAATTAAGAAAAATAGAATTAAACTTTTATTTAAAATTATTATACAATTTAAAAAAAAGAGATGTAAAAATAAATTCAATTTCTTTTGCAAATGCTTTATCAGAAATTTATAAAAATTATGTAGAAATATTAAAACAAGAAATTTTAAATAACTTTGACAATCCAAATTTAGTAGATGGAGCAAAAGGAATTACACCAATATTAATAAGTTTATCTAAATGTTTATCAATTGTAACAAAAAAAACATTTTTAAAATTAAACACAATAATATTAAATTTATTAAATTCTCTTTTAACAAATAAATTTTATTATAGAATATGGGGTAAATACCTATCATCATTTAATGAAAGTTTAATACAAGAAGAAGATGATAATCCTAAAAAAATAAAACCAGATGAAAAAATCTTCATTCACAAAGTATATAAATTAGTATTAAAATTAGGAGAATATCATTTTTATATTTTAACAGATAATATCCCTAAATATGATATGAAAAGAATATTAGAAGAAAAAATAAATTCAATGGAACCATATGAAAGAAGAATAATATCAAAAGTATATTCAAGATATTTTGTAGTATCTCCTTTTAATTTATTATTAAAAATGAGTAATGCAAATATGGATATAATGGTAGAATTACCTGATAATAATTTAAATGGTAAAGTTATAGCAACAAATAGAGATGAACTTATGAGTCCAAGAAAAAAAGATGAACCTGAAGAATTTGTAGGAGGACTTTTTGGTAAAGTTTCTCCTTTTCATGTTGTTGAAAAAAAAAAAGAAATGGGAATGGCTGATAAAGCTTTTTCTTTTTTAAAAGTTTTAAAAATTGGAGAATTAAGTTTAGGTTTAGATCCTATATATGTTAATTTAAGTAAATATAAGAGAATATCAAAATTATATATTAATACTTATTATAAAGCTAAACCTAAAATGTTTGTTAAATACTTTAATGATGTAATTGTTATTCCCAGTGCTTATAGTTTATATAAAGTATTATATTTTACTCCTGTTTTTTCTGCTAAATATAAATATATGGCATATAAAATTGTTTATTTATTTTTAGAATGTTATAAATATTTTGTAGAAACTGTTTTAAGTGATCCTATGAAATTTAATGAAGATGAAGAATATAAAAAAATGATTGATAATATGTTTTTTAAAGATAGTAAAAATAAAGAAGTTATGGATGTTTTAAAAACTTTAAAAGAAAAATTAATGTATGATGTTCCTAAAATAGGAAAAGATCCTAAGTTTGAACCTTTAAAAATAAGAACTCTTTTAGATTATTATTGTAAATATATTAAACAATTAAAATTATTATCTTTTCTTCCTTTAGAATTAGGTGGAAAATCAAATAATATGTTAATTGAATTAAAAAATCAACAAGAAAATGAAGAAGAAAATGTTGAAAGATATGAAAATAATCAACAAAGAGAAAGTAGAGAATTTAAAGAAAAAATGAATTCATTTTTGAATTTTTATTATGAATCAAAAGAAAATTTAGAAGATAATGTTATGATAAAAACTTTTTCTGAACCTGTTTCAGAAGATGATGTTAAAATGGAAGATATTAAAAGTAATATTGCTTTAGATTTATTATTTAGAATTGATTTTAAAAAAGGAGAAAAAGAAGTATATAATGGAGGAAAAGAAAATTATTATGAATTAACTAATTGTATTAATAAAGTTTATAAAGCTGATCCTGATTTTTGGCATAATATTATTGTTGATATAGCTTTTCATACAAAGCAAATTTTAAGAGAAATTATAAAAGGACAATTAACTTTTATAATTCAATTTATTTATATTGATTTCCACAAATTATCAGTGGAAAAATATAATGATAAAAATCAACCACTTTCAATAAATAACTTTTTAATATTATTAGAATATTTAAGATTACATTGTGAAAATCATCATAAAATATTTCAAACAGTTTTAACAAATGCAAATATAACAAAAGTAAATGCAAATAATCAACCTGATAGATTGGATTTATTAAATTTTATTTTAAAAATCCCAGTTATGGCAATGAATAGTGTTAATTATGCTCAAAGTAAAAGAGATTTAATATCATTATTTAGAGGAGAAAATTATGATTATTTTAATCAATTATTAACTGGAATAACAGATTATTTAATTGAAATTATACAAGGAAGTTTTGAACAAAATATGAAAAGATTCTCTTTAGAAGCATTTAAAATTGACAAAGAGCAATTAATTAAAAATCAAAACAATCAAAGTGAAAGAAAATCAAAACCTGTGAAAAAATTAAATGAAGAAGAGCAATATAATAAAAAGAATTTTTATCCTAATGAAGACTTTGATAATTATATTGAAGCTGGTTATTTATGTTTTGATAACTTAGAAAATAAAGAAAGTGAATTTTTCCTTTCTCAATTTTTTAGATTTATAATATGTTTCTTTGAAGAGTGTTTAAATCCAACTTCAAATAAAGAAAAAATAGTAAAGAAATTTAATCCTAAAAAATTATTAGTAGGATTATCTCATTCAACAGCAAATTTATATTTACATTATAAAGATAATAAAATGTTAACAAATGATTATGTTCTTCCTGATAAATTTGCAGATGAATTAGTAAATTATTATTTAACTGAAGAAAGTTTTCAAGATAATCACTTTTTTATTTTATCAAGTAATATTATTAGATTTTTTAAAATTGCTACTCAATGGAAAAGTGGAGATAAAATATTACAAATATTAAATGAAATAAAAAATGAATGTGATGAAGATATTCCTTTACAAGAAAAAAATAAAAATTATAATATTGGAAAAAGAGAATCATATAGATTTTTTTCTAAAATAGTAAAAGAAGTAGAAGTCTTTTATAAACCAAAAGAAAATTTAAGTGAATTAGAAAGAAGGAAATTTAAAGAATTTTTTGAATCAAATGATGTTTTTGAAAAAGAAGAAGAAAGTTTTAGAGAATTATTACAATCTAAAGGTAATGTTCAAAAAGTAGTTTATTTAGTTCATCCGGATTCTTTATTTGTTCAAGAAAAAGATATGATTAGATTTAAAAATTCAGCTCCATTTGATAAAAATGAAAAATTAAATTTTGTTTTACAATATTTACCTCAATTTGAAAGTGATATTCAAATGAGGCAAAATTTATGGGAAAGAAAAAATAAATTTTTAAATATATTATATTTAATAGATTATAGATATACAAGTTATATATCAATATTCTTAGCAGTTGTAGTTAATATAGTAATATTAATATCATTTTTTTATGAAGGTAAAACATATTCAATTCCAGGAGAAACAGATAAAACAGAAATAAAATGGACAAGAAAAGAATTAAATAGTAGATATATATTCTTAATAAGTTTAGCACATATATTTTTCATAATAATAACAATAATAAATTGGGTATATTTTACATTATTAAAAATAGATGACCAAGAAGAAAAAGTATCAGTAATTGAATTTTTATATGATGCAATATTTGACAGTGATATAGGATGTTTAATATGGAATTTAATAATAGGATTAATAGCAATGATAAGTATACATTTCCATTTTATATATTCAATGCAGTTATTTACAGTATTTACATTATTTGAGACAATGCAAACAGTAATATATTCAGTAAGAATAAGATATAGACAATTTTTATCAGCAGGATTGTTAATGATGATATTTTCAATGTTTTTCGCAATGGTTAAATTCTATTGGTTTACAAATGAAAATAGTGAAGAATGTGTTACATATGGACAATGCTTTTTAAGTATTGTTACTGATGGAATTAGAGGAGGTGGTGGAATGGGTTTTCCTACTAAGAAAATCACTGAAGAACAATATTATAGTGAATTCATTTTCGAATGGTGCTTTTATTTTTCAATTATATTAATTTTATTAAATGTTATTAATTCTATTATTGTTGATACTTTCCAAGCTTTGAGAGAAGAAGCTAATGCTCAATATGAAACTAAAATGAATATTTGCTTTATTTGCTCTTTAAATAGAAATGTCTTTGATAGAAAAGGTATTGATTTCGATTATCATAAAGAACAAGAACATAATATTTTAAATTATTTCCATTATTTGTATAAAATTATTAAAACTGATGAACAAGAATTAAATTCTCTTGATTATCAAGTTTTACTTTCTTATAGACAAACTAGAACTGATTTCTTCCCTGTTAATACTGCTATTTCTATTAATTCTAATGAAAGTAGTTAATTTTTTTTTTAATTTTAATTTTTAAATTTTAGTTAATTTTAAGTTTTTCTTGATTTATAGAATTTTTAAAAATTAATAATTTATCTCAAATTAATCATTTTAATTAAAGAAAAAATAAATATTAATGATGATTTTACAATAAAAAAGTAAATTTTTTTAGACAATGACAAGAAATATTAAATATAATAATTTATTAATTAAAAATTAAATATCAAATTTTATATTGATTTACTATACAATTAACTTTAAAATATTCAATATGTCAAATGAAGGAATATTTTCAAAAAACTTTCAAGGAAATAAAATAATATATTCCCCATATGGATATATTTCAATTAATAAAGAAGATTATGAAAATCCAGAAAAAAACATAATACATTTTAGTGGAATAACAAAAGATAAATCATATCAAAATCCATTATTTGGAACAATAAGTAAAAAATCATTACAGGAAAAAATAAAAGTCCGTTTAAAAACATTATATGGAAAAAGATTAATTCATACATTTATAATAAATCCAGAAGAAAAAATAAATATATTATTAAATCAATTAATAACAAAAGAAGAAAAAGAAAATAATAATGAAAAAAATACAAAATTTAACAAATCAAAAGCATTTAGAATAATATCATCAAAAGGTTTAATTCGTGAGTTAAATTTATCGAAAAAATTTTATGAAGAAAAAATAATAGATAATCAATTATTAATATTAGCACCAAATCATCCAATTCATTTTAGTGAAATATCACATGGAAATCAAATAACAATTGAAAATAATATATATGCAAATAAATCATATGGTGATGATGCACAAATAGCTTTAATAGATAAAGGATATAATTATGGTATTTCATATACTGAATTTATTTTAGAAACTGAACCTGATGAAAGAAGTATTGTTATTGGAATATCACTTAAAAGAAATGATTATTTTTTAAATGAAATGAATAACTTTTGGGGTTTTGTTTTAAGTGATGCTAAAAAAATTTCTAATGACACTCAAAAAGATTATGGTAAAATTTGCCAAATTAATGATAAAATTGGAGTTTTTTTATCTTTTAATGATAATAATACTTTAAGTGTTAGTTTTTATGTTAATGATGAAAATCAAGGAATTGCCTTTGAAAATTTACGAAATGATATATATTATCCTTGTGTTGTTTTATTATATGAAGGTGCTAGAATTAGAGTCATTGAACATAGTAATATACCTGATGAATCTAATAATATTTAATATTTAATTATATTTAATTGTTTTATTTTTTGTTTTATAGAAAAATTATACTTTAAATATTATATTTTTTAATTTTTTTTGTTTTCTTATCTTAATTTTTAATTATTTTTTTCTTAAATTTATTTTATTGAATTAACTGTTTTATTGATAACTTCCAAATTAATATTTTTAAATAATAAAAATGTCAACTTTTAATTCTGGAATATATAATAATGATATATATAAAACAAGAAAAACAAGAATGGAAGTATTAGATGAGAGAATAACAGAAGCAGATTTATTTTTAAATTCTCTTCTTCCAAAAGAAAAAAGGGAAGAATTAGAAAAAAAGGATGAAATAGAAGAAGAAAAATCAGAAAATATAGAAAAATCTTCAAAAACTCAAAAATTTATTACAAAAATGGAAAAAATGATAGAAGAATTAAATAAGTTAAAAAACAATAATATAGAATCATCTCAAATTCAATCAGAAGTATCAAAATTACCTCAAGAAAGTTTAATTCAACTTTCATTTTCTAAAGTATCAATAAAGAAAGAATATGAAAAATCAAAGAAAAATTCAATAGAAAAAGATGAATATATAAAAAAATTAGAAGATGAAGTATTAAAAGGAAGAATAGATATGGAAAAAATAAAGAAAAATGAAAGTGAAAATATGTCAAAAATATCAACATTAGAAGATCAAATAAGAATATTAAAATCAAAGGTATTTGGTTATGATATAGGAAAAAAATATGAATATTATAAAGATCATCAAAATTTAAATCATCCAATTTCAAATATTCAAGATGATAAATTAGCTTTTTCAATGTGGGAAAAAGAAAATTATAATCCTAGAATACCTAATCAATTTAATCAAATGGAAAATGAAAAAGATATGTGGATCAATCATTCTCAAAATAATATTGATAAATTAGTTAAAGATGTTAATAATGCTAATTCTTATAATTCTTTTAAAAATAGTCAAAGTAATATAGGAAATATGAGAAGATTTACTCCTACTATATTAAAGAATAATAAAAATTATTAATTTTTTGTATATTATTCTTTGTGTTTCAGTTTTAATTATTTGTTATTCAATTTTTTTGTTTTTTATTATAATTCATTTTTAAAATAAAGAATTAATTAAAAATAATGAAAAAAATACTTATTAAATAATTATTATCAAATTTTAAATTTAAATTATAAAAATCTAGAATAAAAAAATATAATTTTATATAAAGAAAAAAATGGAAATATATATAGAAGACTTAGAAAAAGAAGTTCCATTCGAATTAAATTCAAATTATAAATATATAGAAAAACTAGCAAAAGGATCCTTTGGAACCGTAGTTCATGTATTAGATAAAAATAAAAATCAAGATTTAGCAATTAAGATAATAAATAAATCAGGTGCAACACCAGATTCAATTAGAAAAATGAAAGAAGAAATAACAATATTAAAACAATTAAAGCATGAAAACATTGTTCAATTTTATGGATATGAAGAAACAAATTCCAAATTATATATAATAATGCAATATTTAAAATATGGTACTTTAAATGAATATATTAATCAAAATAAAGGAAAAATTACAGAAGAAAACGCCAGTATAATTATTCATAAAATTTTAAGTGCAACTGATTATTTACATAATAAACAAATATTTCATAGAGATATTAAACCTGAAAATATAATGTTTTCAAAAGAAAATGATTTAAATAGTTTAAAATTAATTGATTTTGGTTTAAGTGCCCAAAATTTATTTAATCCTTTAATTAATGGTTATTGTGGAACTTTATTATATATGTCTCCAGAACAAATTGAAAATAAATTTTATAGTCAAACAGTTGATATTTGGTCTATTGGAATTATATTATATATGTTATTAAATAATGGGAAACATCCTTTTTATATTGAAGGAGAAAATGAAAATGAATATTGTGAAAAAATAAAAAAATGTAATTTGATTTTTAATAATAATTTATCTTATATGGCAAAAAATTTAATTCATAAATTATTAGAACCTAATCCTTCTTGGAGATATACTTCAGATAAAGCTCTCAGACATCCTTGGATTACTAGAAATAAAAATGATGAAATTCCAAAAACTTTTAATGAAATTTTAACTTTTAGAAATAATGTTAAAAATAGTAAATGTTTATTATTAATGAGTATATTTTTTAATTTTTGTAAAAAAAATAATTATTTATTATCTCATGAAAAATCAAATTCTGCTATTGAAATTATTAAAAAGAAAAATAATAATAAATTAAAAGTTAATAAAGAGAAAATTTTTCATATTGATTCTAATTATATAAATAAATGTAATTATTTTAGTAATCAAAAAAAAGAAAATTTAAAAAAAGAAAAAATATATGGTTTTGAAGTTATTGATTTAAATTATGAAAATTTAAGAAGAAAATCCGTTGATTTAAGGTTTTTAAAAAATAATAATTCTTTTATTAACGAAAAATTATATTCAACAAAATATAAAAATTTTATAAAAATAGAAGATTCAATAAGAAAAGTAAATACAAATATAAATAATATTTCAAGAAAAGTGATTAAAAATCCTTTTAAAATAAAAAATTCAGAACAAAAAAAGAAAAATAATTTTTATTTAAAATTAGATAATGAAAAACTTAAACAAAAAAATATAAAATATATTTTAAAAGAAGAAGGAAAATCTTTTTCACCAAACTCAAAAATTACAATTAGAAAATTTTCAAAAAATCTAAATAACAAAAATGATATTTTTCCAAAACTTTATTCTCATAAAAAAGTTATAACAGATTCAATTGAAGAAAAAATAAAAATTGTCCCTTTAATTTTACCTAATATTCCTTTTACAAATAGATTTATTAATTGTTTCAAATAGGAAATTTATAATATAAAAGCTTATTTTTTTAAAGGAATCTTATTTTTTAAATTTATCATATATATTGAGAAAATTGAGTATAGGTTTAGAATTATAAATAAAAAATTATTTTTATTTAATATTTAAATTATATATAAATTTAAAATATTTAAAATAAAAGCAACTAAAAGCATAAATCTTTTTTATTTTCAATATTTAAATTTATTAATTAATAATTTTTTGAAAATAAAGAATGAAGGAAATGTTAATTATTAAATAAAAAAATTCATTTAATTTTTTCATTTTTACTTTTATAGTTTTATAATAGGAATAATTAAATTGATAATATATTAAAAAAAATCATGTAAAGAAAAATTGAATATTAATGAATATGTAAAATTTTAAAATAATTTAATCTCATTATAATCTGCAATTATAAAGTTATTTTTTTTTTATTAAGAAAAGAAAGAATAAAATATAAAACTAATTTTAATTTATTATTTAGAATAATAATATTTATTACATGTTCCAATAATAAATTGAATATATACAATTAAAACAAAAGATAGAATATATCCATTTTTTTAGACATATATTTTTATTAAATATACAAATTATGAAACTTCATTAACTTAAACAGACAAATAATTCCTAAATAATTATTAATCTTTAAAAACATAAAAGCAATAAATTACATAATCTGTCAGTATTAAAAATCTATTTTTAATTCAATTTTCATTAAATAATATTTTTTTAAATTATCATTACATTTATCAATTCAATTATGAATCATATATATAATACCAATTTAAATTAAAAAATAATTAATACCAAACACAAAAATAAAAATAAAAATAAAATTAATCATCATTCTCATTATCTTCTTTATAAAAATAATTAAAAGTTATTAAAATAACAGTAATATCATCAATATTACAATCATATTTTTCCCAATATTTCCTACTTTTTTCAACTAATTTTTCTAAATAATCTTGAATATGTGATTTATTTTTACATTTAGAAACAAATTTACAAACTTTATCATTACTCATAAATTCCCATAATCCATCACTTCCAATAACAATAAATTGAGAATTATATTGAATATTATATTCTTTAATATCAGGAAGACTCCAAACACCAATTTCATTAGCAACAGAATCACCAATAGATCTACTCATAGCAATTCCAGGATATTTTTTTCCTTTTGCCCAAACTCTCATTGGACCAATTTCTTCATTATCTTCTATTATTTTTCTTATTTCTCCTCCATTCTTTTCTATTCTCTCTTTTTCTTCTAAATTTTCTGGCTTTTGATCAATTGATAATTCTATTATTTTCTTTTTCTCATTTAACATTATTGCTCGAGAATCTCCTATATTTACACTTATTATTTTAGTACCTATTATAAATATTAATATACATGTTGTCCCTGAAAATGTACTATCTATTTCTTCTGAATCAAATAATGCTTCTTCACTTTTTTTTATTGATTCTTTTATAAATAAATAATTTTTCTTTTTTATAAAGGAATATATATTTTCTATTGTTTTTCTTTTTAATATTTCTTCATTGAATTTATAATATTCTGTTAAATAATTTACTATAAATTTACTTACTAAATGACCACTTGAACCGTGACCATCAAATATTCCATAAATATTAAAGTCTTCAAAACCATTTATATGTTCAATTTTTAAATATGAATCTTGGTTTGTTTTTTCTTTTTGATCTTCTATTTTTCCTGCTCGAGAATATATATATGAGTGTTTTACTTTATTTTCTTCTTTATCTATTTTTATTTTTATTTCTGGATTTGATAATATTTTATGCTTCATCTTCATTAATTTCTCATTTTGATTATTGTCTATTTTGGCTTTTGATTTGTGTTTATGTTGAATTTCTGGGGTTGAAAATTCTCTAATTTTATTTTCATTATTTCTTTTATGGTGTTTTTCATAATTTTCTATTTCTTTAGAATCATTATTTTTATTTTTACTTTTACTTCTACTATGATGATGATGATGACTACGATGATGACTACGATTATTTTCATTATTATTATTTTCATTATCTAAATGTTTATTGAAATTTGACATATCTGATAAAATTATTCTTGGCATTGTTTTCTCTGATTTCATTTCATTCATTGATTTTTGACTTATTTTTTTTAAATCATTCATTTCTTCAAAAGAATTTAATATATTATTTGATTTTTTTATTTCTGAATCATTTCTATGATAATTAAAAGAATGTTCATTTTTATGATGAGTGTTATTGTTATTTTGAAATAATGATTTATTATAATTTTGCCTATCAGAATTTAAAGAATATATCTGATTATCATTTAAATTATTTATATTTGATATTGCTTTTTCAAATTCTTCTGTTTTTAAATATAAATTATTCTTCTTTTTTTTTCCTTTTTGATAAACATTTCTATCAAAATCTACTATTTCAATATCATTATTATCTTCTTTTTCATCATTTTTATCATAAGCTATATTAAATTTAACTTTATTTATATTTTTGGCACTTCCTTTATCCATAACATTTTTACCTATTGAACCAAAATAATTTTGATTGCCTTCAAAATTATAATTATCTTTATTATCCATGGAACTTTTTTTTTTCTTAAAAGCATTTTGTTCTGAAAAAAGAGAAGGTGAAGTTATATTTGCATTTTGATTATTAAATGATCTAATGTTTTCATGGCTTGAATATTTATTTAAATTTTTATTTTGATTATCAGGAATATTTACATCAATATCTTTAATTGGAGAATCAAAAGAAATAAATTTTACAGTCTTATTTGATGGAGTTTTATATTTAACAGGATTGTTTGGAAGAAAATTTGGGTTTATAAATAAAGTTTCTAGTTTTTCCTTTAGATTGCTTTGACGAAATATTGAGGAATTCTCTGTTTTTTTCTTTTCTAAACTTGGACTATAAACATTTGATATTTTATTCATTTTTTTTTATTAAAGAGAGTATAATAATAGTTATAAATTTTATGATTTAATTAAATAATTGTTATAATAATTAATTTAAATTTAATTTTCATAACCCAAATAAAGTTTTTCAACTTATTATATAATAAATAATATGAAATTATGAAATAAATGAATTTTTTTCTTCTCTTTTATTTTCAAAATTTTTTTCTTTCATAAATTTATAAAATTATAATTTTTTATCATATTCTTTTCTTCATATTTTTTATGAATAAGTTCATTAATTATATTTTATAAATCTTCTAAAATATTGTATTAATTTGTGATAAATTTATTTATCATTTCTGAATAATCTTCTTTTTTATTAAATAATGTCTATTTTATTTCACATTAACATATGTAAGATTAATAATTATTAATTTAATTATATGCTAAAGCTCTCCCACTCCCTGTTTTATATTTTAGAATAATATTTGACAATTTTTATTTTTTTTCTTTTTTATTTTTTTATATTTTGCTTTTTATAATAATGTTTCAGTAGTTAGTCATCCAAGTAGTTAATTATTTGAATTTATTATTCATTTAAAAATTAAATTCAATTTTTAAAAAATTAATGGAGTCTTTATTTAATCAAAAAAATAAGAATCAATCATTTCAAACAAATTATTCTAGAATTTATTCAAAAGAATTGACAAAAGAAGAAATAGATGAAAATATTAGACAATGTTATAATAATTTAAAAAATTTGAAAAAAACTTTTAAAGGAAGAATTTTAGACAAAGCATATAATGATAACATATATAATTTAAATAAATCATCAAAAAATCCAAATTCAGTTCTAAATAATTTAAATTTAAGACCTTTATCAAATGAAGAAACAGAAAAATATCTTATTAAAAATTATTCAAATAAAATATTAAAAAGTTCAAATTCAACTTCAAAAATAAGAGAAATGTATAAATCAAAATCAATTTTAGATTATAGTCCTTATCAAAATAATATAATAAAAAATCCAATTAATTTATATGGAAATTATATTCATCCTATTCATAAAAATCAAAAAAAAACTACTTTAATAAAAACCAATAATATTTCAAATCAAGAATTAAATAAAAAACATAATAATAATGATTCATATATTTTATTTTTACAAAAACAATTAAATGAACAACATAATAAAAATAAAAATCTAAATTTAAATTATCAAGAAATAAAAATTAAATATGAAAGATTGATGAATGATAATAAGAATTTAAATGAAAAATTAAATTTAGCAAATAAACAAATTAATGAACTTGAGGAATTAAAAAAAAAAGATTCAATTAATCAAGAATTAAAAGAAAAAAAAAATGAATTAAATCAAAAGCAAATTGATATTTTAAAAAACTCTTTATTAGATAATCAAAAATTAAATAATGAATTAATAAATCAATCTTTAACTCAAAGTAAAATAAGTGACAATGAATTAAAATCAATTGTAAATAATAAAAATAATGAATTAGAAATTGGAAGTTTAAAAAATCAAATATCTTCTTTAAATACTATTATTTTAAATAAAGATAAAACAATTAAAAATTTACAAGAAACAATAAATAAGTTTAAAGAAGAAAATAAAATTTTAAATGAAAAAAATGTTGAATTTTTAACTCAAATTATTTCCTTAAATGAAGAATTAAAAAATAAAGAAAAAATTATATTAAATTTTAAATTAACTAAAACAAATCAAACTGAATCACAGGATAATTCTTTATTAGAAATTAATTCTCATTTTGAAAGTGCTTCTAAAATATATAAAAGAAAAACTTTAAGTGATTATTCAGTTGAAAAAGGAAAAAATAATAAAAGTATAAAATATATTGAAGAAATTAAATTAAAAATTCCTTCTCCTTTAAAAGAAACTGTAAGTAGAGAAAAGCCTAATAGAAAATATAATAATGAACAACTATTTCAAGAAGATATTGATGGGAAAATCAAATAAAATGTTAAATAAAAATTAAATCTTTTAATAATATAGAAAATAAATATGAAAAATTTTAACTTTAAATCAAAATTTTAAAGATGATGAATATAAAAATTTTTTTATTAGTAATATTATATCAATTACTACTTTAAATAATATTAAAAATTATTCAGAAAAGAAAAAGAAGAAAGATAAATTAAATGATTCAAATATTATAAAAGAATGTTTTATTTTTGGAATAATTCAATTTAATTTAAAAAAAACAAACTTAAAACTATTTCTTTTCAAGATATAGAAGATATAGAAGGGAATTGATTGAGTGATTGTCAATGTAATGAAAATATCATTAAAAATAAAAATTTTTCTAATTATAATAATTAAGAAAAAATTATTTTGAGAAAGAAACACTTTTCAAAATTTTATGATATAGTTAAAAAAGGAAGATTGTTATGTTAGTTTAGATTCTTTTAATAACATATATCTTTTAAACGAAAAAGATCAAATTTAATCATTCAAAAAAAAAAAAATAAAAATTATTTTTTATACTTATAAATAACAATGTAAAGTTGATTATTTTGCTAATATTTTTATTAAATTGTTTTACATAATAATTATGGATTATTATCATCTCTAACTTTTATTTTTTATTTAATCAAGCAGATAATTTTTCTTTTATTTTTTTTAAAGAAACAATAATAATAGAATTCTCTCTTTATTTTAATTGTTTTTTCTAAAATAAGATATCTATTATATTAAGAGGAACATTCCATTAATTATTTTTTCTAATCTAAAGAAAGTTTTTTATAAAGGTTTAATTTCTTAAACCTTAAACAAATTAATATATTATTTCAAAAATTTAAATAATTAAATTTAAATATTTTTTATTTTTAATAAATGGAAAACTATTTCTATCATTTTTTAATTTAATTTTTAATTTAATATATTACAATGTGAATTAAATGTTAATTATTTTTTTTTTATTTTACATTATTGTTTATGACTTTGAACTTTGATTGGAAAAAAAATAAAAAAAAATAAATCTTGATTGAAAAGAAAAAATAGGGAAATGAAATGATTGATAAGATAAAAAAAACATTTTGAAATAATATGGTTGATATCCCAGCACTTAGAGAAGAAGTAAAAATTTTAGCAGAGAAAGCTGTAAAGGCAGATAAATGTAAAGATTATGAAAATGCAATTCAATATTATTCAAAAGCAGCAAAGAAATTAAATTATATAAAAAAATCTGATGATAACATATATATCAAGGATATATGTAAAAAGAGAGAATTTGAATATATAAATAGAGCAAAATACATTAAAGAAGTAATGGAAAAGGGGAAAGGAAAAGACAAAAAAGGTGATAATTGTGAAGGAGATGATAATGAAATAAATGAAAATATAATTGTCAATAAAATAAAGAATTTTAATGAAATAATTGGTGTTAATATTTTAGAAAGAGATTCAAAAATACTATTAAAAACTTTTTCTGAAAAAGTTTTAAACCAAAATAAATCAAATGAATTAATTAAAAAAGATAATAATAATGATAATATTAATACAAAAATAAAAGAAAAAAAAATAAATGTTCCAGAAATAAATTTGAAATTTCCAACTCCAGATTTTACTTATAATAATAAAGAAATAAATGAAGATAAACATAAAATATTTTCAAAAAAAAAAAAACAAAAGGAAAAAAATATTGGACAATCAGATATAGATGTTAAAGTTCCAAGAATAAATAAGAAAGAACCTAAAGTTGATGTAGATTTAGGATATAATATGAGTTTAGTTATTCCAGAAAAGAATGCTATAAATCTAAATGAAATTTATTTGGCACCAAATACAAATATGAATTTTCATAAAAATTCTCATTTAAAAAGAGATATTAGTAATAATTTTGAAAAAATTTTGAATAATTCAAATAGTTATAAAATAAATAGCCAATTATTATTAAACAATCAAATAAAAAAAGTTGAAAATGCATACGGTGATTGTTCAAATTTAAAATATAAAAATTTTGAAAATCATACATTAAATTCTTTTGAATTTTTCCATACAAAGGAAAAATATCATAAAAGGATGAATCAAATTTCATATTCTGATTTGGAGTCTATGGACAGTTTTAGTGAAATAGAAAAAGAACCAGATGACATATCTAATTATTCATGTCTCTCGTTCTCTAAAATTTTAAATAATTGTAATCCTAAAGATTATAAATGGGAATTATTTCCAAATGAAATAGCTGCAAATCAATTAAAACAAGAAGGTGGAACTTGTTATATGGTTAGTGCATTAGAGGCAATTTCTCATGTTCCATTTTTATTAAATTATATTTTTAATACTTTTGATACTACTTTTTCTCAGTTTTCAAAAAAATACAAAGTAAAATTTTGGAATAAATCTTATATTGTTTTAAATCAATTTCCTATCTATTATACAAATTCTTACTATTTTGATAAATTTGCCTTTGATAACTTTCGGGGGTATGCAGAACTAAAATTTATGAAACCATTAGAAAAAGAAGCATATGCTATCATTTTTGAAAAAGTTTGGGCTGTAATTAGAGGAGGTTATAATAAATTAGATGGTGGAAAATCAAAAGAGGTTTTTAAAGAAGTTTTTGGTAAATCTTCACAACATTTTTATAATGAAAAAATGAATGTTTTTGATTTGGAAATCGGTCCGAAAAGATTAGTGGAATTAAAACATACTAAAAAATCTGATGAATATTGGATAAAAGCAAAAATCCCTTTTGAAAATAATTTAATAAATCCTAAAAATGTATTTGAAACAATAGAAAATGCATTTAAAAAAGATGGTGCAATAATCACAGCTTCTATTAATATGATAGGCAACATTGAAACAAAATTGAAAAAAAAGAAATATACAAATAAAAAAGAAAATCAAATTTATCAAAAATTGTATGATGTTAATTTTGTTTATACAATTTTGGGGATTCATGAAGAAGAAAATCAGGTTTTTGTAAAAATTAAAACTAGTGATAATTTTCTTGAAAAAAGTGAATTAAAAAAAGAAGATCATTTTTATTACAAAATTTTTTATATACCTAGTGAATATTTTGAATTCTATAAAGGTGGTCATGCATATTCTATTTTAGGAACATATTCTCCACAAAATCCATGGTCAGGAAAAATACAACATTTTGTAATATTAAAAAATCCTTGGAGAAGTGGAGATGATATTCTAGAAAAAATTAATATTAAAAAAATAGAAAAACAAATTTCTGGTTTTAATGATATAATTAATATTAATAAAAAACATTATGAAACTGGTGTTTTTTATATGCCTAAAGAATATTTTGAAGGTTGGTTTAGAGACATTATTATATGTACTCCAAATTATAAAGAAAATTATCCAAAAGTTTATGAGAATTTAGAATTATATAAAACTATTTCAGAGTATTATAAAATTAATTCTAGTCAATATTTTTTTAATTTTAATCAAGGAAATCAATTAATTAAAACTGATATTATATCAAAAAACAATTTGAATTCAAATAATAAATTAATTCAACAAATAAAATCAAATTTTGTTTATGATTTCAAGAAAGATTCAATGGAAACAATTTTTTGGTCTGGTAAAAATGCATATAATTTTAAAAAAACTACGGATGAATATATTGTACAAAAAGGTTTTAAGTATGAAGTAAAAAAAGGTTATGAATTAAATGAAGATGATTTTTATCGTGGAAAAGTTTATAATCCTTCAATCACATATTCTTGCAAAAATGAAAAATATTACAGAACAATAAAATTGAATGAAATAAATTATAACAATTTTAATTTAAAAAATAATTATAATCATTTTTATTACCCCTATCATTTTCAACAAAATAATTATTTAAATTATTCTAAAGACACATTTTTTGAAGAATTGAAAAATGATTTAAAAAATTTGGAAAAATATGAATATGAAATAAAAGATTTTTGTGAGAAATGTATATTCAAACAAAGAGGTAATGTGGAAACTGTAACCGATGGATGGATAAATATCTCTACAGGAATACATTTAGTTTCAAATGAATATTCTGATGATCATTATCATTGTCATTTTTATGGAAATAAAAAAACAAATTTATTTGAACTTATAGGACAAAAATTTCCATGTTCTTGTTATTTATTGAAAAATAATAAAACCATTAAACATTGTAACAAAAAATTTACTTTTCTCAAAACTGTCATGTTTTCTAATTGCACTTATTATATTGACGGAGAAAAAAAATATTGTCCTGATGGAAAATTCGATGAATATGATTTAGAAAAATTAAAAAATAAAAAATTATTTATTATATAAAAAAGGAAATAAATAATTATTAAGATTAAAATTTTATTTATTATTTTTTAATTAAATAATAATACAATTCTAAAATTTTAAAATTATAAAAATAAATTGAACTTTAATTGTCTAAAAAATTAATAATTAAAAAAAAAATAGATTTGGGGATGGGGATTGGGGATTGGGGA
>JAEEGK010008730.1_pt1 | contig 23849 bp, 24 predicted proteins | sample 8958771 | NCBI WGS metagenome assembly JAEEGK01 (sample SAMN16246547, study PRJNA631951) | gut metagenome | biome: gut microbiome; feature: rumen; material: SC-attached | host: Bos | place: Iran: Karaj | collected 2018-10
CTTTCGCTCTGCCAAATGAGCTACTTCCGCTTGTCCGCTTGACTGTGGGGGAAGGTGGACTCGAACCACCGAACGGATACCCGGACAGATTTACAGTCTGTTGCAATTGCCACTATGCGACTCCCCCGTGTTTATCAAATAACTGAGCCGGTAGACGGACTCGAACCGCCGACAGGCTGATTACAAATCAGCTACTCTACCAACTGAGTTATACCGGCATGATGTGAAAGAACAATTTGTTTCTTTTTTACCTCCCCTCTTGTCTGAAAAGGTGTGCAAAAATAGAGCTTTTTCCTGAATTGACAATACGTTTTCGGCATTTTTTTCGAAAAAAAATCACGTTTTGCCATAATTTAATTGATAATCAATAATTTAAATAAACAATAAAATCGATAAAAAAAGGAAACCAAACCGGCTTTTTCGGATTGGCTTCCCCTTTTTTGTGCTTTTTTTGATACTAACGTGAGGGTTTATTTGGTGCTTTTACCCTTGTATTTCTCAAGTTGTTTCTTCAATGCGTCGATGCAGGAGTCGACGGATTCCTCAAAAGTCTTGCTTTGCTTGCTGGCATAAAGGTCGTCGCCCCTAAGCACAAGGCGAATATCGGCAATCTTGTTTTCGGGGGTGTCGGTGTTGTCGAGTTTCAACGTGACCTCGGCACTAATCACCTCGCTGTACTTGGCGCAAAGCTTTTCCACTTTCTGCGTAATGAAGTCTTCAAGTTTTTGGTCAGCCTTGAAGTGAACTGAATTGATCATGACTTTCATAATAAACTCCTTTCTTTAAATCACCCTTTCGGGTGGGCTTGTTTATGAATTTTCTTAAGTTGTTCTATAGTGTTATGGGCATAGATCTGGGTGGTGGCCAAGTTCTCATGGCCAAGCAACTTTTGAATGGCCACCAAACTTGCACCTTCATCCAATAGATGGGTGGCAAAAGTGTGACGAAGCACATGCGGACTTTTCTGCTTCAAGGTGGTCACACCCTCCAGCATGTGGTGCACCTTATTATATACAAAGGTCGGCGACATTTCCTTGCCCTTATCGTTCAAAAGCAATCGGTCGGCTTTCTCTGCAAATGTAGCATCACGCAATTCCTGATATTGTGCAATCATTTTTACCATCATCATAGATAACGGAACAAATCGGTCTTTATTACGCTTGCCGTGAATTTTTAGCAGCATGCCTGCTTGGTCAACATCTGCATCATGAAGTCCGCGCAACTCAGCTTGACGCATCCCCGTTTGATAGAGCAATTCAAACAAAAGCCGGTCGCGCTGCGTGACGAAATCATTGTCCCCATCGAATGACACCTTATTAATATCAGTTTCTGTGACAAATTTCACCAAGGTCTTGGGCGTTTTCAGCGCCCTGATGCCTGTCATCGGTGACTTCTCCATCAGTTCTTCACGGAGACAGTATTTGTAGAAGGTTCTCAATGTGGATACCTTCCGATTGATGCTGCGGTTAACTAGTCCTTCCTCCTTCAATTTGACGATGTAGGATTTCACCATCGCCGGTTCCACCTTGGTAAGGTCTTCGGTTTCGTATGTATGTTGTATGTAATCAGCAAATTGCCTCATATCGCGGCTGTAGGCTTCAACCGTTAGCGTTGAGAATCGTTTCTCCGCTTTGATGAATGATATGAACGATTCAATGAGCATAACAAAAAACTTCGCCGTAAAATTAGTAATAATTTACCAATTCACAGCGAAGTTTGCCTAAAAAAATTATTTTTCCTAAGCGGGCGCTTCCGTATCAACTACGGAACGAATTACATATTCTCTTCAGCCTGACGGAGTTTCTGCACGTAGATAGCCTTCATCAGCTGTGCACGCTTGATGACTGAGGGCTTGGTGAACTGTTGACGCTTGCGCAATTCTTTCACGACGCCGGTCTTTTCATACTTTCTCTTGTAGCGCTTCAAAGCTCTGTCGATGCTTTCGCCTTCTTTTACAGGAACAATAATCATTTTAAAACACTTCCTTCTTTTAAATTGTTAATACTATGGTTTGATTTTGAGGCTGCAAAAGTACAACTTTTTCTTTTTGTGCAACAAAAAATTGCGGAAAAATGCAAAAGTTTTGAATCTAGTGACAAACATTTGACAAAAACCATCTTTTTTCTAATTTTGCAGTTTTATTCATCTAAACCTTTAGAAATATGCATTTGCTTACTATTGGAACGACAGAAATCATCATCATCCTGATTCTTGTCCTGCTGCTCTTTGGCGGTCGCAAGATTCCAGAACTGATGAAAGGCCTCGGCAAGGGCGTGAAGAACTTCAAGGACGGCATGAACGGCGTCGATGAAGACCTCAACGAAAAAAAGGAACAGGAAAAACAAAGCAAGGGATGAGCGAACGGGAGGTCAGCAGTTTCTGGGACCATCTGGATGTGCTTCGGAAAGTGCTGTTCCGCTGCTTGATTGCCTGGGCCATCGGGGCTGCGGCTGCATTTTGTTTCAAGGACATTTTGTTTCGCCTGCTTTTTGCCCCATCAATGGATAGTTTTGTCTCCTATCAAGGTCTGGCTTGGCTGTGTGCCCAAACAGGTTGGCAGTCGCTCTGTCCAGGCAGCTTTCAGGCTTCGTTCATCAACACGGAATTGGCGGCGCAGTTCATGACGCACATCAAAGTGACACTTTGGGCAGGACTTGTGGTGGTTTCGCCATATCTCATCGTGCAACTTTATGGTTTCGTTGCGCCAGCCTTATACGACCAGGAAAAACGTCATGCCGCACCTATTATAATATGGGGCACATTGCTCTTCATCCTCGGTGTGCTGATGAACTACTTCATCATCTTCCCTTTCGCTTTCCGTTTCCTCTTCAATTACCAAGTCTATTCAGAGGTGTATAACCAGATTTCACTATCGTCCTATATCTCCAATCTGCTCATGCTCAGCCTGCTGATGGGCATTCTCTTCGAGATTCCCATTGTCAACTATCTCTTAGCCAAGGCAGGACTGCTCCAAGCCGACACACTGAAGAAATACCGCCGCCACGCCATCGTGGGCATCGCCATCGTGGCGGCTATCATCACCCCGACGGGCGATGCCGTGACGCTAACGCTGGTCACATTGCCGATTTATTTGCTTTATGAAGCAAGTATACTTATTGTGAAAAGAACTAATTCAAAATCGATCTAATATGTTACGAAAAATCAGAATCTGTCTACAAGTGGTCATGATAACCTTAGTGACCCTGTTGCTACTCGGCATCGGTTTCCGAGTGCATCTCTGGGCGGGCTGGGTGGCCAAAATCCAGTTTTTGCCTGCCTTCCTCGCCTTCAGCTCTGTTGTGGTGGTTATATTTATGACCACTCTCTTTTTGGGGAGAATCTATTGTAGTGTGGTATGTCCCTTGGGCATCATGCAGGACTTCTTCTCGTGGCTTGGTGGCAAAGTCAAGAAAAACCGTTTCAGCTACGCCAAGGAAAACAAGGTGTTGCGCTACGGCTTCTTCGGTGTCTTCATCCTTGCCTTAATCATCGGCTTTGCGCCCCTCACCACCCTGTTTGAGCCATACAGTGCCTACGGCCGCATCGTCAACAGCCTGTTCAAGCCGCTTTACGACCTGCTCAACAACTGGCTCGCAGGCCTCGATGCCGCGAACGACCGTTACAACTTCACAGAGGTGCAAATCTGGACCCACAGCGTGACGACCTTCATAGTGGCCATCCTTACTTTAGTCATATTAGGCTTCCTCGCCTGGCGCAAAGGACGCCTATATTGCAACACGATTTGTCCTGTGGGTACTTTCCTCAGCTTCTTCTCCCGTTTTTCCCTGCTTCGCGTCCGCTTTGACAAGGACAAGTGCAAGAACTGCGGTATGTGCGAGAAGAACTGCAAGGCACAGGCCATCGACTTCAAAGAAGGAAAAATCGATTATTCGCGCTGCGTGGTTTGTGGCGACTGCCTTGACAAATGCAAATTCGACGCGCTGAAATATGGTAGGGACTTATCCGCTTTTAAAACTGAATCGAAGCCCGTCGATACTGAGCGTCGTGCCTTCCTCGTAGGTGCAGCAGTGGCCGGCACCTCGGCAACTTTGGCCCAGACCGAAATGAAGGTCGATGGTGGCTTGGCCGTGATTGAAGACAAGAAGGCGCCAAAGCGCAATACAATCATCACGCCTCCTGGATCCGTCTCGGCGCGCCACATGCAAAAGCATTGCACGGCCTGCCAACTCTGCGTTTCATCGTGTCCAAATAACGTCTTGCGTCCTTCCACCGATTTGATGCACTTCATGCAACCTATGATGTCGTTTGAGCGCGGTTACTGTCGCCCCGAATGCACCCGCTGCAGCGAGGTCTGCCCTGCCGGTGCCATCAAGCCCATCTCCCGTGAGGAAAAGACCGACATCCATGTGGGTCATGCCGTTTGGATCAAGGACAACTGCGTGGTGCTGACCGACGGTGTCAGCTGCGGCAACTGCGCACGTCACTGCCCCACTGGTGCCATCCAGATGGTGGACTACGAAAGCCCGAACGGCAAGGTACAAGTGCCTGCCGTCGACGAGAACAAATGTATCGGCTGCGGTGCCTGCGAGCACCTCTGCCCTGCCCGACCATTCAGCGCAATTTACGTGGAAGGGAATGAAATGCACCATAATGGGTGATGCGGAATGATGAATGATGAATTTTGAATTTTGAATTTTGAATTTTGAATTTTAAATCAAAGACTCATGGATAGAAGAGAATTCATAAAGCATATAGGCAGTGCGGCGGTAGCCACTTCGGTGGTGCTTTCCGCTTGCAAAAACAACGACAGCGAAGCAACACCCATCGCCAAAAACGTCATCGACGGCCAAGGCGAGATGACCTACCGCACCAACCCTAACTCAGGCGACAAGGTGTCGCTATTGGGCTACGGCATGATGCGTCTGCCCATCGAAAACGGTGCAGACATGCGAAAAGACCCCAACGCCCGTGTCGACCAGGAAATGGTCAACGAAGAGGTGGACTATGCATTGGCACACGGCGTCAACTACTTCGACACTGCCCCTGTTTATACAAGAGGCTATTCCGAGACTTCCACCGGCATCGCCTTGTCGCGGCACCCGCGCAACAGCTATTACATTGCCACCAAGCTCTCCAACTTCAGCCCCACCACATGGAGCGCGGAGGCTTCGAAAGCCATGTTTGAGAACTCGCTCAAGCAACTACAGACCGACTACATCGACTATCTGCTCATGCACAGCATCGGTGGCTCGGGCAAAGACATGACCAGCATGGAGATGTTCAACACCCGTTTCATGGACAATGGCGTCCTCGACTGGCTCGTGGAACAGAAAAAGGCAGGCCGCATCCGCAACCTCGGTTTTTCGTTCCACGGTGACCCGAAGCTGTTCGACACCATGATGCAATGGCACGACGAAGGCCGCTACCATTGGGACTTCGTGCAAATCCAGTTGAACTATGTGGACTGGAGCTTTGGCGAGATAGAAGGCGAAGGCGTCAACTCGTCGTACCTTTACGAGGAACTGCATCGTCGTGGCATCCCCGTAGTGATTATGGAGCCCTTACTTGGAGGAGGCCTCGCCAAGCAACCTGACCACATTGTGAAGCAAATGAAAGAGCGTGAGCCCGAGACCCCCGTCGCCCGCTGGGCCTTCCGTTTTGCCGGCACGCCTGAAGGCATCCTCACTGTGCTGAGTGGTATGACTTACATGGAACATCTGCAACAAAACGTTGAGACCTATTCACCCTTACGACCCATCACGCCCGAAGAAGACGAGTTTTTGATGCAGGTAGCCGAACTGTTCATCAAACTGAAAACCGTGCCGTGCACCGCCTGCAACTACTGCATGCCTTGCCCTTACGGATTGAACATTCCTGCTGTGTTTGGCTACTACAACGAGAGCATCATCCATGGCAATATGCCCACCGGCAACCGCGAGGCAAAAGCCTATTGGGAAGCGAGGAAACGTTTCCTTATCGGCTACGACCGCAACATTCCTGGATTGCGGCAAGCCAGCCACTGCATCGGCTGCAACCAATGCACCGAGCACTGCCCACAAGAAATCGACATCCCCGCAGAGATGCACCGTATCGATGAATTTGTGGAGCAGCTGAAACAGATGTGACAACCTAAGGACAGCGGCAAGGCTGCTGACTTGGAATCGGTTCAATATCGCCCAAAAAATGCGGCTGTTTGTTGACCATCAAATCGAGAACCACCTTCACCTTGGCCAAGGCCTCACGGAGGTGGTTCTTCACATAGATTTTTCTGCCCGCAGTATAGTCATTGGCGCAGAAAGCAATGGCATCAAGGTCATAATGTCCTGCTATAAAAACAGCCCGCTCGTTATGCCATTGTTGCGAAACCACCGTCACCGAATCTTGGGCAAAGACCTTTTTGGCTCGCACCATAGAATCGAAGGTGCGAAATCCGGCGCAATCGAGATAGATGACCGAATCGGGCACTCCCCTTTCGACGAGCGACTTACGCATCGACTCGGGCTCATTATAATGGCTCACATGGTTGTCGCCACTGAGCAAAAGATAGGAGACTTTGTTGGCGAAATACAGCTCTGCAGCGGCATCCATACGATAATTATAATATCGGTTTTGGTAACCGTTCACGATTGGTGTTGTCCCCAAAACCAAACCAACCTCACGGTAAGGAATCTCGCTTACATCGGTATACACCCTACCCTTTGCCTGTTGCTTCACCACCACATTGCAGGCGCCAATCATGCAGCCACAAACCAACAACAATAAAACGAGTGTTATGATAACACATCTACCCCAGTGGGTCTTTTTTACTACCATCTTGTAAGCATAAAAAATCGACGGCAAAGATAACCATTAATAATAAAACCCCTACTTTTGCAGTTCAATTTCCTTCCAGATGAAAACCGAGCACAGAGAAAAAGAAATCTACAAAGTGACGCTTATCGGCGGAGCAGTTAACATGCTTCTGCTGGTGTTCAAGTTTGTGGCGGGTGTTTTGGGACACAGTTCGGCCATGATTGCCGATGCCATTCACTCACTCTCCGACTTCGTCACGGACATCATCGTGTTGGTCTTTGTCAAGATCAGCAGCAAGCCGCAGGACAAATCGCACGACTATGGGCATGGTAAATATGAGACTCTGGCACTGACCATCATCGGCATCGCTTTGATGGCTGTGGCCATCAGCATTATCGTGAAAGGAGCGATAAGAATCGCAGGATGGGCCAATGGAGAAGTGCTTGAAGCGCCAGGGATGCTGGCTTTCTGGGCAGCTGTTGTCTCCATCGTGCTGAAAGAGGCCGTATATCGTTATTCCATCATCAAAGCGAAAAAACTGAATTCCAAAGCATTGGAAGCCAATGCTTGGCATCATCGCAGCGATGCCCTTTCCTCCATCGGCACGGCAGTGGGCATCGGTGGGGCCATCTTCCTCGGCCAACGTTGGACCATCCTCGACCCTATTGCCTCCGTGGTTGTGGGCGCCTTTATCGTCAAGGTGGCTTTCGACTTGCTCAAAAACGGCATCGGTGACTTGATGGAACAGTCGCTACCCGATGAAGTGGAAGACGAAATCCTAAGACTTGCAGCTGAAGTGCCAGGGGTCACCGAGCCGCACGATCTGCGCACAAGGCGCATCGGAAACCATTATGCCATTGAATTACACATCTTGATGGACGGAGACATCAGCCTCAAGGAAGCACACGACAAAGCCTCGGAGGTGGAAAATCTGCTCCGCCGACACTTCGGCGAAGAGACACATGTTGCCGTGCATGTGGAACCAAAAAATGAGTAAAATACACAAAGACACACTGTACACATTCAAAAATGTGTACTTTTGTATTCAACATGAGTTTAACAAGTAAAAATAAGAAAACAATGAAAAAACTGCTTATCGTTCTGACTTTCGCAGTCGCCTTATTCATCACCGAGAAAGCGCAAGCACAGTTGAACATCCATGCTGCATACGCGCCTGAATTGATTGAAACATATACGCCAACGGCCGACACCACGCTGTTTTTCCATGGAATCTCCTTCGGTTTAGACCGGACTTTCAGACTCAGCGACCACCTCGACCTCACCGCAGGAGCCCAGTATCGAATGAACTTAAGAGATGTGTCTGAGCACTATGGAATTGTCATTCCTCTGATGTCCCACGGCCTTATTCGAGAACGGCAGACCCTTGTAGACATCCCCATCTTATTGAAATACAAACTCCCCATTACTGACAAAATCACCAACACTCCATTTATCGGATCTATGCTGAGTTGGGGCATTCAAGGCAAAACCACGGAAATATTCACTTGGCCAAGCAATACCGAGTTGCATCACGAATGGTACGGCGACGATGGCTATTTGAAACGCTTCAACGTGTATGCCATGGCTGGTGCGGAATTTGAATTCAAACAATTCACTGTTACACTCGGCGGGCGTTACGGATTCCTCAACCTCAACAAACGCAACACAGGCACCACAACCAAAGCTTACGGTTTCTTCCTCAGCTTTGGACATACTTTCTGAGAACACTCTCAGCGACCGTAGGTCGTGTTCTTATTCGTACCTCAATGCATTGATCGGGTCGGTGCGCGAGGCCTTCAGTGCGGGGAAGAGACCCACGTGGCGGTTCACGTTGAGCCGAAATAGTAGATAGTATGGCTTTCAGTTCAGCCATAACGACGAATCACCTTTCGCAAAATGTGACGTGAACCGTGTCGCCAAAGGTTTTGCCGATTTGTTTTCTGATGTCCTTACGTAACCCGATGATGAAGCAAGGTGTACCCATCTTCACGATTTGACCGTCGTAAGGCACGCCGTCGAAAGTGGCGTGAACCAGCAAACGACCTTTGCCAAACAGCGCCTTGATGTCGAAAGGCACCTCCACGTAGGCAGCGTCCATGTCTTCATTTTGAAGGATGACCGCGTCAAATTCCAATACTCCAGGCATAGTAGTTTTTACTTATTGGTTAACCATTCATTCACCTCTTGCTACAATCGCCACAGTGACACTTATATATAGGGTTCCATCCTTCTCAACTCATGTCGCGACAACAGTAGGCCTAAACAGGCGATTTGGACAGACATGGTTGGTCGATACTTTCTAATGCCTATGCCTTGTAGACTTCATCCGTTTCTTCAAGGGAAGCAACGATGTGCAGCATGGCCAACTACATTTTATGTTATTCAAGCCTCTTCACCGGGAAAGTGAAATAAGTATCCGGGAAAGGCTCGTTCTTCAAGGTAAAATGCCACCATTCCTCACCGATGGGTTTGAAGCCGTGACGCATCATGGCTTCACGCAGGATCATGCGGTTGTGAAACTGCTCAGCGGTGATTTGAGCATTGCCTTTGTACACACCAGTATCAGGATCACCGCCATAATCGGGATGGCTTTCCAATCCGAACCAGTCGAAGGTGCCGCCCATGTCCAATTCTTTCTCCGTGGCCATGTCGAAGAGGGTCAGGTCGACAGTTGAGCCGCGTGTATGACCGCTCTTCTCAGCGATATAACCCAACTTGAAAAGTTTGTCGCGAGGCACATCGGGATAGAAATAGGATTTCATGAGCGTGTCGTTGACGTCGGCAGCCCAACGCACGAAGTGATCAACGGCACACTGCGGACGATAGGCATCATATATCTTTAAACGATAGCCCTGTTTCATCAAATCGTCACTCACGGCACGAAGGCTGTCGGCGGCTTGACGGGTGAGCAGTGCGACGGGCTCTTCATAGCCATCCACGCGCGTCCCGACAAAATTGTAGGAGCTATAATAGCGAATTTCCAAGATGACATCAGGGACTGCCTCGGCCAAATTCACAAACTGGCTGAAATCGTCGGTTGACGACAATGCGCCAGTCAGCCACTTGAACTCGGTTTTAGCTTTCTGGAGCTGTGTGAGAAACTCAGGGCTGGTATGCAAGGCTGCAAAAGCAATGCTGGCTCCCGCACGGGTGGCGTCGATGTCGCTCTGCCAGTGAGCACCTTCAATCACCCGGCTTTCACTATACATCCAGCCTCGGGCATAGAGGGTGTCGGCCCGCGTCGGATTGATTTCCGCCAAAAGCAGGGCAGTCAACCAACCTCGCATAGTGTGACCCGAAGGATAGCTGCCTTCACCGCTCAACTCCGCCTCCATTTCCGTAGACAGCAGATGCTCTTCATACAACTCAAATGGACGCAGCCTGTGATAGTAGGCCTTGGGGGCTACTCGCATTTGGTCGGTGGTGGCCAAACTGGTCTCCATGAGCTTCCATATCTCAGGGGTCTCCGTTCTGGAGAGGGTCAGTCCAAAGGGATTGCTGAACTCAGCCAGCAGTGCATCGTATGTCCATACGGCATCACGCCTGGCAATGGCGGCACGCACTGAGTCAAGGCGCTGTATCTTCCCCCATTGGTAGCGTACCACATCGTAGGAGAATTCCGGGCTGTTAAAAGATGGCGGCGGCGGCAAACACTTGATGAGGTCAGGCAACTCTTCAGTGCTGAAGTACAACTTTTTTTCATCGTTTTGCGCTTTAACTTGTAAGCTACCACAGAAAAGTAGGGTGGCAAGCATCACCAAAACAAATCGTTTCATAGTATTTAATGACATTTAAGTGGTTTTTAATGATTATTGACCGCAAAAATACGGAAATCTTGAAAAAAAAGACTTTCCGTCACTTTTTTGTGTATTTTTGCCTTTGAAATAACCCAAACGCATTTTAAACACAAAAAGAACATGAAAAAACTATTCATTATCGCAGCTTTCATGACCGCATTTTTCATTACCGAAAAAGCTCAAGCCCAACTGAACCTCAATGTGGGATATGCGCCCGAGTTGATGACGACCAAGACGCCCACACACGATACTACACTTTTCTACCATGGTATATGTTTGGGATTGAACTGGACATTCAACCTATCTGACAATCTCAGTCTCACTACGGGTGCGCAATACAGGATAAACCTGAGAAATTCGGTTGAACACATTTACATTGACACCGTCTTTTCCCATCACATTACCAATGAACGACAGACGCTTATTGACGTCCCTATCACGCTTAATTATGACATTGCCGCAAGTGAAAAAATCACCATCAGCCCATTCGTAGGGCCCATGCTGAGTTGGGGAATCACAGGAGAGACCAAAGAGCAATGGCTTTACCCAATTGGCACAGAATCCCGTCACGAATGGTATGGTGACAACAGTGTAATCAATCGTTTCAATGTTTACAGCGTGGCTGGGATAAAGGTCAGCTTCTATCGATTCACCTTATCTTTAGGAGGACGTTACGGGTTCCTTGACCTCAACAAGCGCAACACGGGAACCTCAAAAAAAGCTTACGGTTTCTTCGCCAGTTTCGGTCATTCTTTCTAATCCAGTTTGTTACCATAAAGACATGAAAAAAGAGGTGCTGAAACACCTCTTTTTTTCGTTTATTGATTCACCTTCAAGGCCCTCATGGCATTGAGCACTGCCAGCACTGTGACCCCCACATCGGCAAAAACAGCCATCCAAAGGGTAGCGATACCGAAAGCAGCCAAGACCAGCACTGCAACCTTTACGCCGATGGCAAACCAGACATTTTGCTTGGCGATACGCAAGGTACGTCGGGCAATACGGATGGCAAGGGCAATTTTAGAAGGTTTGTCGTCCATCAGCACCACATCGGCGGCTTCGATGGCAGCATCGCTGCCGAGACCACCCATAGCAATGCCCACATCGGCGCGAGCTAAAACAGGAGCATCGTTGATGCCATCGCCTACAAAGGCAAGTTTTGAGTTCGGCATTGAGCGCTGGGCGTTGAGCAATTCATCCACATAAGCCACCTTGTCAGCGGGCAATAGTTCTGTGTGGTATTCATCTATGTCGAGTTTTTCAGCCACATCCTTGCCCACCTCCTCACGGTCGCCTGTGAGCATTACCGTACGGCTCACCCCCAATGACTTCAAGCTCCGAATGGCTTCCGCGCTGTCATCTTTCACCTTATCGTTGATGACGATATGACCTGCATATTCCCCATCAATGGCGACATGGATAATCGTGCCGACATGGTCGCAATCATGCCATTTCGCCCCAATGGTTTCCATCATCTTTGTGTTTCCCACGCAGACCGTCCAATCCTCCACTTTAGCTTTTATTCCCCGTCCAGCAATTTCCTCTACCTCGCTCAACTTGCAGCCATCGGTGGCCTCATCGGGGAAAGCATCACGCAAGGCAGCTCCAATGGGGTGTGTGGAATAATGCTCCACATGGGCAGCAAGGTGCAACAAATGACGTTCGTCGCACTTCTCGGGATGCACCGCAGTAACCGCAAACTGACCACAAGTCAGGGTTCCCGTCTTATCGAAGACCACCGTTCCAACCTTGGCCAACACATCCATATAATTGGAGCCCTTGACAAGGATGCCTTTACGCGAGGCACCGCCAATGCCGCCAAAGAAAGTCAGCGGCACGCTGATGACCAAGGCGCAAGGACAAGAGACCACAAGAAACATCAAGGCGCGATACAACCACGTTGCAAAAGTACCCGTGAAATCACCGGAGAACAACGGAGGCAACAAGGCCAAAGCCAAAGCAGCGAAGACCACGACAGGTGTATAGACGCGGGCAAATCGGGTGATGAAGGTCTCGCTCCTCGACTTGCTTTCGGTGGCATTCTCCACGAGGTTGATAATCTTTGAAACCGTGCTCTCACCAAAACTCTTGGTAGTACGCACTTTGATGAGGCCAGAAAGATTGACGCAGCCCGAGACGACCTCATCGCCTTCGGCGACTTCACGCGGAAGGCTTTCGCCAGTCAAGGCAATCGTGTTCAAGGCTGTTGCCCCTTCAAGAATCACTCCATCCAACGGCACTTTCTCGCCAGGTTTAACGACAATGGTCTCCCCCACTTCCACTTTCTCTGGATTGACGCTTTCCAATTGTCCATTGCGTTCAACATTGGCCACATCCGGCCTAATGTCCATCAAGTGAGCAATGCTGTCACGGCTCTTGCCCTCGGCGTAGGCTTCGAAAAGCTCACCGACTTGGAAAAACAGCATGACGAAAACCGCTTCCGGAAACTGTGTCTCTGCCCCTGGGAGGAAGCCAATACAAAGCGCGCCGATGGTGGCAACTGACATGAGGAAATGTTCGTTGAAGGCTTCTCCATGTGCCAAACCCTCGGCGGCTTCCTTGAGTGTGTCGAGTCCGATGAGCAGGTAGGGTATCAGATAGATGAGGAGCATCTGCCATGTGGACAAGTTACAGCGTTTCTCTATGATGATCGCGCCAACCAACAGAACCACCGTGGCGGCAATCTTGATGATTTGTTGTTTCAAACCACCTTCGTGGTCGTGTTGGTGGTGATGTGCATGTTCACAACCCTCGTGGTCGTGATGTTCATGATGATGCTCGTGTGAGCAGCATTCGTGTTCGTGATGATGATTATGTGCCATATTTTTACAGTTTTATTGTTCCTTTTGAATTCGGCTGCAAAAATGCGGCAAAACTTTTGCAACTGGGTTGCAAAGTTACGATGGGATGATTCGTTTTTTCTCAAAACCTGTAAATCAGAATCCCTTTCAGCATCCAGTCGTGGAAAGTGCCACGGAAGTTGATGTCATCCACATAGTCAGGAAAGTCGAACTGGCTGACATCGAAGGCATCACGACTACGGAAATAGAACCTGTTGTATGTAAACTGGGTGGAGAAAAAGAAGCGCCACATGGTTAAGCCAACGGCGGCACTGCCGATATAGTTGGGCATGGGGTAACACCAAATCTTTGAAACCTTTTCTCCAGTATTGTAAATCTCACCGGTCTCCTCATCATAGCCGTATTCATACGATGTGGTTTTCAGGTAATTGACTAAAGTAATCACCGGCATGGCTGTCAGGTTTAGGGTAAGGTTGCGAAGGCCTTGGTCACGAGATCCAATGGGGTCTTTATGCCAAAGAACGAAATTGACCGAATAGCCGCCGCCTATTGAGGCTTGCATGGTTGAGAAACAGTCCAGCATGTTGTAGGTATCCCAAGAGGCATCGGGAGAGTTGTAAAGGCTGCCTTGCATATAGCGTGCCGTCAGCATCCAGGAGCCTGCCGTATGGCGTTGTATGAGACCCATCTTATAGGCGGCAGGATAGGCGAAACGCTTGTTGTTGAAAACGTAGTAGCCGTCAATGGTAAAGTTTTTCAAAACGGCAGCCTCTTTGGTGATGATTTCGTCGTGAAAGTAGCCCTCAGCACCTTCTTGTCCAACGGTCAACGAAGAAATGAAAGGATTGGTGATTTTGGAATAATTGAACTTCGCACCCCATGACTTACCTATGATGCCCAAGCCAAAGGCGCTCTTTTTCCTAGCACTTCGAGGCCCCACTTCCAAGCTGTAACCTAAGGATACTTTGCCATAGCCCACTTCAAGGCCTATTTTCTTGCAGAGGTTTTCAGAGAGACTATATTGCGACAAGCCTGCCATCCTTTCATTGTTAGCGAAATCTATCATGTAATTGACATCCACGTCAAAACCAGCTTTTTGTCCTGTGGTAAACAGACCTAAAGAAAAGCCAGCTTTCGGTTGAAAGACGACCATAGTGTCAACATCGGCAGGTTTAGTAAACATATGGTTTACCTTATGCCAAAAGGTGACCTCCTGGCCATGAGCCGTCAACGCGGCAAACAATAAGACGACAATAAACTGCTTTTTCACGACCATGTCTGTCAACAATGCAAAAAACGAACTCGATTTCACAGGTGTTTATTTAATTAGATTTGACTACTTTTTCCAAGTCGGGCATCAGGCGCCTGACAAGCTTTTTATCATAGAAGAACCGGCCTGCAAAGACACGAATGACCGTGTAGGCTGGAATGGCAGCCAACATGCCCAAGATGCCCCCTAATTGACTAGCCATGAGCATCACAATGAAAATCTCCAACGGCGACGCCTGAATGCTGGTGGAATAGATGAGCGGCTGAAGGACAAAGTTGTCGACAAGTTGCACGCTAAGCATGATGGCCAACACAATGAGGGCGAAGAACCAGATGTTGACATCCAAGCCAACGCCAGCACCGTATTTGAGCACCATACACAGCAACGCGCCCAACACTTCCCCAATGATAGGACCCACATACGGGATAATATTGAGTATGCCGGCAATGAATCCGATACCTAGAGCATAGGTGAAGCCAATACGGGCAATAAGCCACAAGCCTATGAAATTGAGGAGAGCCACGCCCATCATTTCCAAAAGAAGACCGACGAAGTAACGGGATAACAGGTGCTCAACGTCTAAAAGAGCCTCCGTCACCGAGGCTTCAATGCGATCAGGGACCAAGGCTGCCACGATCTTGGAGAACAACTTCTCGTCCTTGACGAAGAAGAAAGAGATGAACACCACCGCAAAAAGGCCAACGGCCAAGTCGATCACGACGGAAGCTACCGAGCCAAGGATGCCGGTGATGGAGAATTCAGAAGAAACCCCTTTCAAATAGTCGAACAATACGCTGACGGCGTCGTAATCCTCTCCCAGACTGGGTATCAGACCCACGACCCAAGCATTGACGTAATCGGATACGTTATTGTCAAAGAGGCTCATGTCTTTGAACACCGAGGCTTCCTTGATGATGTTGGTTACCACTGGGATCATCTGCGTTATGACTAGAATGAGGCCGGCCATTACTATGGAAATGGATAAAATGGCCAAAAGCCAATCAGGTGCACTTTTCCCTTTGATGCGAATTTTGCGCAACAGGTGCGTCAGCGGTTGGCTGATAAGCGACACAACAAAAGCCAAAATCACATATACCAGCACGCTGCGGAAATACCAGCACACCACGCACACAATGGCCAGGATTCCAAGAAATATTAGATATCCCGCAAGTTTCTCAAGATTGCTTTGTTTTTCCATCATCCCAGTATTTTTGTTTTCTCATGTACTCAAAAAAGTCACAATGGCTTTTTTGTGTTTTACGTATTATTCAAGCGCAAAAGTATGGAAAAAGTCCATTCATTTTCAACAAGGGCAAACAAACGAACCTACAGAACCTAATTTATCATCCAAGCCACACCACCTCCGATGGCATAATACTTCCCGAAATGCTGTAAGTCAAGGTCACACTCGATATCCAATTGCAGTCGTCGAGTGACCATCCATGTCACGCCAAACTCAGTCATGTGCTGGTTGACTTCGATGGGATGAAGATAGTTGTAGGACTCAATAAAAGTGGCAACATTATCCGTGATGTCGAATCCCAACGACAAAGCCAAGAAAGTTTGGGGTGTAGCCGTTTCTCCGTCCCATTTCAGGCCAACATTATAACACAAATTGAACCAATTTATGCTATGCTCAAATAGGACATACATCGAAGGGGCAAGATGCGACGGAAGCTGTTCTTTTGAGCCAATGTGCGGGGATTTGAACTCAGCCAAAAGACCGATGGAAGGAAGCCAGTTGGTGCTTTCGTAGACCTTAAGTTTTGTCCCGATGGTGAGTGGCGCGACGCCAAAAGTGGGTTCTTTGGCTTGACCGTCATTGGACAAGAGGAAATCCGTTCCCACACGCAGCTCCATATTCTGGAAAATGCCGTATCTCACGATGGTACTGTTCAGCGTCATTGTGTGCGCTCCGTCGGGTGTCGACTCGTATCCAATGCCGTTCTCCCAAGAGACTTTATGCAAAGGGAGCACCTCGACGCCCCAAGTATAACCAGGGCGGTCAGCAGGAAAGGCAGGCAATTCTTCCTGCGCTTGGCATAGGCCTGCTGTCATTAGCAGGACCAACAAAAGATAATTTGTTAATGTTTTCATTTATTAGTATTTTAGTATTCGAGAAAAAGCCTGTATTTTCATAATTCATTAAAAAATGCAAAGATACATATAATTAGTGTTAGTTTCGAAAAACATGAATAAAAAAACAATGCAATAGTCATGAGAATCCATATAGCTTACACATATCTATAATTTCACTATTTTTGCCATTAAATTTGACTATTTCCAATAAGAAAAAAATGCCATGTGTAAAACTAAGTTTTCCATTTTTATTCTTCTGCTAATGATGTCCTGCAATCGGGTGCCAAAAGCGGATTGGACTGAAGGCGCCAAACAAGACGATGGGCGCGCCTTACATACTTTAGTGCTCAAGAATGTAGCCAAAGGCTCTAGGGTTTGGTTCCAAGAACTCTATGATGGCAAAACTTCGGAGAAAGGTCCTACCATGAACCATTTTCAAGGCACTTCATGGTACATTGACATACCGAACAATGGCACGGTCACGTTAAAGTATTATGGACGTCCATTACCAAGGCATTCATGGGCCCCAGAAAGCTTTATCCTCCAGCAAATTGGAAAACCTGACAGGCTGATGGAAACACAATACCATTTCTTGGAACAACCTACAAAAGCTACAGATAACAGGGTCCCCTGCCGGTATAAGGTTCAACCGGGTGATATCATTCCTCAAATCAAGCACATACAATATGGAACCGAGCCAATGGAGCAGATTGAAAATTGCCCTTACGGATGGTATCGCATCTCGATAGATGATAAGGGAGAAGCAAAGGTTGAAGCAAATGACGAAGACGGTCTTTTCTATGCACATACCACACTCGCCAAACTGCATCGTCCCCTGCAACCTATGAGCATCGAGGACTGGCCTAGCCTACCCTACCGAGGCTTTATGCTCGATGTGGTGCGCGACTTTAGAACAGTGGACGAAGTGCTCCACATCATCGACCTGATGGCCTCCTTGAAATTCAACGCCTTGCATTTCCATTTGGCTGATGACGAATCATGGTGTTTGGAAATCAAAACATTCCCCGATCTCACAACATACGGAGCGCACCATGCTCTCCCTGACTGGAACCTTCATGAAACCTCGATGCTGAAACCCACTGCCAATGGTCGCATCGGAAATGTGACTTTTTACACGGCTGAAGAATACAAACAAATCCTCCGCTATGCTTGGGAACGCCGAATCTCAGTGATTCCTGAATTCGATACACCTGGTCACTCAAGAGCCTCTATCAAGTCCATGCAGGCCTACGAACAATGTACAGGCGACACTTCCTACCGCTTGCAAGACCCTGCCGACACTTCACATTATTGGTCGGCGCAGGACTTTACCGACAATGTGCTGAGCGTTTACTTACCTAGTGTTTACAAGTTCTATGGAGCTGTCTTTGATGAGGTCATACGACTGCACCACGAAGCGGGCGTACCATTGCCAGCCATTCATATCGGTGGCGACGAGGTTCCGGAAGGAGCTTGGTCAGGTCACGACCGCCACACCTTGAAGGAACAATTCACCCAAGGCATGCTTGACCTTGCTGAAGAGCGGGGCATCCGCCTTGCCGGTTGGGAAGATATTGCTCGAGGTTTGGAATCAGAAACGCAGGAGCGGCTCAAGCACTCGCTTTATTTTCTGAATACTTGGAACACGGAAGGCATCGAAGATTACCCCGTAGTCCTCTCCCCTGCTGCCTACACCTACCTTGACCTGGCATATAGTAATGCTCCCGACGAAATAGGCCTTTCATGGGCTGGTTATGTGGACGAGCGCAAAACCTTCTCGCTCCAGCCCAAGGACTACAAAGGCCACATCATTGGAGTTCAGGCTCAACTTTGGTCATCGCAGCTCAGAAGCTTCTCCGACGTCACTTATCAAATGCTTCCTAAAGTCCTTGGTGTTGCCGAACGGGCCTGGAATGCCAACATCGATTGGTCGACCGAAACAGACTTTGCCAACGATTTCGACCGATTCTACAGCATAGTTGTTACACGCGAAATGCCCATTTGGGAAAAGGCCGGGTATGTCTTCAAGAAAAGATGAACTACCTCAAGCGTGGCACTTCCACTGCTATCAGCATTCGTATATCTTTACAAATGTAATATCAACCGCAGCTTCGATGCAGCAATAGTACCGTTATTGGACAATCATTGGCTGTATTCAATCTAGCATCGCCACCACTTCATAACGATGCTCATAGAGCGTGCAGCCGCCAGTATGCTCCCAACCTAGGGCGCGGGCATCACGGATTTTGCGGAACAGGGGAGAGGCTATGGCATCGCGGAGACCAGTCTGTGCCACATTGCGGTCGCTGAAAGGCGAGAAGGGACATGGCTCGGCGCTGCCATCAGGACCGATGTGGAAGAAACCACGTCCGGCAGCCATACAGCCGTCGAGGGCTTTCTCATCGCCAGGGAAACTCAGGAAAATCATCTCCTTATACTGCTCACGGCGTTCTTCCAGAATCTGCTCCATTTCGGCCACATGCTCGTCGCGGAAGGCAAGATGCTCGGTGCTTTCGTCGAAAGGCACGTATTCCACATAAAACACGAGTTTGCAACCCAGCGAAGCAAGATGAGATAGAAATTCATTGGAGGTCACTTCGTGATAGTTCTCAGTGGTGACCGTGATGCTGGTGCCGAAGAAAAGCTTCTCTTTCTGGAGCATCTCCATCGAGAGCAGCGCGCGTTGGAAAACGCCTTTCCCTCGTCGACCATCTGTGGCCGTCAGCTCTCCTTCGAGGCTGATGACGGGAATCATGTTGAGGTGGCGTTTGAAGAACTCGGTGTAAAGTGCGCCGATGAGTGTGCCATTGGTGAAGACGGGGAAGATGATGTCCTCAATGGTGGCGGCACTTTCCAGCAAGTCGCGTCGGGTCAATGGCTCGCCTCCGGCAAGGAGACAGAAACTGACACCTAATTCGGCGGCATCGCTGAAGATGGTGTGCCATTGGTCGGGCGATAGGGTGGCTTTGGTAGGTGTGTCGCCAGCGATGCCGTTTTTGCGGGCATAGCAGCCTTTGCACTGCAGGTTGCAGGTGGTGGCGATGCTGGCGATGAGGAACGGCGGCACCTCAAGTCCCTCTTTTTCGAGGCACTCCTTGCGCCGCCGTTCGGCTTTGCCTATCACGCGTTGCATCCGTGACACAAAACGGGCCTCGCGCGGATTGCTCAGCACGTTCAGATAGGCCGTCGTCATGATGTTGCGGATGCTTCCCGCCATATAGGAACTGAGATCCATTTTCACATCATTTGGCAGGTTCCCACTTGCAGCGGACGGGCGACACGATGGCGCCTTCCTTCTTCAGGGCGTCGAAGGCCTTGTCGACCACTTTGCGGTCGAGGCCGGTCACTTCAGCGATTTTTCCCGCGTTGACGGGTGCGCCAATCTCGCGCATGGCTTGCAGAACTTGATCTTTTGCTTCCATTGTTGTTTAGTTTTAGTGTTAGTTATCTTATTTAAGCATAGCTTCAATATCAGCCTCCATGTCCTCGGGCTTGGCCACAGGAGCGAAACGCTTGATGAGGCTACCGTCCTTCGAGATGAGGAACTTGGTGAAGTTCCAGCGCACACCACCTTCTTCACGACCTTCGGATTTGCTCAGGCCATCAACCAATTTCATCGTGGCTTTGTCTTTCAGACCGTGGACTTCTTCGGTCGGTACTTGCTGTGTCAGATACTTAAAGATGGGGTGGGCATTCTCACCGAATACATCGATTTTCTTCATCAGCGGGAAGGTGACACCGTGGTTGAGGCGGCAGAACTCAGCGATTTCCTCGTCGGTGCCGGGCTCCTGGTGCTTGAATTGGTCGCAGGGGAAGCCGAGAATCACCAGACCTTGGTCTTGGTACTTCTTGTAGAGGGCTTCCAAGCCGTCGTATTGAGGCGTGAAACCGCATTTCGAGGCGGTGTTGACAATCATGAGGACCTTGCCCTTGTATTGAGCCATGTCCACTTCTTCGCCCTTGTTGTTCAGGGCTTTAAAGTCATAAATCGTATCCATTTCTTTAGTGTTTTGTGCGCAATTACATTTGCTTAATCAGCCAGTTCTGGTAACCGATCTTCTCGATGAGGTCGAGTTGGGTCTCGCTCCAGTACATGTCTTCCTCTTCGTCCTTGAGGTATTCCTTCATGATGTCGAAGGTGGTGATGTCTTCGCAGATCTCGTTCATGCATTTGCGAAGGAGTTCGATGCCATCAACGGAGACTTGATGGTCGAATTTGATGTATTCGCAAGGATCGCTGATGAGCTTGCTTTCGGGACGCATTTCATGTTTCAGCTCGCCGCCGAGATCAAGGAGACGACCGATGAACTTGTCGACCCAGCCCATTTCTTCGTCGTGGTGGCCCATATACTTGGCACCGAGTTTCTCAAAGCCTTGGTCAGTGAAGACCTTGCCTTGCAGTTTGTGGCCGAAAGCCTGATTGGAGAGGTTGGTTACGAAAAACTGTAACGCGTTGATTGATTTCTGTTTGTCCATGATTGTTGTTGTTTAATTGTTGGTTGTTTATTGTTTAATTGTTTGTTTGTTTAAGTCCTTCAATAAGCTTGTCAAGCGTGGGAATCATGCTGACAAATTCTTGCTCTTCGCCTGTTATTTGGATGATTTCGTTACTAAGGCAATCGGGAATGTGTTTGGCCTGTTCGCGCATTTCGATGCCTTTTTTCGTCAAGGAGACGATGCGCTGGCGGTTGTCTTCCTTGCCTTTGGTGCGTTTGACCAATCCCGCTTTTTCCATGCGTTGCAAGAGTGGTGTGACGGTGTTGGTCTCCAAAAACAGCTTGTGTGCGATGTCGTTCACCGGCTGCTTGTCCTGCTCCCACAACACTAATAATACAAGGTATTGCGGGTAGGTGATGCCAAGCGGGTCAAGATAAGGATGATAAGCCCCCATTGTGAGTCGCGCCGCCGTGTAAAGCCGGAAGCAAAGTTGATTGTCCAATTTGAGTTGTTCGTATTCCATCGCACAAATTTATATCGTTCACGATGCAAAAGTACGCATTATTTTTATATCGCAAGCGATATTTTTGATTTTTTTTTCGAAAAAAGAAAAATTGTATCTTTGCAGTCTGTAAATGAAATCATTATGACACTACAAGAAGCTATCGTTGCTCGCCACTCGGTGAGGCAATACATGGAAAAACCTATCGAATCGGAAAAGGTCGCGCAGCTGCAGGCCTTGATTGAAGAATGCAATAAGGAAGGTCAACTGCACCTTCAGTTGGTCACCAACGAGCCGAAAGCTTTTGCCAGCGGGATGGCGAAATATGGCGGGTTCAAAGGAGTTGGCAACTACATTGCCGTTGTTGGACCCAAAGGCGAGGATGTGAAACTCGGTTACTATGGCGAGAAAGTGGTGCTGTTGGCGCAGACCCTCGGCTTGAATTCATGCTGGGTCGGCATGTCGTTTAAGAAACAGCCTGACCAATACCAAGTGCTTGACGGTGAATCCTTGGTGGCAGTAATCGCTCTGGGTTATGGTGCCACCCAAGGCAATGCCCATCCGCAAAAGAAGGGTATCGAGCATTTCTGCCACGTCGAAGGTGCCATGCCCGAGTGGTTCCGCAAGGGAATGGAAGCCGCTTTGTTGGCGCCCACTGCCGTCAACCAGCAGAAGTTTGAGTTCATCCTTCACGAAAGCAACCGCGTGGAAGCCAAGGCAAAGTTCACCTTCATCGGTTACGCCGCCCTCGACCTCGGCATCGTCAAGTGTCATTTTGAGATTGGGGCAGGGAAGGAGAATTTCAGCTGGGCTTGATGACAGTCGTATTGTTCATTAAAATGCGAACTCATATCCAGCGCCAATCCAGCCACGGAAGCCTGTTTCCTTGGTGTAGGATTTGAGTTTGGTGCCTTCGGCGTTGGCGTCCACTTGCTTTTCCATAAGATAATCGCACAAGATATAGAAATTCAATGTGTTGCGCTTGTCCAACCTGATGTCTGCGCCTATTGAGCCCCTCAGGCGGTTCACATAGCCTCCGTTGAAGCCCTTCAAGAACCAGCCTGGATCGCCCTCATCGGAGTAGTCGTCCAATGTGACATAGACAGAGCCGTCGTAAGCCGCCTCAATGACTGGCGCGTTCAAGTAGTTGCGCACCTCGAAATAGGCATAGGGCTGCACCTTGCCAAAGCCTTTATACAAGGCCTTTACACGGCTTTTCAGAGTCAGGGCGTTTTGTGGGTTTTGGTACACGTTGAAGTCGCCAGTGCGGCGCGTCATCTGAAAGCGTTCCTTCAGCGAGAAGTTCCAGCTGCCATAATGTATGGTGCCTGTGACATCGGCCATCAATCTGTGGCGCGGGCTCTTGAACAGTCCCGAATTGGCTCCATAGCCGTTGATGAGCGCATAGCCTAACCCGAGTTTGATGTTGGGATGCACTTTGTAGCTCAATGCCAGCGTGGTTTGCAGGCGGTCAAGGCTGCCGAAGTTGTTGTCGAAACGCACCTCTTCCTCAAGAGAAATGTGCAGGCCGCGTGTGATTCTCTTGTCAAGGCTCAAGGAAACTCTGCCGCCAAATTCAGGGGCGAGGGCGACATCGGTTTGGGCTGTTGCCAAAATGGGGAACAATATCCCCAGCATCAATATGATAATCTGTTTGCTTTTCATAACTCTAAACTCTAAACACTAAACTTAAAAAGGACCATGGCCGCCGCCGCCAGGACCTCCACCACCTCCATTGCCGCCTGTGTAGGACGATAGACTGACGGAATTGCCACCACTGACAGCAGCATCCGTGAAAAACATACCCTCAAAGCATTCCGTTCCGCCCGCTACAGTTACATTGGATTGCAAGGTAGGGGAGGAGCCTCCCGAGATGACCAGAGGCGTTCCTCCGCTTGAAGGTGTCTTGAAGGCGTAGGTCGTTGTCCCAACGGTCAAGCCGTACCAAGTGTTTTGCGACCACGAAGAGGCCGAATAGCAACTCTGTGTAAGCGATGAACCACTCTCCAAGCCGCCAATGGCCACCAAAGTGCCGCCTGTGAGGTAGAGTTTGTAACCACCTTCCGAATTGGCATCAATGGCCACCTCGGGTGAACTGGCACTGATGGCATAGACCACGCCACCTTTGATATAGCAGTTGCCGTTGGCATCGAGACCGTCGTTGCCTTGGCTATAGGCGCAGACCAACCCACCCGAAATGGTGAGGTTAC
>JAEEGK010008733.1_pt1 | contig 23847 bp, 23 predicted proteins | sample 8958771 | NCBI WGS metagenome assembly JAEEGK01 (sample SAMN16246547, study PRJNA631951) | gut metagenome | biome: gut microbiome; feature: rumen; material: SC-attached | host: Bos | place: Iran: Karaj | collected 2018-10
AGCCGGTTTAAGGTTATGTCCATTCTGGCCATGATTTTCGTCGCGATTCGACATAGCTGAAGTGAACTTCGCTCTGTGCTCACTGCTCCGAAAATTCAAAGTTCAAGGTTCAAAGTTTGCCCACAGATTTTCACAGATTTCATAGATTTTATTTATAAAAAAGAAACAAATTACCACTAATTACCACAAATTTTTTTTAATGCATAATAAAAGTGGTTCGCAAGCAGTTCAGAACTCTCCCCCTTGGGGGGTTGGAGGGGGCTTCCTGTAGATCGGCTGCTTTATCAGCGAGATCTGCAAAATCTGCTGGAGAAAAAATTTGTGGTAATTCGTGTCAATCTTGAAAATATATTTAATTGATTTCCCGCGATAGCGGTAGTTTTATAGATTTCTACGCAAAGCGTATAAAAATTTGTGGAAATTAGTGGTAATTCGTGTCAATCTTGAAAATATATTTAATTGATTTCCCGCGATAGCGGTAGTTTTATAGATTTCTACGCAAAGCGTTAAGATCTGCATAATCTGCATGATCTGCATGACTTGAACTATAAACCTTATACTTTTAACCGCCTCCTTGCTTTCGGGGGTCTCTCTTCACTGAAATAACTCCAAACGGATAAAACTTATATAAAACTGCACAGAAAACAAAGAAATATTTGGATTATTGTGCAGAATTTTATAACTTTGCGCTATAAAATGGTGAGGGAACTAAATATATGAAGGTAAATCCATTGATCAAGTTGGGAAATATCCCTGTTCAGACGGGCACGATTGCTGTCTGTTTTGACCACCTGTCGGCACCCAACGAGAAAATAAGGGCACTGGAGAAGGACGGTCAGCTGATTCGACTGAAGCGAGGTCTCTATATTGTGAGTAGTGAGGTAAGCGGGAAACCGGTGAATGCCTGCCTATGCGCCAACCATATCTATGGTCCTTCGTATGTGTCGCTGCAATGGGCACTACGCTGGTATGGCCTGATTCCTGAACGGGTGTTTACAATGACATCGGTGACAACAAAGCGCTCACGAATGTTTGAGAACTCGCTGGGACGGTTCACCTACGAGCAGGTGAAGCCGGAGTATTTCGCCATCGGAGTGAATAGTGTGGAGGAAGACGGTGTCAGATTCCTCATGGCAAGTCGCGAGAAGGCACTTTGCGACATGATTCTTCATGACTCTTACCTTCCTCCGCAGTCGGTTAAGGGACTGTGGCAGTATCTGGAGGACGATATCCGCTTCGATGTGGCCGAATTGCCCACATTTGATATCAGCATCATTGAGGCATGTGCCAAACTTGGACGGAAGGAAAACATTTTGAATAACCTGATAAAGATTCTGAAGCGATGACGATTTATGACCAGATGGTGGCAGCCTACTCACAACAGCGTGGAACGGCCACCCCGAACGTGGAACAAGAAGTGATGCAGCACTTAGCCCTTGCTGGCTTGCACAGGGGTGGTTTTTTCCAGCATGCAGCTTTCTATGGTGGCACATGCCTAAGACTGTTCCATCATCTACCCAGATATTCCGAGGATATGGATTTCTCACTGATAGAAAAGCGTGACGACATACACATCGAGAGTTTCTTCCCTGCCATCATTGAGGAGTTCCGTCTGGCAGGCCACGAGGTGAGCATCGTAAAGAAGGACAAAAAGGAGTTTGGACGTGTAGAGTCGGCTTTTCTGAAAGATAATACAGAGGCCTACGATATCAAGTTTCAGACAAAAAAAAGCGTGAAGGTAAAGATTGAACTCGACACCGACCCGCCTTTGGCATTCGATACGGAACAGCTGACTTTGCAACAGCCTTATTCATTTATGACGCGATGCTTTACCTTGCCCGACCTCTATGCCGGCAAGATGCATGCGCTGGTATATCGTTCATGGCAACGCAGAGTGAAAGGACGCGACTGGTACGATTTTGAATGGTATGTACGCTGGAACGTACCCCTCCACTTTGAACATCTTCAAGAGCGTATCCGCGAATTTAACGGTAAAGAGGTTGGCAAGGAAGCTTTCTTGGATCTGCTACGTGAGAAACTGGCTACAACAGATATCCAGCGAGTGAAGGAGGATGTGATTGGCTTTGTGGATAATCCACACGAGCTGGATATCTGGTCGAACGACTATTTCTTGCAACTGGCAGACAGAATCATTTTTAAAGAGACTAAAGCCACCAGGGGGCAACCATTTACACCTTGAACCTTAAAGTCCCCGCCCTTCCACTCAATGGGAAAGGCGGGGACTCTCATCTGTTCACTCTTAACTCTTAACTGTTAACTGGAGAAGGACTCCCTGACTCTCAAACCTTCATCTTCCTGATGGTACGTCTCTCGGCAGTTTTCACCTCGACAATAATCATGTTGTCGGGAAGATAGGGGAGGGAGATGTCGGCATGGAAGTCGGTGGTGGTGGCTGTCGACTGCTGACCGGCAATCTTTCGACCGGCTGCATCGAAGACGCTCACCGACACCTGCTCACCGGGCTTTGCTCCTGTGTAGTCGACTGCCAGCTGACGGCCATGCAGCGACAGGCGCACGCCATGGGTGGCAACACTGCCTACGGAGGTGGCCTCGGCATTGCTCATCACCAGCTGCGAGAATCCTTTCAGCCGGTCGCCCTCGTAGTAGCTGAAGTAGACGGTGTCGTTGCTCTCCGTTGCCGGTGCCTGATAGCTGAGGGTTGTCCCCTCGACGGTCACCGTTCCCACGTTGGCGTTAGCATACCTGATCTCATAGCCTTCGGGCAGCTGCGTGTCGAAACTCACCTGCTGGTTGGCACGGATATCGAACAGCGTCGGTGGCACCACCCACGTGGTGTCGCCGCATTCTCCATTAGAGAGCGTTGCCATCGTTGTCGTACCAATGCTTTCGGTCAGACTAACCTTGTAAGAATCACCGTCCATTGCTGCTACTTGATGCAGCGCTCCGCAATCGAGCGAAGCCCCTGCCTCGATGTTCGTGATGCCATGGTAGCACACCATAGGCACATCGTCTTCAACATCAGCATAGAAGTAAAAGACATCGAAATACTGTTCGTTCTCACTCAGTTGCAGTCCCGTTCCTTCCAGCGTGAAACTGCATAGGGAGAGCGTCCAGAAGAGAGAGAAGTCTCTGATATGGTTGAACCCCACATTGATGGTCAGTTTCTTCGCTCCAGTATAGAATAGCTGATTGATACCTTTCAGATTATTATAACGCAGATCCAGCCACTCCAGCGAGTCGAGCAAAGCAAGCGGCTGTAGGTCGTCGAGCTGATTATCACTCAGGTCGAGTATGCGCAAGTTGGGCATCAGCGGCATATCGCGCACGTCACTGATTCCCCGGTGCGACAGATCTATCTGGGTAATCGTGTCGAGCTGTGCCATGCTGATGGTTGCCGACTCCGCTATACGGAGATGCTGGCGCACCCCCGCTTCCACTTCCGCAGAAAAGAAAGTCACCTCCTGTGCGGCACTTGGCAGTGCCGCCAGGCAGCAAATCATGATAATGATATATTTCCTCATAGCCATTACGGTTTTACGAAATTTAGTTTGTTGGGAATAAACTCAGGATTCTGGTTAGCCTCCGACTGCAGTTCCACCGTAAAGATGGCTGGTGTGGCATCATTATCAGCCATCTTATCAAGATTTTCTATTTTCACGAAATCGTTGTTCACCAGCGGCACGTGGGTCACTCTCTTGTTTTTCCACGTGATCACCATCCATGCCTCTATCTCGTTTCTTCCATCTGCTATGCCTCTGCCGAACTTCACATTCTTGATGGTGATGCCCTCGTCGGTGAGTTCTATGTTTTCATTGCCCACCACTTTCGTGTATTCCCCGTTTCCGGTGGGGCTCTTCAACTGAACCTCGATGGTCTCTATCATTCCGTCGTGCTTTGTCTTGGCACCTTTTTCCAGGAAGTAATCTCTTCCATGGAAGTAGCCTCCATGCCCACCGGAGGGAGTAGAGCGGCGTACCTTAATATTATATATTGCATTTCCTTCGGCCAGACGGTTCCACAGATACTGATGTGAGATAGTGTTGGCAAATCGCTCGGCAGCATCGGCCATCGCCTCGCCTACCTCGAAATAGGTCTTATACACACTGATGACAGGATCCGAATTCCACCCGTTGTTCAGCTTTACATACTTCAAGACGAGCTTTGCCAGTTCGAAGAACTTATGGTTGTCATCTGCATTCACAGCATTGTAGGTTTCCTCTATCTTTGAGTAGAGCTCATAGATATTGTGATGAAGCTGGGCAACCTGGAATCCCTTGATGCTCTTCTCAGCCAGCTTCACCGCCTTGTCCATGTCGCTGAAGAAGCAGTTAAGCAACAAGCCAGTTGACTTGATGGCAGCATCGACCACATCCTTGTTGAGATCCTTAAGGTCGAGGTCATTTTCATACGAGTCGATGATATTGTCTAAAGCCGTTTGTGTGGCTCCCTTCGGACCAAATGCCAGTTTGAACGGATCGCCCCAGGCAGCAAACTTCTTCAGCAGCTTCAGCACCTTGGCATAGCCTTTCATGTAAGCTGCAAAGTTCTCTAAATCGGTAGTGACGCAATTCTTCGGGTTGAAATCCACCACCATGGGTTTCGTGCCGCTGTATAGCAGCTCTTTCTTCTCGTCAGTGCCTTCCCGCTGCGAATACACATAGACGTAATACTCCTCTTCCTTGTTTTTCTGCGGCAGGTCGATAATGTCGAGCGACAGCACGGTTGTTTTCCTTCCCTCCAGCTCAACGCGCTGGTTGGCAGAAGTGACATAGACAGGCCGGCTCTCGAAATAGTTCTTCGGTGTGAAGGCTGTCTCCCACAGTGTGGTGCCCTCACCGCTCTCCATCTTGTCGTCAATATCCTTATGCTCTTTATTGACAATCACCACTATCAGATTGCCTTTCCAAGTATTCTTCGACTTGTTATAGACGGTCATCTCCCACGCTGCGGGCGTGACCGTAACACTTCTCTCCAGCCTCAAATCATAGGATTCATGCTCGGGCTGAAGGTCATCTGTTTCTGTGGAAGTGCCATTGAAAAGGTATTTCTGATGACGCGTATTCTCGTTAACGATCAGTCTGACATTCTGATAGGAATGGTTATCTTCCTCTATCTGGATGTTAACATCAGTACCATAAGGTATATCTCCTATCACAAAATGACCCTGCTGCTCTTTACAGAAATAATAATTCGTCTTATATGCGTCCTCGCCATTAATCAATACCTTATATTCATGGAAACTAGGATTTATGATTTCCTTACCGTCGTGGGTGATGACACCATTGATAGCTCCGCTCTTCAACGTAGAAGCTACCTTATCTACTGTCACGCTGATATTGTTTGAATACACCTTCTGAGGCATATTGTCAACATCTGCATAGACACCTTCCACATAATAAGTATAAGTACCAACTGGCGGTGTATCGGTCAATTGCAGACTCAGCGGATGCTGCGTAGTTTCAAGATGTTGCACTTTTCTCTTTGAGCCACTTGGATATACCCTTATCAGATTATATTGAAGAGCATTGGCTAAAGAATTGAACTTAAAGGTCGCAACGCCTTCTGTTTCACTGACGCTGGCATTAATCACCGGATCATCAATCTTACTCTTAGTGAACTTATGGTCAAGAACACCGCTCCAAAGTCCTGCCGAGTTGCCGAACTGCACGTGCAGTGTGTGTTGCCCATCAGAAAGACGGCGAGCATCAATTTTATCGGGCTGCGTAATGACATTATTTGGATAAGCCACCGACAGAACTACCGGTTCTTCATTGTCAAACCAGTAGGCCTGATCTGTTACCGTTAAATTCTCTGGATGATCCATATTATACTTCGACTTCACTATCACCGGGGTGCTCACCACAGCGGTCACCGTGCGACGGCTGCTGCTCACCGCACGACAGAACAGGCGATGATAGCCGGGAGTAACATCGCTGAGGTCGAGATCATTGGTAAAGACATACACGCTGCCATCGGCCGAGAGCTGACCCTCGATGGTCTTGACGGTCTCGTATTTTCCGTCTATCCAATACTCCAGCTGGTTGGGAGAGCCTGCCTGCAGCTTCAGCACATGACTGGTGTATACCGCACTGGCCTTGCCGTTGATGATGACCCGCAGGTTGAGTTTGTGAAAGCCCATGGGGAACGTGGTATTGTTGCGCAAATCGAGCGTCAGCTCCTGCATCTCACCATTGCCGGCATCGAAAGGTGTCGACAGGCGCTGGTCGTACTGGTCGTCGAACCAATACTCCAGGGTGCCGCCATTGCCCATGATGCCCTTGAAGAAGAGGAGATGGTTCACCGCCGACTGGTAGCCGTCGGTCTGCACCACACGGAAGCACACTTTATGTACACCCATGGGCAGCGCCGAGAGGTCCAGCTCCTCTATGATTTCGGCGCTGGTGCCGCTCAGGCTCTTCGTCTGCATGTCGCCGATGTTGTCGTCTATCCAGTAGTCAAAGCGCGCGAGCGTCTGAGCTGCTGACAACAAGGGGAACAGCGAGAGCAGGCAGAGCCAAAACAAGGTTGTTGTTTTTCTACTCATGTTCTCGTCCTCGTTTTAGTTATTGGTTGGCCTTCACGCTGATTTTTATTTTCAGTTTGCCCTGCGCATCGGTCTGCTCGTCAATCTCCTTTTCTACGATATAGGGCGTGGGCGCCTTCTGCTCGTCGTTGAACTTCGTACCGGCATAGATACCCACCTGACTCTCATATTCCTTATAGTTCTCGTTGAAATGGAAATCGGAAGTAGTGTTGATGGCTCCGCCGTTGTAGTTAACAAAGATGTTGTTCCAGTCACCGTCGCTCGGATTGATATAGTCTTCGCCATATGCGTTTCTCATCATGTTCTTTACAATAGAATTCTCAGAGCCTCTGATAGCATAATAATAATTCTTATAATAATCACTGCTACTATCTGTAGGAATAATAATATTATACATGATGTTAGAGAGATTTGCATTCAAAGCCGTATAATAGGAGTAGGTACCATTATAAGTATATTCACTACTATAGTTATAATGATTCAAAATCACATTATAGGTAATTGTTCCGTTACTAACACCATAAATAGAGTGGATAATATTATTTTTAATAATTGCATTAGAACCACTAAATTTAGAGTTATTCCGAATATAATTCTGATTGACGAATGTTTCCTGACAATCGCTGTTCTTCACCTGTACACTATTCAGATTGCAATAGCGGACGAGCACATCGCTTACAGCTCCGTCTTCGCCAATCACCACATCTCCGGTGATATAGCAACCCATAATAGCACTCTGACTGCTACCCACATTAAAAAACAAGTTTCCCGAAATAGTGGTACTACCATCTACATTTTCTGTTACTTTCTTGTGTCCGGTTCCGATGATAGTTATTTTGTGAGTAATCTTCACATCGTCGGCAATGGTGAATCCGCCACCGGGCAGATAAATCACGCATCCGTCTACAGCTGCGCCGATAGCATCGGCGAGGGTGCGATAAAGTGATGTCGATCCGTCGGCTTTTACCACCGAAATCTGTTGTGCTTGCATGTTTGTCATCGCTACAATGGCGAAGAACAATGTCAGAAATACTTTTTTCATAGTCTTTATTTTATTATATTGATTCTATCAAATGGATTATATTTATCATGGAAAAGCATTAAAAAGGTACTAAAACACCTCATTTTGCAAAAATAATGAATTAGAATGAGAATAGCAAATGATTGTTGATAAATTTATTCCTAGAATCTTAAACCTTAAACTTTTCACTAGCAGTTCCTTTCTCTCCCCCTTGGGGGGAGATGGAAGGGGCTCCTTGCTTGTATATCATACCCAATAGCTGGCGGCCTTATGGCGGTTGGGCCGGCGCCGACGAACATAGGAGACGTGAATCCACGAGCAACCGTTGCGACGGCGGTGTTCATAGAGCAGCTGGTCGTAGGGCAGGTTGTCGCGGATATAGCGGAACATCTTGTCGCCCTGTTCCGGCGACGGCACATGGATGTCGGCAGCCTCACCGCGTATATGCTGCGACTGTGGCCGACCGCCTACTGCCTGGTTCAGACGCTCATTGCGGAACCCGCTGGAGATGATGATTACTCCAAACTTCTTTCGAAGGGGTTCGAGCACTTCCTGGCACAATGCCCGCATGTTGTCTACCTGCTCGTAGGTAGGCACGTTGTCGATACCGAAATAGTCGGCAGTACATGAGCGAAGCATCTCGCCCAAAGAGAAATGCCTCGCCAGAGGCTCTTCCAGATTGATGACTTCCATCAATGTGTTTTTCTTTTCTTCTTTTTCGTTTTTCATGGTGATAGTGTTTTATTTATTAATAATGTTATAGGAGTTGCAAGGAGTTCAGGGAGTTCAAGGAGTTGCAGGACGATAGTTCCACTGGCGTGAGAACCTTGAACCTTAAACTTTAAACCTTGAACCGTATTTCCTCTTAACTCGTTGCAAAAGTATTTTATTCTTTGATTCCCTGCAAGTGTTTTGTGCATAGACTTGGCGATAGACTTAGCGATAGTAGCAGCGGATGCGACTGTCCCTGCCGGTACATCTGCCAGCAATACATCTCGAAAAAGGAGCGTGCACGCACGTTCTTCCGGTTCTGTACTCTATTGATATAGGAATAAGGATTGCTCGGAACAGTCATTCCGAACAAGAGGCATACGCGCCGTACCAGCGACCGGAACGTACAGTTCGAGCCGTCGTCCTCGATAATCTGGTCGGAGATAAACGCCAGATGCGCCATTTCCATCAGGTCGGTTACCGAGTATTTCCATTCCAATGGTTTCTCATGGCGGTAAGAAAGCAACACGATCAGCTCTTCTACCATTCTCGTACGGGCTGTCTCCCGCTGTTCACGGGTCAGTTGCAAGGTTGTCTCGTTGATGTTTTTCAGTGTCATTTTGTTAAATACAAATAGTTATCATGATTCTTCGTTATGCCTATCCTCAAACAATCTCATCGTGTTTCGGGGTAAGGGTAGTACTTGTTTCGCCGACAAAGATACCTCTTTCTTGTGCACAATAAGTTCACAAATTCCCTTTTCTGTGTTAAATTCCGAGGAAATTAAGAAACAATAACGGTTCCCCTGTATTGTCATTTAAAAGCCAATTACATTGGCTGATTCCATGCAGAGTATAATATTAAAAACTGCAAGAAAAACAACTTTTCCTTTGCATTTCTCTCGTTTTTAGGTTATCTTTGCGACATAAACTACGTGAGACTATTTGTCGATGACAAACGAGAACCTAATCATTCCTAAGAAAGAAATATTCACTTGGTTACAACCAGGAACTTGGCGGAAACCCTGCATCGTTCATGTCACGATGGTGGCTAATGCCCGACAGCCGTTGTTTGGCACACTAGCCCATGATGGCAGTAAGGCGGTAGTGGAAAAGACGCCTATCGGATGGGCACTGATCAATGAGGAGCGCCGGATGCTGGAACTTTGTCCAGAGATAAGAATCCTCGCCGACAAGGTGATGCCCGACCATCATCATATGGTGCTTCAAGTACAACGGACCATGTCGCGGAGCATCAAAGAATTACTGCGCGGTTATATGCAGGGTTGTAAGGCCGAGGCTCGCAGACTCGGGATCACGGAGAACCTATACGACGGGCCGCCATACTATCGGGTGCTTACTCATAAAGGACAGCTCCACGCGATGATCGAATATGTAAAGGCCAATGCCGAACGTGCTTGGCTTCGCAGACAGAACCCCGACCTCTTCTGTATGCATCGACAGACGGAGGTTTGTGGATTACAGTTCACGTCGATGGGAAACCATTTCCTTTTATATTGGCCCGACCGCCAGTTGGTTGAGATATCGCGCAGTGCCAGCGAAGACCAGATCGCGGAACGGTTACAGTCGGTACTGTCGGCAGCCCACAATGGAGCAGTCACCTATACGGCAGCCATCAGCAAGGGCGAACAGCGGATAGCCAGACAAGTTAGGGAGCAAGGGTTCCCGTTAGTAGTACTGCTGAACGACGGATTTCCTGCCGTCGGGTCGCCTCATGAGCGATTCTATAAACCTGGCGGCGTATATTTCGATGCTTGCTCAAGGGGAAAACTGTTATTACTGGAACCTGACGAGAATGCTTTCATCCATCCAGTGGTACGCATGGCCGCAGAGGAGGCCTTGCGAAGAAAGGCCGAGGCGAAGCACTTCAGCTATACTGGACTCCCGGTCCATTCACAGCGCTACCGGTTTATGGCCCTAAATGAAATGGGCCGGTTAATGGTGGAGGGAAAGATGGCGGGCACAGACAATGGAAGCCGATAGTAGGCGCGGATATAATCCGCGTATAACAGACGAGGCAACATAAGTAAACAACGGAGCAACATGAACAACAACGGGGCAACATGAACAACAACGGGGCAATTTGATTGTCCCGTTCTTTGAAAGCAAATTTCATTTGCTGTTAGATAAACGTGGCTACGCCGAAGTTACTTTCACCGAATATACTGTTGAAAACCCTGTGGATAACTATGTTTATAACCTGTGAAAACCATTGGGGATAACTCAGAACACTGGAAAAATGTGGAAAAATACATCTTTTTCATTGGCGTATACCATATTTTTCCACGTTTTTCCATCGAAAAAAGATATAAACTTATTATCTTTGCAACGGAAAGGAGAATTGTGGATAATTAGATTACGTGCCTGATTGTCAGACAAAAACTATCAACAGATACTGTGAACAACAAAAAACCACGGGTGGATAACGTAACTGGCAAATAATTCGAAGAGAAGTTTTCAACTTTTCCACGGCACATCATCCTGTTCATTCTATTTTTTAAAAAGAAAAATAAAAGAATATAAATATGATATGGCGATGATAAAACAAGAATGGAAAGAAAAAGGGTTTATTGACGAACCGGCCGCTGAGGGTGTTGATCTGAAAAGTGAGATCCGCCGTCTGGCGAAAGAGAAGAATGCCGTTATCCTGGCACATTACTATACCATCGGCGACATCCAGGAGATTGCCGACTTCGTTGGCGACTCGCTGGCACTGGCGCGTAAGGCTGCTGATACGGATGCCGACATCATCGTGATGTGTGGTGTGCATTTCATGGCTGAGACCTGTAAGATTCTGTCGCCCGACAAGGTGGTGTTGTGTCCCGATCTGAATGCCGGCTGTTCACTGGCTGACTCGTGTAAGGCAGAGGACCTTAAAAAATTCAAGGACGAGCATCCGGGTTACCAGGTGATCAGTTATGTGAATACGACTGCTGCCGTAAAAGCGCTCACCGATGTGGTGGTGACGAGTGGCAATGCCAAGAAGATCGTCGATACGTTCCCGCAGGATGCGAAGTTGATTTTTGGTCCTGACCATAACCTGGGCTCGTATATCAATTCGATTACGGGTAGAAGCATGCTGTTGTGGAATGGCGGTTGTCATGTGCACGAGCGTTTCTCCGTACCAGAGATAGTAAAACTGATGGAGGAGCATCCTAAGGCACTCGTATTGGCTCATCCCGAGTGTAAGGGTCCTGTACTGGCTCTCGCCGATGTAGTGGGCTCTACGGCCGTCCTTTTGAAGTATGCCATCGAGCATCCTGAGAATGATTATATCGTAGCTACCGAATCGGGAATCCTGCATGAGATGCAGCGCAACTGTCCTGAGACGCTCTTCTATGCCGTTCCGCCAGAGGTCAGCGAGGGTACGATAGGTTGCCATTGCAACGAGTGCGACTATATGAAGATGAACACGTTATTGAAAATCTATAACGCTCTGAGGTATGAATGGCCGACCGTCGAGGTTGATCCTGAAATCGCCGTCGATGCCATCAAGCCCATCGAAAGAATGTTGGAACTGAGTTGATGGATCAGGGAGACAAGGAGTTCAAGGAGTTCAAGGAGTTGCAAGACGATAGTCTGTGTGGTGTGAGTCTTATTATTCCCATTACTCTCATTCCTCCCATCTATAAATAATTCTTTGCATAAAAATGTTGAGAACCTCAATAAAGTCAGATAAATACTTTTTGAGGTTCTCAACTGTTTGTTTCTAAATCAATGGATGGTGATGAATCTTCTTTCTTCTGTTTCAGCGGACAGGCTGACGAATTGTTTTGTTTATTCTTATTTTTATTTATCATCGTATATATGTTTTTGTTTTAAACTACGTGGGGATATACCGGGCTGATGAACAGGAGGAACATCAAAGTCTTCTTTACGCAATTCTTAACTACCTGCTTGAGGTTCTCAACTGAAACCTGGCTCTCGTTCAGGTCTACTGTCATCGGGGTTAAATACATCGTCTTCATAATCGTAATTTTTTATGTTGTTGATACTCTGTTTTGTTGTTTCTATTGCAAAGATAGTGTCGAAAAGTAAGGTGGCAATAGTTTTTCTTGTTTTTTTGTAAAAGTAGATACGACAGTGTCCTTGATTTACGACAACGAAGGGAAAAGGGCAAAAAAGGTGTCGCAAGTCAAGGAGTTACAAGGAGTTTTAAGGAGTTCAGGGAGTTGCAAGACGATAGTTTTTGAACCTTAAACCTTGAACCTTTTCCCTCTTATTTTTAAATAAGTATATATATTAAGTTGCAATCAGGCATTGATTGTTATTCAATCAGGCATGAATTGCAACTTAATCAGGCATCAATTGGAGTGTAATTAACCGATTAGTTAGAGATCAATCAGGCATTAATTACAAAAACGGCATTTTTTTATATTATCTGATGTGTCAGTGATTCACTTTATTATTTTCTTTTTTCCTTGTATATAAATACCTCTCGGAAGATAATTCATATTATCACTTTTCATTTTCATGCCACTGATAGAATATATACCAAATTGTTTGTCACCGTTTGGATGATTATGTATATTATCAATGCTTAAAGTCTCATCTTCAACGATATTCTGAAAATTGCTCCAAGGAGACGTTGATGCATAAGCTTCTTTACACCCAACTGGGACATGCAAAACGCAGGTTGTAGTGGGTACATCATAAAAGGCATCTTCAGCACAATTGTAGGCACTGGGATCAGTTCGCTCTAAATAAATATTTTCTAATCTTAAGCAACCATAGAAAGTTGCCATACCGATTGAAGTAATGGATTTTGGTAGATATATTGAAGTTAGTAAATAACAGCCTGAAAATACAAAATTTTCAATACTTTTTACACTAGATGGAATAATTATAGATGTTAACGGATTGCTATCAAATGCGTGACTTTTTATATTAATAATACTATTTGGAATTGAAATTTGCTCTAAACAACAACTTTGAAACGTACTCCATGGAAGTGTTTTCAATTGATTAGAAATAGTAACACTCTTCAAACTATTACATCCAACAAAGATAGAACTACCAATTTCTACAACAGAATTAGGAATTACAATTGATTTAATACCAGAATAACTGAAAGCTCTACTTTCTATAGAAGTAATACTGTTAGGAATGGTTACTGAATTTAATTTTTTGCATTCATAAAATGCTGTATTGCCAATACAGGTAACTGAATAGACTTTATTCTTATAGATAATTATAGCTGGTATCGTCACATCTCCCGAATATGAGTTATATTTATCATTTTTATATGTAACCGTAGCCTCATGTTTTGTTTTATTGAGAATATAATAAATGTTATCAACAACAATTACTCCTTCCCGAATATTATCAGAAATATGGTTGTTTGCATAGTTTTTTACTCCATTGGTTACATTAAGGTCAACAAAAGTCTGACGTTCGTCACTGAAAAAGAAAGTTTGCCATGGATCTTCCTCATTTATTCGTACAACAGGATATAAAATATAATCTCCGTCAGGTAGGGGTTCTGTAAAATTAAATTGCACTGGTGCTGGTCCTCCAGATAATTCATTTATATAAAGATATTGTATTTCATGAGTGACAATATTTTCTACTGCTAATGCAATTTGTCTACTTACACCCTCATCACGATCTCTATCTTCGCAAGCTAGGGCACGATTCTCAAGAAATCCAGTTTCAGGATTATAAATAAAGTCATATACAGTGTAGAATAAGAAGCTAGGTTTTCCTCCTTCATTTTTTTTAATTCCATATTTTATATATGGTTGATAATTATAGGAGATAGTCAACATAGTATAATAACCTGCTGAACCTTCTCCCCAACCAAAGTTAAAATGATAATAACCATCACCATTATATCCATCGATTACCAAAGCATGTCCGCTGGTAGATTCTGATGATTGATCAGCAGCATAAAAAAGGGGATAACCATTTTTTAGCTCATTGATGATAATACTGTTCCAAGTATCTGCATTACACATACTTCTTGCTAAATACTTCATTCCAGCATCGTAATCAAAAAAAATACAAAAACTGGATGGTGTTAGTACACCAGAACTACCTTTTCCACTTCCTAGTCCATAGTTCATATTACATGCATAGCCAACATCTCTCATTAACAAAGCTACTGCATCACACGATTCTTGACTAATATCAATCGCTTCTTGACTATTGTTGCTGTAATATATTGGCATCATCAAATCCCAACGATAAACAGATTGACTAAAATCAGCTGTTAATGTTTGCCCATTCCATTGATAAGTTTTGATTCCCTGACCTCTTTCTGGCCATTTGTGGTAATACATGATTTGAGCCGTGGCGGTGGCCACACATCCTGTTACACAATGTTCTCCATTAATCGTGGGACACATATTATTATATGGAGAATACTGACTCCATGCAGTTTCTCCCAATAAAGGGGCAACAATTGTCTCTTCTGCTTTCTTTGGTGTTGGCATCTTGTATTCTGGATGGGCATTCAAATAAGAGATCTGTTCAGCATATCCGTCGAGGACCATTTGCATATTACAAGGAACAGAATTTGAATTGTAGTGTCCATTATCTGAATAAGCGAGCACATCAGGTGTACGCTCGTCGCCACTGACGATAACGTAACCGCCATTGGCTTCATCGTTGAAGATAAAAAACTCTTCACGGTCATTGGCTAGTACCAGTTGGGGAGCCTTGCGTGGAGCTTTTCGTATGGCAGAATTATTATTAGGCCTAGTTAAAAATGAAATAGCCTTATCTTTTGCAGCATCAAGTGTTACCTTTTGTGCAGGCAATGTAAAAATGTTTCCCCAGATGATAAGAAAAGTGAAGATGGGAAGAATATTTTTTTGCATAACAGAATAGTTTTTTAAATATATAGATATACCCACTTGTTGATGATGAGGTTGTACATTTGAGTGCCTTTCGAATAACTGGTACAAATATAAGAAAGAATAACGATAATAGAATAGTTTTTGAACAAAAAGCTTTTAATGAAAAAGGAGACATCCAACAGTTATAGTCAACTGGAGGTAGTGCAATATGCTATATGAGCGATGCATTCGTATGCAGGCGTGCTGAGCATGCTCCGTGATTGTCTCAATCGAGACACATGCCTGCTCCTGACATGAAAAACATTCGTGTAGATCGAATTTTTGGGTACAGTTCGCCCTACAAATGCGGATGTCTCCAAAAAGAATTAGATGAGTTCGGTCTGGAAGTTCAGCGTCTGAATCTCGATGTCGAGCTTGCGCAGCTTTGCCGAATAGTCATCTATTTGTCTGCTCAGTAGTTTGACGTCTATTGTCGTAACCATCTTGATTTCGGAATGAGAGTAGCGCTCGCGTTGCGATGATGCTCTTTCAAAAATGTTGCGTAAGGTGGATATGCGCATGGTCAGTGTATCCTTCTCAGCCATCAGCTGCGTCAGACAATAGCCGGCGTCATTCACAGTCTTCAGGTTCGTCAGATTGATGTGCCAAATCATGTCCTTCAGCTGTTTTAAGCAGCTGTCCAGCTCCTTCATCAGCTCCTCTGGGTTCTCAGCAGGCTCATCACCTTCCTGAACCTTCACATTATCCTCCAGACGTTTTCCGATCTGTTGGATGCGTTTTTGTAAATCCTTGCGGATACTTAGTGCTTCAGCGAGTTTCATATCAATAAGTTTTTAGTTCTATTCTAATGATGTGTTTCGTATGCAAACTTAATGAAAATAGTTTTAAAAAGCAAATTTTCCTGTTATGAATATAAAACCGGCTATCTGCCCGACCTATAGGGATAGATACCTATTTGTTCGTCTAAACTCACTCCACATTGTCTGGCGAGTACTTGAAGGAACGCCAGAAGAGCGTCGGGAGCCTTTTGCGGGCTGGAATTATAATTCTCTGTATCCACCTCTATCTTGGTGATGGCATATCCTTGTTCTCTTTTCTCGCAATAGGCATTGAAAATATTGAATCCTGACCAGCTGCGGAAGTAACGGATGGTGTTGTTTTCGAAGAACATAAACCATTTGTCTTCCATCTGAGTGGGAAGATGTCCTTGCCGGATACGCTCCATGACCACTTCGGGAATGGGAATGTCCGTACGGATCACATAGCATTGGTCTGGTGACATAGGTTTGTTCTTCCAGTCTTTGGCAGTCGTTACATGCAAATCCTCCACCGCCCTTTCCCATGTTTTAATGACGGGAGCCAGATTCTCATCCAGATAAACCTCTTCTACGGGTTTCTTGTTATCAGGCACTTCTCTTTGTGTTTCACAGGGTTTCATATCAGTATATTTTAAATTAAATAAAATATATTATAACTATTTTCACATACCAAATCTAGGAGAATAACCCATTAATGTATGGTATGATAGAATAATATTTTCCCTAATTTTCCAAATTATATAATCAATTCCCATAGGTGGATTATCACATTCAAATAATTTATATTCTATATCATAATTTGAAAAAATTGCACATGCCCTTTTTTTATGAAATCTTGATGTGACAATTGCCGCAGATTTGAATTTATTCCTTTTCATAATTTCTACACTAAAATAAGCATTTTGATATGTGTTTTTTGCTTTTGGTTCTATAAATATTATGCTATCTTTAAAACCTTTAGATATTGCATATTTTGCCATAACATCGGCTTCTACACAATTATTTGCCACAGAACTGCCTGTAAAAATTATTTTTTTTGCAAAACTATTGTTTAATAAATCTAAACCCTTATTTACTCTTTGAATCATAATAGAAGAAGGGGAACAATTTTCTAATGCTGGAGCACCCAATACAATAATAACATCAAAAGTGTCTCTTTCTGTCTGGTGACCTTCATTTCCCAAATATGGTAGAATGAAATTAAACAGTACACCCAAAAATACGAAGAATACAATAAACAGATATATTATCTTTTTATTAAAAACCGTGTACATAATTAACATTACAAAACTTATAAAAAATACTTTTTTGCTCTTCATTATTAATAGAATTAATAGTTCTTTGCAATAATAATATGTGATTTTCAAATCTTTGAGCGACTATTTTCATATCAATATCCTGTATTCTTTTAAAATCTTTCAATATGTCTTTTGAATGATTATAAAACATGCCCAAAATGTATTCCTTTATCCAATCTTTATGTTTTTTAGGCATATTAGATATAAGCTGACTAAATTCAGTTCTGAATGTATCGTTATTAAAATTATTGTCGTCAATTTTTAAAATCAAGAGTGACAATGATTTTATAAGTAATGCCTGAATTAATAAAGTTTTACAAATAGGAGAATCTACTATATTTATATAACCGTTTTCTCCAACAAATGTCGGTTCAAAACTGTTTTGAGCAATAATGAATGTATTTTCTTTGAAGATTTTCATGGCTCCATCTATGCAAATAGACAGATTATTAAATCCTACGCATTTTATTGGCGGATAGTTTTTGTATTCATTATTTACATCATTCTTTTTACTAAGAATAGTGAGAAATACTAATTTGTTTTTACAAACTAATAGTCTTTTGAAAACAAATTTCATGAGACAACTGGGAATAAAACTATCAGAGGTCTCGGTTGCTAAAAACAGTAGAGTTGCTTGAAATTCCTTATCTAATTGCGTATTTGATGTGCGGTTATTTTTTTCATTTATCAAAAAATTTTCAAATGTATTCTTTCTAAAGTCTGAAGAATCTATTATTTTAATGATACTATTAAATAATTGCTCATTTTCTTTAACAAAAATATTATTACAAAATTGAATGAATTTTAAATAATCTATCTTTGTATAATTTATTATAGAAGTAATAAAAGGGAAAGAAAGAAAAACGCTCTGAGCCAATAGTAATATTTTGTCTATAGACTCTTTTTCATCATGTATTTTCCCCTTGAGTGCATTCTCTATTTGAAGAAATCTATTACACCATTCTTTAATTTTAATACCATATTTTTTTTCTATTATTGAAAGATCCTCATGATAATGATAAGATGCCTCAACTATTGGATAGGTTAAATTAGTGATATAAGATCTAATCATGTAGGTGTTGAGTAAAGCCTCAGAAACCTTCATATCCAATTCTTTATTATGATACCTATAATAAGTTAGGTAACTGGAGCATATTCTATAGTAAATAGTCAAAGAATTGAGAATTATGTATGTAGGAGTTTCCCTTACTAACTTGTGATGACTAAATTCCTCATTAATTGCATGAATTGCGTCAATATCTTGGTTCTTCTTAATATCATAACAGTCATAAAAATCTTTCACCATTTTATAGTATGTAGCAATATATGCATTTATATTATCTTTATTTTCCAATGCTGGGTATTTTTCTAACAACTGAGACTCATTACTACCTTCTCCCATCAGTATTGTTGAAAAATCATTGGCAGATATTAAAACAAACCGACCTGCATATTGAGCAAGTGAACCACCTATTCTTGTGTATACAGGTGAACCATTTCTCGATAATTCAAATTTTTGAAAATCTGGATTAAAATCATATTCCTTTTTTAAAACTCTATCACGGACAAAAAGAAAACGGATTATTTTAAGTATTAATGTAATCATTTCTCTTCAACTTAATTAAATGTTTGCAAAGTAAAGTATTAGAAATAGGTTAATGTTAAAATAATCATAAATAATAGAATGATAATTATAAAAAGAATGTTCATATATTTTAAATACCGTCCTTTCTTCTCATTATTTTTGTATAAAGTATTATAATCTTCTACATATTGTGGAATTAATAGCTGATAATAAGCAACAATTGAAAGGGTCTCATCCAAATTTTTACAAAATACTTTTGGAGAGGAAGCACTTATCATTCTATAACTTTTAGGTATTGTAATTCTTATAAAACACACACAAATTAAAACATAAAGTATACAAATAATTAAAACTATACAAAATATCCAACTCTGGTGTTTTTCTATTAGAAAATTTTGTAAATTATTTAGAAAGAAAGATATTATAGTAAAAATAACAGGTATAATAGATAGAGGATACATGGCTCGCTTATTGAAAGCTTTGCCTCTTTTTAATTCCTCATTATATCTATTAAAAGCTATTTCTAAACCTTTCTCAAGAATATCTATATTTGATTGGCTAACATTTTCCATGATTACTTTTTGTTGCAAAAATAATAAAAAAAAACGATATAATTATAATAATATTTTTTTTTTCATATCTTATTTTAAAGACAATTATAATTCTTGCTCATTTTCTTTTCTTTACGCCATCTTTCTACAAAGAAAGGATATGTTTTTTAAACTGAAATACAAAAACCGTCTGACCAAAATAGCTTTTATGTACAAGAAATGGTTTTTGAGTTTGTACAATGTTAATAATTTGGATTTATAAAAAACTTTTCATATCTTTGCCACAATCAGTCGAAGTGAGATACTTTCATGATGATTTGATATTTTTTTTACGTTATCATTTACAACTGGATTTATAATACTTGTAGCCTTATGATGAAGAAAATATATAAAGCACATATCCTTTTTACGAAGGAGAAAAACCATTTCGAGGTGTTTGAGAACGGCTATATTGCCGTTGAGAATGGTATTGTAAAGGGCGTTTTCTCCAATCTGGCCGAACTCAGAAAGCAATGTTCAGCACCAGACAGTCAGTGGGAAGATGTTGAGGTGACCGATTTCGGCAACCGTCTGCTCATTCCTGCCATGAACGACATGCATGTGCATGCGCCTCAGGTGCATAACCAGGGCGTGGCTATGGATTTGGAACTGTTGCCGTGGCTGCAGAACTACACCTTCCCAGAGGAAGCGAAGTTTGCCGACATCGATTATGCCGAGCGCATGTATCGCCGTTTCGTCCATACTCAATGGCTCTTCGGAACGATGCGTAGCTGTGTCTTCGGTACGATCCACACCGAGAGTACCCGTCTGCTGATGAAGCTCTATCAGGAAACCGGGATGGGCGCATGGGTGGGTAAGGTGGCCATGAACCGCCACTGTCCCGACAACCTCTCGGAAGAGGTGGATGCAGCCGTAGAAGGCAACGAACAGCTGATAGCCGAGTTCAACCAGCCCGACGCCTTGGTACGTCCGATTATCACACCCCGTTTTGTTCCATCGTGTACGCCGGAGTTGCTGAAGGCCTGTGGCGAACTGGCCAGCAAATACCAGTTGCCCGTTCAGTCGCATTTGTCGGAGAATATATCAGAGATTGAGTGGGTGCAGGACCTGGAAAAGGAGAGCACCTGCTATGGTGATGCCTATAACCGCTACGGCCTTTTCGGACAGACGCCAACCATCATGGCCCATTGCGTCTGGACTTCGGGCGAGGAACTGGAAATGATGAAGGAAAACGGTGTCATGGTGGCCCATTGTCCGACATCCAATTTCAACCTGTCGTCGGGTATGGCTCCCATCAGAAATTTCCTCGATGAAGGGTTGCGCATAGGACTCGGCAGCGACATCAGCGGCGGCCACGACCTGAACATGTTCCGTATGTTGACCTATGCCATTCAGGTCAGCAAGATCCACTATCAATTAGACCATAGCAAGGCCTTCCTGACGTTGCCCGAAACATTCTGGATTGCCACCAAGTCGGCAGGCAGTTTCTTTGGGAAGGTGGGCAGTTTCGAGCCTGGTTACGAATTCGACGCATTGGTCATTGATGATGCTGTGCTGCATCCGGATGAATACTCGCTCGTCCACCGTTTGGAGCGATTTATCTATGTGGGCGACGACCGTCAGATCGTGCACCGCTTCTGTCGTGGAAAAGAGATTATGGAACCGAAAGGATAGAGACCATAGAGAAAAATAGCATAAATAGAAAAATCCTCACAACCTTCATGTTGCGAGGATTAATTTTTGAAGTGCTTAATAGACTAAAAAATACTATTGTTTTTAATAATATCGTTCCACATCATTTCCATACCTATATCAACAGATAGGCGATGACGCAACAGATGACTGCGACGGGGAAGAGTCCCAGACGGAACCAGGCTGCAATGATGCCGGCCAACAGGGCAAGAGCGCCCGAGAGTGGGGTGGGTGTTGTGAGAACCATATCGGGGAAGGTCATCACGGCGAGGGTGACGTAAGGCACGTAATAGAGGAAACTGCGCACGAAGCGGTTCTGTATCTGGCCCTTGATGAATACCATGGGAGTCACACGAATGAGGTTGGTGACGAGGATGGCCAGAAGGATATATATGATGATGCTATGATTCTCCATCGGTGGTAGTGTTTATAGGTTTCAACCAGGCAGCAACGGCAGAGATGACAATCGTCAGCACCACCGTACGCATGCCACTGCTCCACTGTCCGATGACGGGTGCTATGGCACAGAGGCCACTCAACACGAAGCTGGCGATCAGCGTATAGAGCACGTTCCGGTCGCGGCGGGCAGGAGGGATGATAATGGCAATGAACATACCGTAGAGCGACATGCTGAGGGCTGTCACCATCGGCTGAGGCAACAGACTGCCTGCCATGATGCCCACGGCACAGCCCGATGCCCAGAAGAAGGCGGACAACAAGGCGGCGGAATAGGTATAAGCAGGTGGTGTGTAACCCGGATGGGCGATGGAGATGCCGAACACCTCGTCGGTAACGCAACAAGCCATCAGCAGGCGGTGCAGCCACGATGTGCCTGGAGCAATCTTCTGTGAGAGCGCCGCACTCATCAGCATATAGCGCAGGTTGACTACCAGGCACATGACGATGACCTCCACGTATGCCGCATTGACTGCTATCAGCGTGTAGGTACCATATTCACCGGCAGAGGCACGGGTGAAGAAACTGCTCAGGAATCCCTGTGGTGCCGCCAGTCCTGCCTTTACGGCAATGATGCCAAGTGAGAAGGCTACGGCAAAATAGCCCATGGCAATAGGAGTACCGTCGCGCAAGCCGTGCAAGATATGTTGTCTATTCATTCGTTTTGAGTCGTACAAAGAAATTTTTTGCGAAATTACGAAAAAATCTCTTTTTGCCTTCATAATTTCCCGAAAATCGTCATGAATGATAATAATCTATTGATTAATTAGGACCCAAAAGAGTTTCTCATTATTAAGAAGCCAATCCTCTTGACCGTTCTCCTTTTTTATGATTAATTTCTGAAAGGTTCCTAGTTTTTGAATATTTATAACATTTACCACTGAAAGATTGTGATTTATAAAAATGATATCTCCTTGTTTTGCTTTTCTTGAAATCCTTTTCATTCCTTTTGGGATGCTATCATCAATGTTGTAATTAAAGAAAAGCTCGTTTTTTATTTGTTCCACCAATTCCTTTCTATGAGTGACAATGAGTACTTATATTATTATTTTATTCCTACAACTATATTGTTTGAAGTCATTAATCATAGACACAAACAATCGTGTTTTGCCTGTGCCTGTTGGCATCTGCAAAAGAATAGAACTTTTATTCTTCCACTTTTTGTATATATCAACTTTTAGATGAAATTGATAGTCTCTCAATCCATCATCCTTGAAATGTGATAATTCATCAAAGAAATTGGTGTCAATTATCGCCATAATTACTCATCAATAATACGATATAATTCTATAGAGTTAAAAATACTGTTGTTTGTGCCATCATCTAGTTTGACAATAAGCTTTTCAACCCCATTAGATAAGCTCTGAAAACCTACTACAGTTCCTATGAGATTATCAGATACTCTCATTACCCTGTCACCTACTTTTGCTGGTCGTTTTATTAATTCTTTTGGTTCTTGCCGTGTATGTTTTATATATAAGTTCTTCTTCTCTTCTGGTTTGATAATAGAATAACGGTTCCAATCGTTGGGAACATTATCAAGAGTACCATTGTCATATTTAATAATTAGTCGTAGGCTTCCTTTTTCTGTCTTCTTTTTGACAACAGTACAAGAGTGATTATCGTAAAGAATTCTATCTCCAATCATAGCTTCTTTCTTAATAGTATTATCTACATCTAATTCTGGAACACTTTTTTCTAAAGCAGACTCTTCTAAAATTACATTTTTAACTGATGATTCAATGTTTTGTTGTATTTTGACCACATTGTCTTCTTTTGATTCATTCATTCTGGCTTCATTGAACTTATCCTTCATTGTAGGATTCTTGTAAGTGAGTTTTTTGATGGTGAGTTCTTCTGCCTTGTTATTAGCTAAACGCAAATTATTTTCTGATCCAATGAGGTTGGCTTTAATTTTTTGCAAATGCTCGATAGATTTATCTATTTCCTCAATTGCTTTTTGGAACTTTTCACTTGCCAAGCGGAAATTGTTAGAGAAGCGTTCTTTAAATTCATTAAGTTTCAATTCGAAGTTAGTAACATCAACGGATTGACTCTGAGCTAGAATTAGTTGCTTTTGTAAATCAATACTCTTCTTAGAGGTCTGTACCAAAAGTGTAATAATTGGTATAAAGAATTGTGGTCGGATAACATACATTTTTGGGTAACGATAACTCATGTCAACAATACCAGTGTTGTAGAGTTCGCTGTCTGGTTCCAACATCGATACTAATACAGCAAACTCACATTTTTTCAATCGTCTATCCTCGTCAAGTTTTTTCAAAAAATCCTCATTACGATGCTTTGTTGCTGTCTCATCCATCTCGTTTTTCATCTCGAACATAATGGTGATGTATTCAAATTCTCCG
>JAEEGK010008735.1_pt1 | contig 23846 bp, 25 predicted proteins | sample 8958771 | NCBI WGS metagenome assembly JAEEGK01 (sample SAMN16246547, study PRJNA631951) | gut metagenome | biome: gut microbiome; feature: rumen; material: SC-attached | host: Bos | place: Iran: Karaj | collected 2018-10
AGCATGATGTACGAAGTGGGCAAGTTCCGCTTCGGAATGGAAGGCCTCATCGGACTGCTCGACATCAAGCGCCGCTACCCCCAGACCAGCGGCAGCATACATCTGCACAGCGTCATGGCGACAGTGGGATTCCACTTCTGAATAATCTATTTTCAACCATAAAACGGAAAATTATGAAAAAGTATTTAATGCTATTTGTTTCGTGCCTGCTGATGACGGCTTGCAGCAGCGATTCCGAAATAGTGAGCGAGTTCACAGGAAATGACCGCGGACAAGCCTGGGAGAGTATAGACTATAGTGGCAAGGAGGGATTTACCGCCATCCCCGAAATACCGATGAGTGATGAGGCAGAGAATTTTTTCGCTGAGATCCTGAACTATGGATACACAGGGAGCGACAGCCAGGCATTCTTCGCTCAGGGATTCATCGAAGAAGAACGACCCGGATGCAAGAGGATTGAGCACCGCGGGGAGGACAGCAATGGCGACATACGCTACTATATCATCAATTCGGAGGAACAACTCGCAGCAATCTACAGAGGGCAGCGCAAACTCCCCAAGATTGATTTTCAGGACAAGTCCCTTATCCTGGGAGAGTATGAGACGTGGCCATACTGCTCGATAGAAAAGGATGTGCTCTACAGGACAGACGGCGGAATGTTCGTCATGAATCTGTATATTCCCCAGCCTGCAGGTGACACTTTCACCTGCGACATGAGAAAGCTTTGCTTCTGGGGACTATATCCGCGAATCAGTGCCGAAGAACTTTCTTCGATATCCCCCATTGTCTATAGGCTGGAGTGAATAGGAGATGTGAACGGGGTCCCTCGTTCACACATTATTTATTTTCGAAGGCGAAGTCCGACCATGTACAGTTATTCTGAATACTGACCCCACCCCTGCCCCTCCCCTACGATGGGAGGGGAGTTTGTTTATCTTCCTTTTGTATTTCGCTCATTTATCCGTAACTCTGGCTTCGCCGAAGTTACTTTCATTCGGAAATAAAAAGAAAAATAATTTTTCCTTTTGTATTTCGCTCATTTATCCGTAACTTTGCATTACAAAAAGAAAGACGATAATAATATGGCGCAACATAATGAACTGGGATTCTGGGGCGAGGACCAGGCGGCCGAATTTCTGCGGAAGAAAGGATATTTCGTGTTTGAAAACGACTGGAAGTCGGGTCATCGTGACATCGACATCATCGCAAAGGATGGCGACACGGTTGTTTTCGTGGAAGTGAAGACCCGCCGCAACCGCGTTTTCACGGAACCGACGGCAGCCGTTGACTATCGGAAACTGCAGAACCTGAAGCGAGCCATTAACCACTATGTGAAATACCACCGCATAGACAACGACATACGGCTGGACATCATCACCGTGGTGGGCACCCCAGAATCGGGCGCTCCCGAAATAGAACACATCATCGAAGTGCCAATTATCTGAAACGGCTATGGAAAAGAAAACGAAACTGCTGTTCATCTGTCTGGGAAATATCTGCCGCTCACCTGCAGCCGACGGAGTGATGAACCATTTGGTGATGACTGAAGGCAAAGAGTATGATTTCGAAATCGACTCAGCAGGTATCGGCAGTTGGCACGTAGGCGACTTGCCCGACTACCGCATGCGTTCCACAGGAATGAAAAGAGGCTATGCGTTCAACCATAGGGCGCGACAAATAGAACTAAATGACTTCGCCCACTTCGACTATATCATTGGCATGGACGTGGAAAACATGAGCACGCTGCGCCGGATGAAAAAGCAATTCCTGAATTCTGATGAGAGCAAAGGCCAAGAATGTGCCGAACTGCTTTGTCTGGCCGATTTCCTGAAACATCATAAAGGGCAGACTACTGTTCCCGACCCTTACTACGGACAGCAACGTGATTTTGAATTTGCCCTCGACCTGATTGAAGATGCCTGCGGGGAACTGCTCAGCCAACTGCTTGCGGGCAAAAGCCCATCCCCGCCCCCTCCCAAAGGGAGGGGAGTTTGATTAGCCTCCCCTCGGGGAGGTTGGAGGGGGTTACCGTTTTGCCAAAACAAAAAAAACGAGGAGCTATTCCTCGTTTTCTTTTTTCCCTCTTATTTTGTGTAGGAAGAAATTGAATGCTTCGAAACAGATGAGCACCAATAGCGTGCTCACTATAGCCAGCACATACATTCCCACGCCACAGGCCATGCCGACAGCAGCCGTGACCCACAGGCCTGCTGCCGTGGTAAGTCCCTTCACCACGTTTTTCTGGAATATGATAGTGCCGGCACCAATGAAACCGATACCCGTCACCACTTGGGCAGCAATACGGGCAGGATCCATTCGGAGCGTCATCTGGTCTTTGGGCAGGTCGTCGAATCCATGAACTGAGATAATCATGAACAGCGCCGATCCCAAGGCCACGAGCACATGCGTACGGAAGCCAGCAGCCTTGGTGCGGTATTCTCGGTCGAGACCGATTACCGCACCAAGGGCAGTAGCCACCAGTAAGCGAATGATAAATTCTTCAGTCATTATTCGCCCTGCTGTTCCTTTAAGTCCTCATAGAAATGAGCGACCGATGTATTTATGTAAGGTTCCAGCAGAATGAAACCGATACCGAAAGTCATAATCGACAGGATAATCCAGCCAATGAAACTAAGGAACAACCAGAACAAGTCCATCTTGTGGCCATCCATCATGCGCATGGATTTCTCTATGGCAGCATTTCCGGAGATGGTGGGATCATCCTGCAGGATGAACGGAGTCATCGAATAAGAGAGGGCCTTGATGATGCCGGGGATGATGAGCAGCAACGTCCACAGAATCACATAGATGTAGTACAGCAGATAGGTTCCGCCGATGCGCTTCCACTCTCCATTCTTGTAACCGTCGAAAATAGAGTCCCAATCAATCTTTTTTTCACGAATGATGTTAAGGAAGAACACGGTGTATCCCCACAAGAGCGGGAAGCACAGAACAGTCCAGAGGAAAGAGGCACTGCCACTACCTGCAATCGACGAAGAGAACGGAATGGTGATGACCTGACTTACGCCGATGGTGATGATTAAATAAATAATCGTGGCGATGATGGCCTTATCCCACTTTCCAGATAGCGAGGCAAGAGCTCTGTTTTTGTAACCTTGATTGGTGTCCATAGTGAATAATATTAATGATGAATAATAAGGATTATTCTATCACAACGGTGGTCCATCCGTGCTTGTCCTCGACCGTGCCGTACTGAATGCCACGGAGGGTGTCGTAGAGCTGCTTGGAAATAGGACCTGGCTTGCCGTCCTCGGAGAAGACATAGCTCTTGCCTGTCTCCAGGTCGTCAATCTTAGAGATTGGTGAAATCACGGCAGCTGTTCCGCATGCACCAGCCTCTTCGAAGGTTGCCAGTTCTTCTTCAGGAATAGGACGGCGCTCCACCTTCAGCCCCAGGTCTTCAGCCACTTGCATCAGCGACTTGTTGGTGATGGAAGGAAGGATGCTCGTAGACTCAGGTGTAACGTATGTGTTGTTCTTGATGCCGAAGAAGTTGGCTGCACCGCACTCGTCGATGTATTTCTTCTCTTTAGCGTCGAGATAGAACTCGCAGGCGTAGCCCAGGTCGTGAGCCTTCTTGTTGGCCAGCAACGACGCAGCATAGTTTCCACCTACCTTATATATACCAGTGCCAAGAGGAGCCGAACGGTCGTGGTCGCGGATAATCACATAAGGATTAGTGGCAAAACCGCCCTTGAAATACGGTCCTACTGGTGTTACGAAGATGAGGAAACAATATTCTGTGGCGGGATGAACACCCACCTGAGCGCTTGTACCAATGAGCAGCGGACGAATATAAAGCGTGGCACCACTCTCGTAGGTGGGAATCCACTCCTGATTCAGACGCACCACCTTTTTCACCATTTCGCAGAACAATTCGGTGGGGAGTTCGGGCATCAGGATGCCGCGGCAGGTTGACTGCAGACGGGCTGCATTCTCCTCCATGCGGAAGACACGCACCTTGCCGTCGGGACAACGATATGCCTTCAGTCCCTCGAAAGCCTCCTGACCATAATGCAGACAGGTGGCAGCCATGTGAAGTTTCAGATATTCGTCGGAGCAAACCTCTATTTCGCCCCATTTACCATCGCGATAGTAGCATCGCACGTTGTAATCTGTCTGACGATAGCCAAACGACAGATTAGCCCAGTCAAGATTCTTCATTTTCTATTTTCTTCTTTAAAAACAATTTTGATTGCAAAAGTAAACAAATCTGCGCTCATTTGCAACAAATTCATTCAAAATTTTCAATTTTGCAGATAAAAGACACTTTTCGTTAAAAGAAATGCATCATTCACCTTGGGAATCCGCATTCAGCAATTTCTGAATTTCCTCATCGGTCTTGGTGAGTTTGTCGCGGCAGATTTTTATCAGTTCCTGCGCTTTCTTCAGCTGGTCACTCATCTGGTCGATGTCGAGTTCATCGTTTTCCATCTTGCGCACAATCTCCTGGAGCTGGCGCATTGCTTCTTCATACTTCATCATATTGTTATCAGGATTTGTTGTTTACTTGATTAACTACAGAACGGACTGTCCCGTTCTCGAAACGGGTTTCGAGTTCATCGCCCTCCTTCAACTGGGAGACGTCACGAACTGTGCGCCCATTGTTCAGCGTGATGCTATAGCCTCGCTTCAGCAACCGGTTGGGGTCCAGGCCGATAAGCCGCTGGCTAAGAAGGTCAAGCAGATGGCGTTCGTCTGTGAGTTTACGGTAAAGAACGGGCTGCATGTTATTCTGCAAGACAATCAGCCGATGGCGTTCGTCCTGCAAACGATAGCCGATTGACGATCTCATCTTGACGAGCAACTGCCCGAGAAGAGCTTCCTGTCGGGTACGAACAACCGAGAAGAGCATCGGTATCTTCTGGGCATAGTTCAGCAGACGGATTTTCTCCATGTCCATCCGCTGCTTCACTTTGGCATGTATCCGCTGCTCGCAATCCTCAATTTCATCGAGCACAATTTTCAGGTTGCTGATGAGAAAAGCGGCGGCTGCCGTTGGCGTCTTTACCCGTGTATGGCTCACCATATCCAATACGCTCTCGTCACGCTCATGACCAATACCAGTAATCACAGGTAACGGGAAATTAGCCACATTCTCTGCAAGTGCCAATGTGTCGAATCCGGAAAGGTCGCTGGTGGCTCCCCCACCCCGGATGATGACCACGCAATCGAAATTAAGTGAAGAGTGAAGAGTGAAGAGTGAAGAATCTTCTTTTTTTAAACGCGCGAAAATCTTGTTGAGTGCAGCGATGACGCTCTGCTCCACCCCTTCGCCCTGCATGACGGCAGGAAAGAGTTGTGTGTGGAATCGGAAACCGTAGTCATTGTTCTCCAACTGGTTCACGAAATCGCCATAACCCGCGGCGTTGGCGCTGCTGATAACGGCAATGCGCTGGCAGAACATCGGGAGCTGCAACTCCTTCTGCAAATCGAACACGCCCTCCTCCTTCAGCTGGCGTATAATCTCTTGTCGTTTGCGCGCCATGTCGCCCATGGTATAAGTGGGGTCAATGTCGGTTACTATCCAGGAGAAGCCATAGTTTTCGTGGAACTGGGCACTGACCTTCAGCAACACTTTCATTCCAGCATGCAACTGCTGACCGGTTACCCTTTCGAAATGAGGCCTCGCCAGTCTCCATGTGGAAGCCCAGCATTTAGCTGATGCCTTGGCCACCGGGGTATTGTTGTGGGCATCCTTCTGGATGAGTTCCATATAGCAATGCCCTCTGACCTCATGTACCTCCGATAGTTCTGCCTCAACCCAATAGTCGTCAGGCATTCCCAGTTCTAATGTCTGACGCACCAGTGCGTTCAATTCAAATAAGGTCAGCGTCTTTCTCTGCTCCTCCATTACTATTTTCCTCCTATTCTTGTTTTCCCGGGGTCAACGATTTTACCGAAATCAGGAATCCCATAGCCATAAATATTGTCGGGCCACTGGTAACGGTCGCCACTCTGACGGACAAGCTCCAATATCTCACATGCCGTTTTACCGGGAAGCGCCTGCCAAAGACAAGCCACGGCACCTGCTATCAGGGGCGAAGCGAACGAGGTGCCGTTCTGTTCGCGGATTTCTCCATCGCCTGAAATCACGCAGCAAAGTCCGCCCATGGCCATTACATCGGGTTTCACACGCCCATCGGTGGTAGGCCCTACGCTGCTGAAAGCCGTATTTATGCCGTCGGCGCTGACTGCTCCCACCGTGAGCACATCGTCGGCATCGGCGGGAATGGTAATCTTTTTCCACGACTCATCGCCAGAATTGCCTGCGCTACAGACCAGCACGATGCCTTTCTTTGCAAGCATGGAGGCCATGCGCGATATCATCATCGAATGACCGTCGAGCATTCGGTAAGGATAGTTCTGCTCATCATCGTCGAAATCAAAATAGCCCAGCGAAGAATTAATCACATCAACACCCACGCTGTCGGCAAATTCCGCCGCAGCCGTCCAGAAATCTTCTTCGGCCAAACTCTCGGTCAGCGTTTGTTCGCAGCGCAAAAGCCAGTACTCGGCTTCAGGTGCCGACCCCATGAAAACGTTCTTCTCGTTGACAGCCATCACAGAAAGAACTTTTGTGCCGTGGCTGTGTTCCCGGAAGATGTTCTGGGAAGGCGGATAAACAAAATCGCGTTCACCCGCCTTCTTAATGCGAGTCAAAGCAGGAATATGGTCAACATATTGGAAGCCGCCGTCGAGAACGGCTATCAGCATTCCCTGACCGCGATAGCCTGCCTCGTGAAGTTCATCGAGATGAATCATCGACAGTTGCTTCGCTGTGGAATTATGCTCTGATGTTATTTCATCAAATGGCTTCGTGCGGCGTGGGCACTCGAAAGGCTTCAAGGAATCCGGTTCCTCATAGACTTTCGTGATGCTGCTGACAAAAGGCAGGCCGCTTATCGACTCAGGCAACGACAAACTGTCGGAACAAACCAACACGGAATTGTTCCATTTGCTTTTCCCTACCACTTTTACACCCCTGCGCTGCAAAGCATCAATGTAAGCCTGCGAGACTGGCAAATCGGTGGAATCTATCTCAAGATGCTGCCGCTGCCTGCGGGCAATGGCGCGCTCGGAGAGAAATTGCTCAGGGTGCTTAAGCGTGTACTGGCAACCCTGCTTGTTGCTCAACTCAATCCGGTAAAGCCGTGTCTTTCCTTCAGCTAACGAAGGAAAAGCCATCAGCAACACCAATAAAAAACAGCAGAATATGTTGTGTTTCATTCTATACTTTAATTACGTTCTTTCCGTTCGGCAGCTACATCCATTCCATTGGGCAGAAGCACCTCTTCTGCGTATCGGAACTCATGGTTCTGCAGGAATATATGATTCAGCGTATAGGCAAGGGAGTCAAGCGTCTGTTCTCTCAACTTCGGTTTCAGTTCACATTCCCACACGGTGATGCAATGCCATCCCATCCGCGCCAGCTGTTGCTGCTCATCGATGTCGCGATGCTGGTTGCGACTGATTTTGGCCAACCAAAACTGGCGGTTGGTATGTGGAATCTTACAGCACGGAGAATTCTGCACTTCCGAATCGTCTGAAGCAATGGTAACATGGTGACCATGCCAAAAACATCCGTTCACAAAAATGCACGTACGATACTTACGCAGCACCAAGTCAGGATGGCCCGGCAAACGCTTATGGTTCAGCCTGTAGCGGAATCCCCTTCTCCACAGTCCTTTGCGCACAATCAGTTCTGGCTTCGTGTCCTTCGAACGGATAGCAGCCATATTGTTGTGTCGCTGTTGTGGAGACAGTTTGTCCATCGGATTATTCTCTCAATTCCCAGTCCACATCGAAGTCGTCGCCTTCGTCAACCACCTTCACGTCGAAGACAACGTCTTTTCCGTCGAGTTTGCCTTTGAGCACACCCTGATAGTTCTTGCCGGTCTTATCGTCCAACGAGAACTCCGTTACTTCCAGCGTCTTGCCATTTGCACGCTCTTCGTCGACAATTGCCGACTGAACACGGTCGGTGAGTTTCTTCTCCGAAACGATGCATCCGTTCAGCAATACTAAGGCTGAGAATGCGATAACCATTGAAACAAAATACTTCTTCATAAGTCAATCAATTTAAGATTAAGCAGCAGCGCTGCATTTTAAACTTTGGTGCAAATGTACACATTATTATTTAAAACTGAAAGAGTTTCGGTTTTAAATTAGGTCATCTGAGAAATAATTCGTAATTTTCTGGAAATTACTTTCGCTCGACAAAAAAAATTAAAACAAGTTTTATTTGTTTTTGTTCTCACTTATTCGTAATTTTGCAGCAAAATTATGGACAACAAGCAAAAGACACTGGAATTAGGAACCAAGCCCGTCGGCAAATTGCTCATGCAATATGCTTTACCTGCTATGGTGGCCATGACGGCATCAAGCCTCTACAACATCATCGACCGCGCCTTCATTGGTCAGGTGGTGGGTCCGGAGGCCATTGCCGGTTTGGGAATCACCTTCCCTCTGATGAACCTGAGCGGTGCTTTCGGAGCAGCCGTTGGTGTAGGTGCATCGACGTGTATTTCCGTAAAACTAGGACAAAAAGACTACGAGGTTGCCGAGCATCTGCTGGGAAACACCGTGACCCTGAATCTTATCGTGGGTCTGTTATTCATGGTTGTCTGCTTTATCTTCCTGAATCCTATTCTGCTATTCTTCGGTGCCAGCGAGGCCACGCTGCCTTACGCCCGCGAATTCATGGAAGTCATTCTGGCAGGTAACATCATCACCCACATGTATTTCGGAATGAATGCCGTGCTGCGAGCAGCCGGAAAGCCGCGACATGCCATGTATGCCGTGCTCTTCACGGTCGGAATGAACATCATGTTGGTCATCGCATTCGTGTGGTGGTTCAGGTGGGGAATCCGTGGAGCAGCACTTGCCACCATCATCTCGCAGTCGATGGCTTTGTGCTGGCAGATGTGGCTGTTCTCCGACAAGAAGGAACTCATCCACCTGAAGCGAGGCATCTACAAACTGAAGGCAAATCTTGTGAAGAACATCATTTCGATAGGCATTTCTCCGTTCCTGATGAATGCCACCGCATGTATTGTAGTGATATTCATGAACAATCTGTTTGTCCGATATGGAGGCGACATGGCGGTGGGTGCCTATTCCATTGCCAACTCCATCTGCATGGTGTTCTTTATGCTGGTCATAGGCGTCAACCAAGGCATGCAGCCCATTGCAGGCTACAACTACGGAGCTGAGAAATACGACCGCATGATGCGCGTTTTGTGGCTGGCCATCACTGCTGCCACCTGCATTCTGCTTGTAGGATGGAGCCTGGCCATGCTCTTCCCCAGAGAAATGGCACGCATCTTTACCACCGACAAGACACTCATCGAAATGGCAGGCCGAGGAATACGCCTGAACATGATTGTGTTTTTCGTGGTTGGAGGTCAGGCAGTTATCACCAATTTCTTCCAATGCATTGGACAAGTGAAAATAAGTATATTCCTCTCTCTTACGCGCCAGCTCATCATACTCATACCATTGGCCTTCATCCTGCCAAGATTCCTTGGACTCGATGGTGTCTGGTATGCGATGGCCGCCAGCGACTTTCTGTCGGCAGCCATGACCTGGCCGTTACTCCTCTTCTTCCTCAGAAGATTCAAAGGCGTTGAACCAGTTGAAAACCTTAAACCTCAAAATGGATAAAATCATCATTAACATAGGTCGCCAGTTCGCTTCAGGCGGCCGCTACATCTCGAAAAAGCTCTGCGAGGAGTTTGGTTGTCAGTATTTCGACAAGGAGATTCTTGACATTGCCGCCAAGGAAAGCGGGTTCACGCCAGCTGTGTTTAAGAAGAATGACGAGAAGAAGAACTTCATTCACACGCTTTTTCATCTGCATGCGCCAATGCTTTCCGACGACAATTTCTATAACAATAAATTCTCCGAAGAGAGCCTTTTCCAGTTCCAGTGCGATGCCATCAAAAAGGCAGCAAGCCAAGGCAGCTGTCTGTTCATTGGGCGCTGTGCCGACTATGTGCTGCGCAACGAGCCTAACACGGTGAGCATCTTCCTGACTGCCGACCTTAAAGACCGCATCAGTAGGACCATGGAACGCAGTCAGGTGGATGAGGAAGCTGCGGTGAAAATGATCAGCAAGAAAGAAAGTACACGCTCTTCTTACTACAACTACTACACAGGCAAGAAGTGGGGAGCAGCCGAAAGCTACGATCTCTGCGTCAACACCTCTATCCTGGGTCTCGACGAAACAGCTAAGTTTTTAGCAGAATTCATTAGGAAAAAATGCGGAAGATAGGCATTCTAAGCGACACTCACGCCCATTGGGACGAGAAGTATCTGCACTACTTCGAACCCTGCGACGAGATATGGCACGCCGGCGATATCGGGTCAATTGAAGTAGCTCAGAAGTTAGCCGAATTCCGTCCGCTGAAGGCTGTCTACGGCAACATCGATGGAGGCGACCTTCGGCGCATCTTCCCCGAAACGCTTAGATGGAAATGCGAGGAGGTGGACGTGCTGATGAAGCACATAGGCGGGTATCCCGGCAATTATGATCCAAGCATACGTGCCACGATATTCCGCAATCCGCCACAACTATTCATCAGCGGACACTCGCATATCTTGAAGGTGAAGTTCGACAAGACACTCAATCTACTGCATATCAATCCCGGCGCCGCCGGGCTCTACGGATGGCATAAGGAGCGGACGCTGATAAGATTGACCATCGAAGGCAATAAATTCACCGATTGTGAGGTTATTACATTAGAAAACAGACAATAATAAAAACAGATAAGATATGAAAAGAACAATCGTTATTACCGGCGGTGCCGGATTCATTGGAAGTCATGTGGTTCGCCTCTTCGTGAACAAGTATCCTGACTATCACATCATCAATCTCGACAAACTGACGTATGCCGGAAACCTGGCTAACCTCAAAGACATAGAGGATAAGCCTAACTACGAGTTTGTCAAGATGGACATCTGCGACTTCGACGCTTTCTACCAGCTGATGCAGGACAAGAAGGTGGACGGCATTATCCATCTTGCAGCAGAATCGCATGTGGACCGCTCTATCAAAGATCCCTTCACCTTCGCCAAGACAAACGTGATGGGCACACTCTCGTTGCTTCAAGCAGCCAAGCTCTATTGGGAGTCGCTGCCCGAAAGATATGAGGGCAAGCGCTTTTATCACATTTCTACCGACGAGGTGTATGGAGCACTGGAACTGACGCACCCTGAAGGTATCGAGCCTCCGTTCACCACCACGGCATCTTCATCAGAGCATCACCTGGCATACGGCGACAAATTCTTCCTGGAAACCACGAAGTATAATCCCCATTCACCGTATTCTGCCGCCAAGGCATCGAGCGACCATTTTGTACGTGCCTACCACGACACCTACGGCATGCCTGTCATCGTAACTAACTGCTCTAACAACTACGGTCCCTATCAGTTCCCCGAGAAACTGATTCCGCTGTTCATCAACAACATCCGCCACCGTAAGCCGCTTCCCGTCTATGGCAAGGGTGAGAATGTGCGCGACTGGCTGTTCGTTGAGGACCATGCCCGTGCCATTGACCTCATTTTCCACAAAGGAATAATTGCTGAGACCTACAACATCGGTGGTTTCAACGAATGGAAAAATATCGACATCATCAAGGTGGTTATCAATACCGTTGACCGTCTGCTTGGACGTAAGGAAGGCGAGGATATGGACCTCATCACGTTTGTTACCGACCGTGCCGGCCACGACCTCCGTTATGCCATCGACTCCAGTAAACTTCAGAAAGAACTCGGTTGGGAACCTTCGCTTCAGTTCGAGGAAGGCATCGAAAAAACCGTCCGCTGGTATCTTGACAATCAGGAGTGGCTCGACAACGTCACCTCCGGCGACTATCAGAAGTATTACGATAACATGTACGCTAACCGTTAATTTTACAGCATGTTGCGACTTTGTCGCGACCCCCAAATTATGAAAAAGATCTTGCTTTTAGGCTCAGGAGAACTGGGTAAGGAATTCGTTATTGCAGCTATGCGTGCAGGACAGTATGTCATTGCCTGCGACCGTTATGATAATGCGCCCGCCATGCAGGTGGCCGATGAGCGCGAAGTGTTCTCCATGCTCGACGGCGATGCCCTTGAGGCTGTGGTTAAAAAGCACCAGCCCGACATCATCGTTCCCGAGATTGAAGCCATCCGCACGGAGCGTCTTTTCAAGTTCGAGGAGCAGGGCATTCAGGTGGTACCGTCGGCCCGTGCCGTCAACTACACCATGAACCGCCGCGCCATCCGTGACCTTGCTGCAAAGGAACTCGGTCTGCGCACGGCCAAATATTTCTATGCCAAAACCTTCGATGAATTCAAGCGTGCTGCCGACGAGATTGGTTTCCCCTGTGTAGTGAAACCGCTGATGTCGTCTTCTGGCCACGGTCAGAGTTACGTACACAACGACGACGAACTGGAACAGGCTTTCCGTGAGGCAATGGAAGGCAGTCGCGGCGACGTAAAGGAAGTAATCATCGAGGAGTTCATCGATTTCGAATCCGAATTCACGCTGCTCACCGTCACACAGCAGCATGGCTGGCCCACGCTGTTCTGTCCGCCCATTGGTCACGTGCAGAAGGGCGGCGACTATCGTGAATCGTGGCAACCTTACAAGATTTCAGACGAAGCCCTGAAACAGGCACAGCACATGGCCGACCAAGTGACCAAAGCACTGACAGGAGCCGGCATCTGGGGCGTAGAGTTCTTCCTGACCAAACAGGGCGAGGTTATCTTCTCTGAGTTGTCACCGCGTCCGCATGACACGGGTATGGTGACGCTTGGACATACAACCAATCTCTCGGAGTTTGAACTGCATTTCCGTGCCGTAATGGGATTACCCATCCCAGCCATTCATCTGGAGCATGCCGGAGCATCGGCCGTCATTCTTTCACCAGTGGAAGCCAACACCCCCGTAGACCGCTCATTGCTGCCCTACAATATGGAAGAGGCGCTGAAGGAAGACCGCACGCGCATCCGCATTTTCGGAAAGCCCGAGGCCCACAAAGGGCGTCGCATGGGTGTCGTGCTTTGCTATGGTGAGGTGGGCGACGATGTCGACGCACTGCGCGACAAAGCCAAACGACTGGCCAAAACCGTTTTGGGTACTGAACCGTATATGAAGAAGTAGTAAGCGCTACATGATTCAGAATCTTCAGTCGTTGAGGTTTTTTTTCATCATGCTGGTTGTGATGTCACATATCATCGGCAAGTCGTTCGATTTTGGCGGTGAATGTGGCGTCTCGTTCTTTTTCGTTTTGAGTGGTTTTGTCCTTTCTTATGCCTATGGACAAAAAATACGAGAAGAACAGTTTCAACTGAAACCATTTTTGAAACGACAACTGCTAAAATTCTATCCTCTTCACCTGCTGACTTTTCTGATTATGCTGGCATTAGATGCACGACTGGGTCAGTTTTACGATTTCCCGAAACTTGTGGCAAATGCACTGCTGTTTCAAAGCTGGGTACCCAGCGACGACTTCTATTTCGTTGCCAACGCTACTTCGTGGTTCTTGTCCGACCTGTTATTCTTCTATATTGTTTTCCCCTGGTTGTTTTTGTGGATCATCACTATTAGGGAACTCAAGTTGTGGCTCACGATGGCAATAGTGGTGGCATTGTACACTTGTCAGGCTGTTGCTATACCACAAGAAATGGTAAACCCCGTGCTTTATGTTTCGCCTTTGACACGTGTCCTCGATTTCGCACTTGGCATTCTCCTTTTCCGCTATTGTTCATCAGCCAGTGGTCAGCAGTTTACTACTTGGTTAAAGCGCCAATCTGAGGTTGTCATATCCTGCCTTGAATTGCTGATGTTTCTGTGGGTCGTCGCTTCGTTTTTCATATACGAACATTCACCAGCTAGCTTCAGGTGTGCAAGCCTGTTCTGGTGCGTGTCGCCCGTTTTTTTGTTGGTTTATATCAAGTCCGACAAGTTAGAGGGCCTTGTTACCAGTTTTTTGCACCATCCCTTTGTGCTATGGCTAGGCAGTATCAGTCTCGAAATCTATCTCACTCACTTCGTTACCATGCGCATCCTTTACGGTATGCTGAACACCATTGGAATGCCAGATGAGGAACGCTTGAACCTAATCGTGGTAGCTATTACCATAGTTCTGATTATAGTAGTCTCGTTTATTGTAAAACGGTTTTATGTTGATAAGATTTATGGGGCACTGATTAAATATGTATGAAAAATATGAATGCTAAATTGATAGAACTACCCAAGATTGTTGATCCACGAGGCAATCTGACGGTGGCAGAACAGCTAAAGAACATTCCGTTCCCGATAGCACGTGTCTACTGGACTTACGATGTGCCTTCGGGTGAACGGCGTGGCGGTCATGCCCATCGTACTTGCGAAGAAATCATTGTTGCCGTTAGCGGTTCATTCGATGTCGAGGTTTTTGACGGTCACGAGCGTCAGTCTTTTCACTTGAACCACCCTTATCAGGGTCTTTACATTGGCACAGGTGTATGGCGCACATTAGAGGATTTCTCCAGCGGTTCCGTCTGTCTAGTGCTCGCCTCTGAATTGTTCGATGAGGACGAATATATCTACAATTACGATGAGTTTTTAGAACTGACGAAGAATGTTTGAGATAGAGCGATACACCATTGCCAAAATGGCTGAATGGAACCAGTTTGTTGCAGCGTCGAAAAACGGAACCTTCCTTTTCGACCGGCGTTACATGGACTACCATAGCGACCGCTTTGAGGACTTTTCTCTGATGTTCTATCGCGATGGACGCCTCTATGCCCTGTTGCCCGCCAATCGCAAAGGCGACACGCTGCAGTCGCATGCAGGACTGACATACGGCGGACTCGTTATGGACGAGCATACAACGGCAGCAGCAACAGTTGACCTGTTTTGCGAACTAAACGACTACTTGCGAAAAGAAGGATTCCGTCATGTGCATTACAAGTGTATCCCTTGGATATACCACCAGTTGCCTGCCGAGGAAGACCTATATGCCATTGCCCGCACATGCAACGCCCGGCTGCAGGAGCGCGACTTGGGAACGGTTATCATCCAACGCAACGCCATGCGGTGGGAACGCGTACGGCGGCGTGCTCTGAAGCGAGCCCTGCAGGCAGGCATCACCGTCAGTCGCAGTAACGACTTGGAAGGATTCTGGCGTGTTCTTTGTGACAACCTGGCTACAAAGTATGATTCGAAGCCTGTGCATACGCTACAGGAAATAGAACTGCTGGCATCGCGCTTCCCTGACAACATCGTGCTCTACGTGGCAACCCGAGACAATACCATTCTGGCGGGCATGGTGCTCTACATCAGCAGCCAAGTGGCACGTGCGCAATATAGTTCTGCCACGCCCGAGGGTAAGCAGCTTGGAGCCATCGACATCATCTACGACCACGTCATCAACCGTGATTACAGCCATCTGCCTTACTTCGAGTTCGGCACATCGGCACTTAGCAATACAAACGTCATCAACGAGTCGCTGGTATTTCAAAAGGAAGGTTTCGGAGGCCGCGGCATGTGTTTCGACCGTTACGAATGGAGCCTATGAAGTATTTGGATTTAAAACGAATCAACGAGCCCTACGAGCATGCAGCCGACAAGGTGCTGCGCAGCGGATGGTATTTGCGGGGAGAGGCCACACGTCGCTTCGAGCAGAACTTTGCGAGATACATTGGAACGAAATATTGCATCGGTTGTGGCAATGGTTTAGATGCGCTTACACTCATTTTGCGTGCCTATAAGGAAATGGGTGTGATGAAGGAAGGCGATGAAATTATTGTTCCTGCCAACACCTATATTGCCAGTATTCTTGCCATCACGGAAAACCGCCTTGTGCCCGTCCTCGTAGAACCCGACATCCATACGCTTCAGATTGACGACGAACTCATCGAACAGGCCATCACAGCGCGTACACGCGCCATCATGATTGTTCATCTTTATGGCCGTTGTGCATATACCGAACGAATTGGTGACATTTGCCACCAACATGGATTAAAGCTGATTGAGGATAACGCACAGGCTCATGGTTGTAAATATAAGGAAATACGAACAGGTTCTCTCGGAGACGCTGCAGGCCATAGTTTCTACCCCACAAAAAACCTCGGCGCTCTCGGAGATGCAGGAGCTGTGACAACTGATGATGAAGAATTGGACAAAATGATTCGCACCATTGCGAACTATGGCAGCGAACGTCGTTATATATTCGACTATATCGGGCGCAACTCTCGTATGGACGAATTGCAGGCTGCCATTCTTGATGCCAAGCTACTAGACCTCGATGCCATGAACGAGCGCCGGAAAACTATTGCAGCTATTTATATGAATAATGTAAAACATCCGGACATTATTATCCCCCAGTCTGACAGGGACAACGTTTATCACATATTTCCTATTCTCACGGCACACCGCGACGAACTCCGCCAGTATCTCCTAGAACATGACGTTGAAACCGAAATCCACTACCCTATTCCTCCCCATCAGCAGAAATGCTACTCGCAATGGAACGCTCTTTCGCTGCCTGTCACCGAACGCATCCACCGCGAAGAATTGTCATTGCCCTGCCATCCTTCCATGAAACAAGAAGAGGCCGACCATGTGGCCAGCCTCCTCAATCAATTTACGGCATCAAAAGAACTGTGACGCTGCGTGCTGCCTGCGCGCCCATCACCAGCACCTGAGCAATATCTGCGGTCTTCGACGGACCGCTGATGAATGTGCCGTAGCCGTCGTATTCCTTGTCAAACTCGATGCGCTTATAAGCCTCGTGCATGTTGTTCACTATCTCGTTCTTCGGCATCAGGATTACTAAATTCTCCGAAATAAAACAGACGGCTTTTTCCTTCATTTGCTGTGGAATCCAAATGCATCCGTTTTCAGCAACGCCAAACATTCCACGGATAACGCCAACATCGGTACCGTTCAGGTCGCGAGCACGCCCCACCGTGTCAGGATTTCTTGTGGCAATGGTTATTTCCGGCAGATTACTTGCAATCTCTTTGGCATCAGGATAGAGATCCTTAATCAGTTTGTTGATATCACGCCCGGAATCCACTTCTATCACCTGTCCTCCCACGCTCTCGCTCATTTTTATGAACTGTACCAATGGGTCGGGATAGGTGATGGCCTTGATATCATCGAGTGAAGGCATGTCGTATTTCACCTTCACGTTCTCGCGATACCTTTTCAATATATCTTCTTTATTACTCATAATGTCATTCTACATTTTACGGTTTCACAAATTCACACTTTACCTTTTTTCCAAAGCGTGTGGAAGGTTTGTTTCGGGAAAGTCATCATCTTATGCCCCTCGGCCCACGGATTCAGTCCGCAGTTGATAAGGGCATCGGGAACGAAGTTGGCCAGCGGGGCAAACTTCAGCGCCGTGTTATACATGCCGCTGCTGCCATAGACCAGATTCATACCCTTACACATTATCTTCTTTTGGGGATTAGCCGTGCCGAATTCGTCCAACTGCTGGCGCCACTGATAAATCTGGTCGCCAAGGTTCACTTTCACCGGACAAACCGTCTGACAACTCAGACAGAGCGTACAAGCCGAGACATTGCCACTGTGCTGATACTTGTCGCGCAACATTCCGAGATTGATGCCGATAGGACCGGGGATGAAATAACTATAGGAATAACCGCCCGAACGACGATACACCGGACAGGTGTTCATGCACGAACCGCAGCGAATGCACTTCAGTGCTTCCCAATGCTCTTCGTTGCCGACCCATTCCGAGCGTCCGTTGTCCACCAGGATAATGTGCATCGGTGCAGCCGTCGGACGAGCCTTGCGGAAATGCGAGGTATAAGTGGTGGTGGGCTGTCCCGTACCTGCACGGCAGAGCATGCGCTGGAACACGGCCAGACTGTCGTAGTTGGGGATTACCTTCTCCAAGCCCATGGCAGCAATGTGCAGTTTGGGGCACGAAGTGCTCATGTCGGCATTGCCTTCGTTGGTACACACCACGATGTCGCCCGTCTCGGCAATGCCGAAGTTTGCGCCCGTCATTCCGGCATCTGCCGTCAGGAATTCATTGCGCAGACTCAGTCGGGCCTGGTAGGTGAGATACGTGGGGTCGTGATTTCCTTTTTCCGAGCCAAGCTTCTCCTCGAACAACTCGCCAACATCGTCGTGATTCAGATGAATGGCCGGCATCACGATATGGCTGGGCTTCTGTCCTTTCAGCTGAATGATGCGCTCGCCAAGGTCGGTCTCCACCACTTCAATGCCGTTCTTCTCAAGATAAGGATTCATCTCGCACTCCTCGGTAAGCATCGACTTCGACTTCACTATCTTCTTAACGTTGGCTTTCTTCAAGATGCCCAGCACGATTTCATTGAACTCCTGCGCGTCTTTTGCCCAATGCACGATGCAACCGTTCTTCTCGGCATTGGTAGAAAACTGTTCCAGATACTCGTCCAAATGAGTCACGGTGTGACGCTTGATCTGAGACGCCTTCTCGCGCAACTGCTCCCATTCTTCCAGGCCATAGGCCATGTTGTCTCGCTTGGTACGCACGCTCCAGAAGGTAGCGTCGTGCCATTTTGCATATGTCTGGTTCTTTAAGAACTCTTTTGCTGCTTTACTGTGTCCTGTACTCATAATGTTTTCGTTATTACGTTATAACGTTATGTCGATTATAATCCTGCGGCCAGAATTTCAACTACATGCTTGAACTTGATGTTCATGCCTTCTTTCTTAGCCACGCCGGCCATGTGCATCAGACAAGAACAGTCGGGACCTGTTACGTATTCGGCACCCGTCTGCATGTGTCTTTGCACCTTGTCCTGGCCCATCTTAGCACAGATGGCTGTTTCCTCAACCGAGAACATGCCACCAAAACCGCAGCACTCGTCGGGACGCTCGGGCTCTACTACCTCACAGCCATCGACCAATTGCAGCAGGTCGCGAATCTTGTTGAACTTCTTCACATGTTCTTCCGACGGAGAAGAAAGTCCCAGTTCCCTGACGCCATGGCACGAATTGTGCAGGCTCACCTTGTGGGGGAATGTTCCAAGAGCATGGTCCACCTTCACCACATCGTGCAGGAACTCAACTACATCCATGCATTTCTTGGCCGTCACGCACTCATGCCCGGCCATCAGCCGTTCATAGTTGATTCTCACGAAAGCCGTACAGCTCACAGAAGGAGCCACCACATAGTCGAAGCCTTTGAATTTCTCTTCAAACTTCTCGGCCAGCGGCACAGCCATTTTCTCGAATCCGGCGTTTGCCATCGGTTGCCCGCAACACGTCTGACCTTCAGGATAGTCCACGTCTAATCCCAAATGCTTCAACAGCTTATACGTGGCCACACCTACCTCCGGATAGAGTGCGTCCACATAACAGGGGATGAATAGTCCGATTTTCATAATGATTTTGCTTAATAGATTTTTAGTCAATGTTTTTCTTCTGAGTGCAAATATAATAAAAATTTCGCCAACACCTTTATTTTTCTTCGTTTTTTTTCAGTGTCGATTATTTTTTTTATCTTTGCAGGCCAAATCATTTATAAAAAGCGAAAATGGTAGTTTGCATTGCAGAGAAACCCAGCGTGGCACGCGACATTGCCCGCATCATCGGAGCCAACAGTTCTCATCAGGGCTATATGGAGGGTAACGGCTATCAGGTGACGTGGACTTTCGGCCACCTTTGCACCCTGAAAGAACCCCACGACTACACCCCGATGTGGAAGACGTGGAGCCTCTCGTCGCTGCCCATGATTCCCCAGCGCTTCGGCATCAAGCTCATCGAGGAGGAGAGCATCAAGAAGCAGTTCGCCATCATCGAGAAACTGATGCAGGCGGCCGACGGCATCGTCAACTGCGGCGACGCCGGACAAGAGGGTGAACTCATCCAGCGATGGGTGATGCAGAAGGCACAGGCCAAGTGTCCGGTTAAGCGTCTGTGGATTTCGTCGATGACCGACGAGGCCATCCGCGAAGGCTTCCGCCAGCTGAAAGACCAGGCAGAATACCAGCCGCTTTATCTGGCAGGACTCTCACGCGCCATCGGCGACTGGATTCTCGGCATGAATGCCACGCGTCTCTACACGCTGAAATATGGTCAGAACAAGCAGGTGCTTTCCATCGGACGCGTACAGACGCCGACGCTGGCCCTCATCGTGAACCGCCAGAAAGAAATCGACAGTTTCAAGCCCGAACCCTATTGGGTGCTCTCCACCATCTATCGCGACACCACCTTCACAGCAACTCAGGGCAAATTCTTGAGCAAGGAAGAGGGCGAAAAGGCTTTCCAGCTCATTGCCGACAAGCCCTTCGAAGTAACCAGCGTGCAGAAGAAGGCCGGAAAGGAAATGCCCCCACAACTCTACGACCTCACTTCGCTACAGGTTGACTGCAACAAGAAGTTTGGCTATTCGGCCGAAATGACGCTCAATCTCATACAAAGTCTTTACGAGAAAAAGTTCACCACCTATCCCCGCGTCGATACCCAATACCTTTCCGACGATATCTATCCCAAGTGTCCGGGCATCATGAACGGACTCTTTCAGACACGCTTCGGCAACGTGGCTCCCTATGCAGAACTCGTCCGTCCGCTTGGCGGCAAACCGCTGAAAAAGGACAAGAAAGTGTTCGACACCTCAAAGGTGACCGACCACCACGCCATCATCCCCACCGGCGTTCCGCCCCACGGACTGAGCGACATGGAGCAGCGCGTGTTCGACCTCGTTGCCCGCCGCTTCATCGGAGCCTTCTATCCCGAGTGCAAATTCTCCACCACCACCGTCCTGGGCAAGGCCGGCGAAGTGGAATTCAAGGTCACCGGCAAGGAAATCCTCGACCCGGGCTGGCGCGCCGTCCAGTATGTGGCAGCATCACAGCAACAACCCACCGACGAGGAAAAAGAGAAGAAAGACGAGGAACGCACCCTGCCCACCTTCGTGAAAGGCGAAAGCGGTCCCCACACCCCTACCCTCACCGAGAAGCAGACCACTCCTCCACCCTACTACACCGAAGCCACGCTGCTGCGCGCCATGGAAACCGCCGGCAAGTTTGTGGAAGACGAAGAGCTGCGCGCTGCCCTGAAGGAGAACGGCATCGGCCGCCCCTCTTCGCGGGCAGGCATTATCGAAACACTTTTCAAGCGCCACTACATCCGCCGCGAGCGAAAGCGCCTGGTGGCCACTCCCACGGGCATCGAACTCATCGGTCTCATCAAGGAAGAACTGCTGAAAAGCTGCGAGCTGACGGGCATCTGGGAAAAGAAGCTGCGCGACATCGAGCACCTTAAATACGACCCTGCACAATTCATCCAGGAACTGAAGCAGCAAATCACCGTCATCGTCAATCAGGTGCTCTCCGACAGCACCAACCGCCGCATCTCATCCGGACAATAAAACGCCTTCCTTTCCGTTATATTGTTTGATGACGAAAAAGTTCACCATATATATATTATTGTGTCTGCTCCTCACCGCCTGCGGAGCCGACCATTATATGAAGAAAGGCGAGAAGGCGCTGGCCATCGGCGAATACTACGATGCCTCCGTCTACTTCAAGCGCGCCTATGCCTCCACTTCTGCCAAAGAGCGCGACCTGCGAGGCAAACGCGCCGGACGAATGGCCTACGCCTACCACAAGATGGGCTCTACGCAGAAAGCCATTGCAGCCTACCGCAACCAGATTCGCTACAAGCAAGACTCGCTGCCCACTCATCTCGACTACGCCCGTCTGTTGCTCAAGAACGGCAACTACAAGGAGGCCGCCGAAGAGTTTCAGGCAATTCTCGACTCCACTCCCAATAACCAGCTGGCCCGCGACGGACTGAAATCGGCGCTTACCGCTCCGCAAATCAAGCAGCAGGGCTCGCGCTATACCGTCAAGAAGATGGACATCTTCAACTCGCGGCGGTCCGATTTCTCCCCCATGCTTTGCGGCGACGAGCACGACCAGCTGTTCTTTACCTCAACTCGCAACGAGGCCCAGGGCGATGAACTTAGCGGCATCACGGGAACGAAGGCAGGCGACATATTCTATGCGCAGAAAGACGACAAGGGCAAATGGGGCAAGGTGCAGACCATCGAAAGCGGACTGAACACCGACCACGACGAGGGTGCCTGCTGTTTCTCGCCCGACCAGCGCGTGATGTATTTCACCCAATGTGCCTCCGACCCATCCTATCCCCGCTTTGCCACCATCATGACCAGCAACCGCTCGGATGCCGCCTGGGGCAAAGGGACGCTTCTTGAAATCTCACGCGACACGCTCTCCAGCTATGCCCACCCCGCCATCTCGCCCGACGGTGAATGGCTCTACTTCGTCAGCGACATGCCCGGCGGCGAAGGCGGACTCGACATCTGGCGCGTGCGGCTCACGGCTGCCGGACTCGGAGGCGTGGAGAATCTTGGCAAACCCGTCAACACCGAGGGCGACGAGATGTTCCCGACATTCCGTCCCAACGGCGACCTCTATTTCTCCAGCGACGGTCATCCGGGCCTTGGCGGTCTCGACATTTTCATTGCCAAGGTGGGAAACGACCGTAAATACCACTTGGAGCACCCCGGCTATCCGCTCAACTCACAGGGCGACGACTTCGGAATGACCTTCGAGGGGCCCCACAACCGCGGCTTCTTCTCGAGCAACCGAGGCGACGGACGCGGATGGGACCATATCTACTCGTTCGAGAATCCCGAAATAATCCAGACCATCAAGGGATGGGTTTACGAAATGGACGGCTACGAACTGCCTGCCGCCCAGGTGTATCTCGTGGGCAACGACGGCACCAACCTGAAGCTGTCCGTCAAGATGGACGGCTCGTTCGAGCAGGTGGTCGAGCCCGGAGTGGACTACGTGATGCTAGCCACCTGTCCTGGATTCCTGAACCACAAAGAGGAAATCAGCATCCGTCCGACGGAGAAATCCGAAGAGCACGTGCTCCAGTTCCCGCTGGCCAGCATCCGCGTGCCGGTCTTGATAGACAACATTTTCTACGACTTCGACAAGGCAACGCTGCGCCCCGAGTCGTCAGCGGCACTCGACGAACTGGTGAAGATGCTTCAGGAGAATTCCAACATCACCATCGAACTCTCGGCCCATGCCGACTATCGCGGCTCGGCCAACTACAACAAGAACCTTTCGCAACGGCGTGCCGAGACCGTGGTGCGCTACCTTATCGACCACGGCGTGGCCAAAGACCGCCTGACGCCCGTGGGCTACGGCAAGGAGAAGCCCAAGACCATACGCAAGAAAGTGGTTGAGAAATACCCGTGGCTGAAGGAGAACGACGTGCTCAGCGAGGAATTCATCAAGGCGCTCGACCCCGAGAAGCAGGAGATTTGCAACCAGCTGAACCGCCGCACCGAGTTCACCGTGCTGCGCACCACCTACGGAATGTTCGACGAAAAGGGCCAGCTGAAGAATCCTCCCAAGCCTAAGCCAAAAGAAGAAACCGGCTCCGACGATGATTTCTACTTAGATTTCTAACGGTTGGCTGTTCAGAATAATCCTTACATTTCTGCTTCAGCAATCCGAAGCAAAGTAGCGAAAAGAATCAGGGATTTGGGTGAATGAAATGCTTTTAAAGTACAGAAAGCAGGCTTCCGCCCATCAAAAGACAAGCTTTTAAAGTTCAAATAATAGGCTTTTGAAGTTCAAAAGATCATCATTTAAAGTCCGGATAAAGATCATTTAGACTGTAATTGGGCCCTAATTACAGTCTAAAAGCCTATGATTTAAAGTTCAGATGATTTTTGGAGAAAGCCAAAACGCTGCTTTCTCCATCTAAAGGTTTTATTATCAACAAGTTGCAAAAAGTGTCTCAAAACTCGCGTATTTGCCGCCGAAAGTACATTTGA
>JAEEGK010008737.1_pt1 | contig 23844 bp, 18 predicted proteins | sample 8958771 | NCBI WGS metagenome assembly JAEEGK01 (sample SAMN16246547, study PRJNA631951) | gut metagenome | biome: gut microbiome; feature: rumen; material: SC-attached | host: Bos | place: Iran: Karaj | collected 2018-10
TGATACCCTGCGCTTCGAGGTCTGCACGGTAGCGCGGCTCATGCATAATGTTGTTGCGTGTGCGCCGCACCATGACAGGCTCTAGCACCCGCCGCCGAATCTCATCCATTAGTGTATCGACCTGTTTGACAAATAGGTCGTGGGGCAGGCGGTCGCGCTGTTTCATCAGCGACTTGTATTGGTTGATCCATTCAGAGAAGGTTCGCGCCAAGTCGCCTATGCCTTCGATGGTGCAGTTGCGTGCATCTTGAAATAGCAGCAATTCGTTACGGATGTCGCTGGGGTCGTTATTGTAAGGGGTGGCAGAAAGTAACATCACTTTCTTGCGTGTGCCCTCTACTCGTCCGCGGTTGGCACGTCGCGATTTGCAGATAATCTGTAAGTTCTTGTAGGTCTGGTTACCATCGTTGCGGAAGTTGTGTGCTTCGTCTACAATGACAAGGTCGTATTCGCGTGGCTCGCGGTAGTTGTCGCGACCGTCCACCACTTTGTCCAAACTGCCACTGCTGACAAACCATGTGTATTTTGCTATTTCGAACTTCTTGAAAGTCTCTTCCCAGGCCTTACGCACAGCAGGAGGCATAATAACAAGAATGCGTGTATAGCGGCCATTCTCTAAGATGAACCGCTTGGCTATCATGGCGGCAACGGGTGTTTTGCCCAAGCCTACCACATCGGCAATAAAGCAGCCGTTGTGTCGTATCAGGGTCTGGTACCCTTGGATGACGGCATCGTGTTGGTAGCTGAGGTCGAGGAAGCCGTAACGTGTGGGGTCGATGTCGAACGAGTCCTCCACCATACTGCCAAAGGTGTCTATCAACACTTTCATGTATAGTTCATAGGGCGTGGGCGGTTGCTCATTGTTGAGGTGTGTGGCACTGCGGGCTTGTTTCATATCCTCCACACTCACAACAACACTCTCGTTCCACAGCCTCCAGAACTCGTCTTCACAATAGCGCACATCGTCGTAGTCCTTCATCGCCACATTGAGCTCATAGCGGTGGTCGTTGGCTGTGCCCAACCCTTGGTCAGTAAGGTTGCTGCTGCCCATGATGACCCACCCATCGCTGTGCTGCGAGAAGTTGCCAGGCAAGCATAGGTAGAACTTGGCATGTAGGTTACGTGTGGCATGTACCCTGAGCTGCAACTTGCCCGAGGCTATGTCGTCAAACATCTGAATTATCCCGTGTTCAGTGTCGGCATCATAGTGTGCTTTGCGGATGTCGGCAACCAGCTGCTGGCGATACTGCTCCACCACTTCACCCGGATGGCTGTCGGCTGTGAAGAACATCTGGGGATTATGGTGGCGGAAAATATCGTCGATATTGATACCTACAAGGATACGTATCTCTTTTACGTTCTCCAGCTCTTGACGCAGTTTGAAATAACCGCTGGAACGAAAATAGCCAACTACGGCATGGAAGATGTCGAAGTTGGCCATTGCTGTGGCGATGCCATGGAACTTGTCCATCAGCGTCGTCTCTATATTGTTGAAGAATTTGGTGCTCATAAGGCTTGGCGTTTTGGCGCTTCGCCTTTCAAAGCATCACAAACAAAAAACCGTGAAACTTTCTGTCTAAAGTCGAGGTTCTGGACTACCTGTATTACAAACGAGAAAGCTCACGGTAAACACCGCGAGCATTTCTGCCTTCTCGTGTAATACAGTTGAAATTGTCCAGATTTCGACCTTACTTGAAAAGCAAAAACGCTTTATATTATGTCTTTGTTACTATTCTATGTTTCTGTTTCTTATTCTGTTTGTTTTGTTTATTAATTCGTTTATTCGTGTTGCAAATATACAAAAATTCTCCGACATAGATACACTCATCGGCTAAAATAAACCAAAATCGGTCATCTGGCCGACTTTTCATTCATTCTTGTCTTTTTGGGATTAAAGGAATTATCACGGCCTTACCGCCATTCCTCTGTATGTAGTCTTAAATCGGTTCCATCCTTCAAGGGTTTGGATTGCATCTTCTAGCATATTGTTTCCTCTCTGCCTGCACTATGCTCCTAATGCTGCTCCGTCCCTGCTTTTCTATATGTCCAGTGTGCCTTCGGTGTAGGTTCTCTCTGCAAGCGAACCTACACCGAACCCATTCTGTAGGGTGAGCCTCGCGTTTTGCAGTTCCCCTCCTCTCCTGAAAAGGGTGACAGTTGGCTTTTTTCTACGGTCCGGAGGTATTTTGTCCTATTTCGGATTTTCCCCGCTTCAATTACTGTAAAGCTCTTCGTCACCTCTTATTAAGCCTTTCTCAACCTATTGGGTAAAAAACAACTTGTCAAGGAGTTAGACTATTGTGTATGCGTAAGGTAGTTACAATAGTGGGGAAACTTGGATTTGTGCTGGCTCCGCCAGCGGGATACATACCCCGCCACTGTCGTGGCACCCCTTTCAAAAAGGGACGCTGACGCGGTGACGTTTGTACACACATTCTGTTACCTTAACTAGAGACCGACGGACCGCCACCGCGAGTCCCCTCTTTCAGAGGGGTACGGCGAAGCCGGGGGGTATGTATCTGAAAACAAATGCAGATAGTCCATATATTATTTTAAAGAGGACTTTTGTGATTTGTGCTGGCTCCGCCAGCGGGATACATACCCCGCCACTGTCGTGGCACCCCTTTCGAAAGGGGACGCTGCCGCCGTGACGCTTATTCCCTTATGTTGGCGCAGTGTCGTTAGTATACGCATTGGGATGCCAAATGCTGGCGCGGTGAAGGATGTATACACTTTGGTCTACACGACACTGATGCGGTGATGTTTACATGCTGTAATCCACCACTTGCTTGAGAAACCAGCGGCCATCTATGCGTTGGAACATCCATTTGAAGTAAATACCCGTATCCTCAACAGTGAATACGACAACTCGCTGATTGGGCTGCCGTTGTTCGAACTTGGTCTTGTAGGTGTCGAACCACTCGTTGGTGGCGCATTTCCAGTCCTTGGCAGAGAGCTTAACGGTATAGAACTCCGGCTCGCTGTTCGGGACATCGATGTCGGTAGTCATCAAAAACTGTGCATCGGGAGCCAGCCGCGACTGCTGGAAGGGGCAGTCCTGCCGGAAGCGGACAAAGAAAGCGTCAAAATCCTCGGGGACGTTCTGTGCTTTTGAAGTGGCAGCGATTTGAGGCAGGATTTCCTTCTCGAAGAGGTCGCGGCGTATGAGACGATAGTGGGGAGCGTAGGTTTGGTTGAAGCGGGAGCTGTGGTGGAACACATATTCACCACGATTGAAAAGACTGTCGAGCCGTGCGGCATCTTCGTCGAAGTTGAGGGGTTGCGGCTGGATGGTGCGGAGCTGGTTCTGAATGCGTTGCCACTTACCGCGCCAATCGTAGAGGGGCATGGGGTTGACCTGCGAGGCACTCTGCATCAGCAGCTGGACAAAACGCCCCAAATCGAAACGGTGCTGCTTGAGAATCTTGATATTGACACGGACAAAATTGCCGTCGATGCCGGCATACTCGTAGTCGGGATAACGGGTGTCGAGAGTGTCGACCTGCTCCATTTCGCGCGTGATATATCCGGCACACGACGCGGAGTCCTTGATGATGTGGCCCGGGCCATAAATGTCTTGAAAACAGAGTTTATACACATCCTGCAGCTGGGCCTGTGGGAAGCGTTGCATGTAGTCGGCAAGCACCTGACGGGCGCGGTCGGGGACAGCATAGTGGCCTTGGTCTATCTTGTGCATAATGGCGGTTGCCTGCTGAAGGGTGGAGCCTTGGGCAGGAGCTGAGGGGTTGTCCCAATACTGGCGGGTCCACACCTGTTCGGCGGCGGTGAGGGTGGTGAGGAACTCTTCCTGATTGAACACCCTGCCGTTGCGGGCGGCGGAAATGACGCTGTCGAAAAACATCTGCCAGCGCATACGGTAGTATCCCGAAAGGAGGCCGCCCCACATGCGGTTGGCGTAGTCGTTGAGGACGGGGCCGCCCCAAATGGTGAGCAGGGTGCGGGCCTGGGTCTCGTAATAGTGCTTGTCGGCCTGGGTGGTGCCCCAGTTGTGGGCATCGGCCACCCACCGGCTCAACGAGAGTGGCTCGACGGTGTTGAGCAGGCGGTCGGCATCGTCTATCATTTCGAGGGCGAGGTCGCGGTAGCGGCTCATGGCGGACACATCGCCTTGACGGTAGGCGACAGCAAAAGCATCGCGAACCTCCATGAAATGATTGCCCAGCCACTGCGACAGGAGGTTGGCCACATCGTATTGGTATCCCGCCTGAGGCGTTTCGGCCTGCAGGAGCAAGTGCAACGCACGCAGGAGGGTGGCATTGTCGTAGGAATAGTAGGGTTTGGTGTAGTAGGTGCCGTGACCGGCGAGCGAGGGACGCGCCACCATCTGGGTGCCAAGCCCATAGAACGACCAATCCTTATAGACCGAATCGGCCAGAAGCCGCCAGGCGGCGCGACAATTGCTGTCAGGACTGCCTCGACGCATGTCGGCCCATCGGCGTACAAAATGCCCTACCCTATCGGTTGCGGGACTGAGATTCCACGGATGCTCAAGGAGTAATTGGAAGATTTGGGGGCTGTTGTCGAAACTTTCGAGGGTGGAGCCTATGCCAACCATATTGCCACCCTGCTGGGCAAAGGCCTGATTCAGCTTGTGGTCCAATCCGTTGAGGTCGCCCACCAGCATGGTGTTGCCTCCAAAATTGCCCAGATAGCACCAAATGAAGGGTTGGCCGAAGAAGCCGTCGGTCTCGCGCCACACTTCGGTCTTTTCGCAGAAATAGTCGAGCAGAACCATGCGGCCCTGTGGGACGGCGGTGAGGTATGCCTTGAGCCGCTCGGGGGTCCACTGGCGACGTTTATAATAGAACACCCACGACATCTGCAGCCACGAAGCCTGGGGGTCGACCTGGCTGAGCGAAGAATAGATGTGGCGGGAAACGGAGGCGAGATAGTCGGGGTCCCAGCTGGGAGGGTCCATCTCGTTGAAGGGGTCGACACCATAGATGTGGCCGGTGCCATAGAGGGCGGTTTGTTTTTCGAGATAGGAACGCTGGATAACAGCGAAAAGGCTATCGGTGGAGTTGAGGAAATAGGTGGGTTCGAAGCCGCACCAGCTGCTGAGCCGGGTGATGTTGGCTTGGGGATAGCGCTGGGCTATGCGTTGCGGCACGTGGCCTGCGAAAGCCGGGAGGACGGGGGTCATGCCCAATTCGCGCTCGCGGGCCAGTATTTTGACTTGCAAGTCCTTCTGCCCGTCAATCCATTGCTGGGGCAAGGGACCGCCGAAGCTGTCGAGATTGGCCATACGGTGCCACGGGAGGTGGGCAGGACCGCTGAAATAGGCGCGTATCTCGTCATCGGTCATTCCCATTTCACGCCACACCTGCTGCCATACGGCTTCCTGGCCGGTGAGCGCCAGCGGCATGTTGACCCCGTTGAGCGCCATCCAGTCGATGAAGCGTTCCCACTGGGGCCACTGCCACCACACCATAGTGTAGCCGTAGGTGCAGTAGTTGAGGAAAAAACGCCACGGGACAGCACAGCGATGCACCACCTGGCCCTTGACGGCAGGCCAGAGGGCGGGCAACTGGACCGGCTGGCTGGCATACCACGACACGTCGACATGGGCATACTCCTTGAGATAGTAGTTCAGACCCATAGCCATAGAGTTGTCGTTGTTGCCCACCACACGTATCTTTTTGCCGTGCATGGAAAGGGAGAAGAAATCGACAGTATCCGTTTGGCACACAAACTCGAAATGGCGTGCCTGTTTGCCAAGCACACGGCGGGCCAGACGCTGCGCCGACTGCTGGGCCTGGAGCGAACCGAGGCCGAGAAGGGCAAGCAGAAAGAGGGCGAGGACTTTTTTCATATAGAAACGGGATTATAAAAACGATAAGGACAATTATTTACGGGCTGCCACAGTGCGGCGAACCACGAGGATGCTGACCTCGTAGAGGGCATAAACGGGCAAGGCTACAAGCGAGAGGGTGAGGGCATCGCCCGTGGGCGTGATGACGGCGGCAAGGATGAGAGCCACCACCACCGCATGGCGGCGATAGCGCGTAAGGAAGCGGGGGGTGAGCACAGACATTTTGGCCAGAAGCCAAGCAAGGACGGGCATCTCGAACACCACACCCAACAGGAAACTGAGCATGAGAAGGATGTCGATGTAGGACGTGAGGGCTATCTGGTTGGGCACATCGGGCGAGACCTGATAGGTGCCCAGAAAACGGAATGTGAGCGGAAAGATGAGAAAATAATTGAGCGCCACACCCAATATGAACATGACATAGCCGCTGCCCACAGCACGCACGGCATAGCGGCGCTCGTGGGCATAGAGTCCGGGCGCCACAAAACGGTAGAGCAAATAAATCACATAGGGCGAAACCACCAACAGCCCCATCCAGAGGGCCACACGCATGTGGACAATGAACTGTTGCGCCAGCTCGGGATTGAAGAGGTCGACACTGAAACGGCTGGCATGCCCGGTGAGGCGGGAAAAAAGACGATAGGTGATAAAAGAGTCGCGGCTGGGAGCCATCACCACCGAGAAAAGCAAATCCTTGCAGCAGAAAGCGGCAATACCGGCCACCAACACCGCCACAATGATTTTGACGATAGAAGCACGCAACTCGTCGAGATGACCCCAAAAGTCCATTGACAGCAGGAAAGAAAAGAGACGGGTTCTACTTGTCCTTCGACTCGTCCTCTATGTCTTTCTTCACATCGTCAAGGCCGTTCATGCCGTCCTTGAAACTCTTAACGCCCTTGCCCACGCCATGCATCAACTCGGGAATTTTCTTGCCGCCGAAGAGCAGCAGAACCACCAAGAGGATGATAATAATTTCGGTAGTACCGATAAAAAGGATATTCATAACATTGTATTTGAACGGTTAAACACTGTAACTGCGAACGGCCTCCTCGATGTCGGCAAGCTTCTGCGGGATATTGATGCTTTGTGGGCACTCGTGCAGGCAGCGGCCGCAGCCTATGCAATGGTCGGCCTGACGTTGGCGTTCGATGGAGCGGTTGTAGCTGACCAGGAAAGCACGGCGGGCCTCGCGGTAGGCCTTACGGTCCTCGGAAGTGGCATCGGCATCAATCTCTATCAGGTTGCCCTCGTTGACCATCTTGTTGTAGTGGGCAAAGTTGCCGGGAATGTCGATGCCGTAAGGACAGGGCATGCAATATTGGCAGCCGGTGCAAGGCACCAGGGGATAGTCGGCATAGCGTTCGGCAATGTCCAAGAGGGTTTCCATTTCCTCGTCGTTGAGGGGCTGGAGAGGCGACATGGTGCGGAGGTTGTCCTGCAGATGCTCCATATAGGTCATGCCGCTGAGCACGGTGAGAATGCGGGGCATAGTGCCGGCAAAGCGGAAAGCCCAGGAGGCAAGGCTCTGCTCGGGGGCACGGGATTTGAGCTCGTCGACGGCAAACTGGGGCAAATTGGCCAGCTGACCACCCAGAAGGGGCTCCATTACGAAGACCGGAATGTCGCGTTTCACCAACTCACCATACAAATACTTGGAATCGGCATCGGCATTCCCGTCGTCGGACAAGGAGTCGGCATGCTGCCAGTTGACATAGTTGTGCTGAATGAGGACGTGGTCCCAATGCACTTTATCGTGCAGGGCGAGAGCCTCGTCGAACACCTTCACATCGCCATGATAGGAGAATCCCAGGTTGCGGATGCGTCCTTTGGCACGCTGTTCGACCAGCCATTCGAGCATTCCGTTGTCGATGAAGCGGCGCATGAAAGCATCATGGGGTGATACCTGGTTCCCGTCCTTGTCGCGTCCGGGGAGGCCGACACAATGGAGCATATAGAAATCGAGATAGTCCACCTGCAGACGTTCCAGCGACTGCTCGAACATCTCTATACTTCCTTGGCGGTTCCAAAGGGCGGGGTTCTGATTGGAAAGCTTGGTGCTGATGAGATATTCATCGCGGCGGTGGCGGCTCAACGCTTTGCCCATAGCAATCTCGGACCTGGCTTTGCAATAGCGGGGGGCGGTGTCGAACAGGTTCAGGCCGTGAGCTATGGCATAGTCGGTAAGCTCGTTGATTCGGTCCTGATCCAGATCGCCTTCAGTTTGGTTGCCGTCTTTCCCGTCCTCTGTCGAAGGCAGACGCATACAACCATAGCCTAACAGCGACACCTTCTCGCCATGGGTACCCGTGCGGTAGGTCATCTTGTCGGTTGGCACCTCGCCAGAAGCAAACCCTTCGGCTTTGGTTTTGTTGGGCGAGTCGCAACCGGTGGCCAGGGCAGCCGTGGCCAGTACCCCGGCACCCATACTTTTTAGAAAATCTCTACGATCCATATTACTAAATTATTTGAGGGCGTTAAGCCGCTTGTTTCTTTGTGTTACTTGAAAATGATAAATGTTTCCTTGTGCGAATCGCGGTACTCGATGCGGTAGTCGCGGGACGATGAATTGAGGAGAGTGGAACGCATATCGAGCAGCGGTGAGGCGTGGATGTCATCGTAAGCGTAGTAGTGGATAGTGACTGTGGAATCATTCTCTTCGACAGGTTTGCTGAGCAACACTTTACCCTCCATCACCTCTGACCATAAACTGGAAGGACTATCGGAAGTGAATAGTTCCTCTCGCCCGTCGTCGTATACCACCCAAACCTCTTGGATCATGATTTCGGTGGTATCGGCCACGATGGTGTCTCCAATGAGGCGGGACACATCGCGGATATAGTCGTCGAGCAACCCATTGTAGAATATATTGTTGAAATCGTAATTGCCGTCGGGATTAGAATAGTCGCTTACACGGAAGACAACACGCTCTTCCAGACCTGCATTCTTGGACTGCCAATCGTAGTTGTATTTCCATTCGACGTTGTTTTGCATAGTGCTGTCGGCCCTGGCGGCAAGCCTGCAAGCTATTTGCGCGGGTTCGCCCACAAGGACGAAGCCCGTGGTATCGGGTGGGAATAGACCCAAGGACCCATCTTGAGACATCAGTTCCTTATTATCGGCGAAGTAGCGGAAGGGTTCGACTGTGGTTTGATAGCTGCAAACTTCCTGAGGACCAACCGTTATGGAATGGGAAGAGGTGATAGGATCGGAGACAAACAACATGGGCACCAGTATGCTCACACTATTGTTGAGCACGTGCAACAAGGGAGCCAGCCAGAAATTGATATTGATAGTGAGCCAGCAAAGCACCAATGCCAAACCAAAAATATCGACCAAGCCCAAGACCATTCCCAACGAGAAATCGCCAAAACCGGAGATGTGGCTCAGCGAGAAAGCCAAAGAGGTGATAATGGTATTGATCCAGACCTGTGCCACACGGTTTCGGACAAACACCCATACAAGGATGAATGCCACTATGAAGATGAGTCCAAAGAGCTTCAGTTCGCTGGTTACGAAGACGGACATAAGCACAAGGCACACGATGGTGGTCCATTTCTTGCCAACGCCCCACAGGCGGAAACTCAGCTCTTCCAATATGGGTTGGAAGAAACAGAGCAGCAACAATGTGAATACTGGAATGGTATGAAACATCCCTTTGGACATCTGCATGAGACGTTCCTGACCCGAGGGTGTTTCGCCGGTAGACTCAAGGAAATACATAATGGCCATAGAACCAATCCAAAGAATCAATCCTATCCACAGCATGGGAAGGAATCTCTTGTCGTAGCGTTCGGGTTTCTTCATAATGGCAATAATAATTAAGGATTAGAATTTAATGAGTAACAATATGTTATCTATTGTCTGCGTGTTCTTTAATCTGTTTTTTCTTGTTGTGTTTGGTCCAAAGGCCATACACCTCGCTCACGTTGCCGGCAGTGGTGAAGGCAGCAATCTCGTTATCTCTGAGGAAAGCCATCAGGTTGCTGAACTCGTCCTTGGTGAGCAGCACTTCGAGCTCGATGCTGCGTTCGTTGGTATAGCCACCGATGACCTCATAGAGGGTGCAACCGCGATGGAGGTCATCGATGATGTAACGGCGGATACGGTCGTAGTCCTTCGACACGATGCACACACGTTTGCGGTTGTTGAGCGAAGCTGTGAAATAGTCGACCACAAGACCGTTGATCCAAGTGCCGATAAGACCGATGACAACCATACGGAAAGGATTGATGAAGAAGGCGGTGCAGCAGATGATGGCACCGGCGATGCTGACGGAAGTACCGATATCGAAGTGGAGATACTTGTTCACAATCTTGGCCAGAATGTCCAGTCCGCCGGTAGATGCGTTGATGCTGAACATCAGTGCCTGCGAGGCGCTGAGCAACAACACAAAGCAACAAAGGTCAAGCCAGGGGTCGCCCATCACAGAGGGTGTGCCAGTAACCAGGTTCTCGTTGGCGATGCTCTGCCAAGGAAGAATGGCATCCCACACATCGGTCAGGGGACCGAGTATCATTGCCGTATAAACGGTTTTGGCACCGAATTCATGTCCAATAAGCACCCATGCCAGAATCAGCAGGATAGCGTTGATGGCCATGATGATGACCGAAAGTCCGATGTGGATGCCTGCCGCCTGGAAGATATTATCCAGCACGATAGACAAACCGGATATGGTACCGATAATCAGTTTGCTCGGCACCAAAAAGTAGTATACTGCCGCGGCTGTCACAAACATACCGAGGGTCATAATTACAAGTTCTTTCCAAAACTTGCCCGTTTTCACTACGCTAAGCGTATCAAGTATTTTACTCATAGTTTAGACTAATTGATAAAGTTTATTAATTGATTTGTTAGTTGATTTTCTTACACAGTAGTGTGAACCTCGCGTCCCTCAACATATATGGCGCTGAATGGACGAACAGGGCAATAGTATTCGCACGCTCCACAACCAATGCAACGGGCCTCATTGACAGCAATGCGGTTGTGGCCTGTAGCCGAATCGCTCACCACACTCAAGGCGGCAGCGGGGCAATGACGTGAACATGCATTACACTCCACTCCTTGAGCCAGCAGACAGTTCTGCGGCACCGTAATAGCATGGCCGATGCTGATTGCGCTTTTGGCTGCAGCATCTATGTGCTTGATAGCACCTGCGGGGCATACTTCGCTGCACTTGGTGCAGCCGGGCTTACAATAACCGCGGTCGAAAGCCATTTCGGGTTGCAGCATAGTGGTGAGTTTCTGTGAGGGACGCAACACATGCTGCGGGCACTCGCTCACACAAAGCTGACATCCGGTGCAACGGCTTGAAAAGTTCTTCAGACTTTGGGCGCCAAAGGGTTTCAGGGGTACCTGACGCTCGGGCACTTTCTTGTCGATTAATGCAGCAAGACCTCCGTCCACCTTTTTCTCCTGTGCCTGCACTGCCATAGCGGCACCCACGGCGGCGGTAGTCACCACAAACTTGCGGCGCGAAGCGTCAACCGAAGCATCGTTCACCACAGCAGCCTTGCCTTTGCGGAACTCGATAGCATGTTGACTGCAGTTGTCCAGACAATCCATACATGCCACACAACGGGAGGCATCGATGGTGTGGTCAACGGGATTGATGCACTGAGCCTTGCAGTTGCGGGCACATTTGCCGCAACCATTGCATTTGCTGGTATCAATACGCGGCTTTAATAAAGCAAAGCGGGAGAGGAAGCCCAGCACTGTGCCAACCGGGCATACCGAATTGCACCACACCCTACCCCAACGGAACGAGACAAAGCCCACCAGCACAAAAGTGACAGCAGCAACTGCCAAGGTGACTCCGCTCTTCACCCACACATCCACGCTGTAGAATGCATAACTATCGGCACGCTCGGCAAAATAGGCAAACAGATTGTTGAGCCACATATATATCGGCTGGAACAGATTGGTGGCAATGCGGCCATAGGCGCTATAAGGAGCTATAAGTATGGCTATGCCGTTCAAGCCCAACACCATCAGCAGCACAAACAACACCAATACCGCTACACGCAGCCAGGGCCATCCTTTGGTGTAGTGGAAACGGTTCTTTTTCCATTTGCCACCCATCCAGATGAAGATGTCCTGCATTACTCCAAAAGGACATATCACCGAACAATAGGTTCGTCCCACAAGAAATGTCACTACCACAAAGAAGAGCACTACTGCCACATTCAGAGACAAAACCGCCGGCAGAAGCTGCACTTTGGCCAACCAGCCCAAATAAAGGTGCAACACACCCGTGAAGTCGAGAAACAATAACGTGATGGCCACAAAAAACAGGCAGGCCAACCCTATTCTTACCTTGCGTAACATGTCTGTATCTTATTATAGTTTACTATCATTGGAATTAATCTGATTCGCCTCGGGCTGATTCTGTCCATTCATCAGGTTCTGAAGCTGAATTTTCTGTTCGTCAACTTTGGCCTCCGCATTGGCTGCACGCTGCTCCGCCTTGGCTATTTTCTTGGCCGAACGCGACTCTTTGATTCGATACCATATCTGGTAGCAGTGTACCAGTATGATGGCCACAGACATAAACATGAACAGGTGGTTGCCTATGGAATAGCCATACCAGACAAACAATACGGAACCCACCAAATTCACCAAACGAATCTGTGTTTCGCCCCGCAACACAAACGAAGCGAAAATCACTATGGCGGCTATTGTGCCTACAATGTCGGGACTCATACTATAATCTCCTTATACGTTTAAAAATTACTACTATCTATTATTGTTGATGTTTATTGCTATCTCAATCGCTCCCTCAGGAAATGGCCTTTCACATATATCCAATAGCCCAGGAAACCCAGCAGATTTACAATCCATGCCGACCAGAATGCGGCTCCGTAGCCCCAGTTCTTACTCAGTACGCCGCCCAGCAGGATTCCCAATCCCACACCTACATCCCACGCCACTAGAATGGAACTGTTGGCTGTGCCACGCTGGCTGTGGGGAGCCAAGTTGACAAACATATTCTGATAGGCCGGATACATGTGGCCGTTGCCAAGACCAATCACCAAGGCGGCACCATAATAACCAAACTCATTGGGAAGGGCTGCGAATAGCAGATAACCAATCAACGAGACGCACACACCCATAGAGGCGTTGTGTGTAATGCGGCCTTCCCGCAAAGCCTTGTTGCCCTGCAACCGCGACAAAATCAAACCTAAAGAGAGTAGCAGGAAAAATGTACCCGAACCACCCTCTATGCCCAAACGTTCCTTGCCATAGATGGCCACATAAGTGCTCATCACGCCATAGCTGAACGCAAAACAGACCATAGTCACCGCCTCCCCTACTCCTTTCATCAGGAAGAAACGGTCAAGCGATATGGGTTGTTTGTTTTTTACCAATTCCTTGGGGCGGGTCTTCACCGTACAGTCTATCAGCAGTCCCAGTGTGGCCACTATCATGGCAAGCCAGAAAATAATGTCAAAATTGTGGGTGGTGGTATATATCCAAATGGCTATCGACGGGCTGATGGCCGATGCCAGATTATTGCTCAATCCATATAGGCCTATTCCCTCAGTGCGTCGCGAAGAAGGCAACACATCTATGGCCACCGTGCTGTTGGCTACTGTTGTAAAACCAAAAGGCATTCCATGAACAGTCCTCACTATGGCAAACAACATCAACGACCCGGCTGCAACATATCCCACAAAAAACAAGGTAAAGACGGTAAAACTGATAAGCAGCACCATCTTGCGGGGAAAACTGTCCACCACATAGCCCGAAAACAAACGTGCCACCAAAGCCATCACCGCATAGCCGAACAACACCATACCTATCGTATCATTGTCGGCCGAAAAACGCTGGTTGAGATAAATGGGCAGCAGGGGTGTTAGCAACATAAACGAAAAGAATATCATGAAATTAGCCACCCACACCTTTGTGTAGTTAGCATTCCATAGACGTTCTTTCTTTTCTACTGTCGCTTCCATAGTTAGTGTCTTCGGGTAGTTATTGTTAGTTCACCATGTTGTGCAGCATGGCGTATACCGCCAAACCGGCCACCGACTTGATGCCGGTCTTTCGGGTAATATTCTTCCTGTGTGTATTGACTGTGTGAATCGAGATATTCAACTTGTCGGCTATCTCTTTGCTGCACAACCCTTGAGCCACAAGCACCAGCACTTCCGACTCACGGTCGCTCAGCTCATAATTCTCTTCGTTGCTCTCTGTGTCATTCTGGCAGCTGTCGCGCAGCAACTGAGACACCTTGTTACCGCTTTCCCGTATATCCAACACCGTCTTGAACTGTTGCAACAGCCGTGCGTCGACATATTGATAGACCAAAGCCACAATCGACATACTGGGCCTTGCCTGCTGGAGAGCCACCAGCTGCATCTTGGCCGAAGAGCTCAGCAGCGTTGGGTTTATCAACAATATGTCGGGTTGGAGGCGAGGCAGTCGCTGGGGCAAGTCGGCAGGAATATCACGTAGCGGGGCCTGCATCACAAAGTCATCGTCCAGCAATGCCTTCAAGCCTTCCCTTATAATATCCGACGGCTCAACCACCAATATCTGAATCTTGGGTGTCAACGATTCCTCCTTTCAAGCTGGCTAATATAAGGAAGCAGTATCTTCTCCTCTATCAAGGCATGCTTCTGCAGGTCGGACGACAGCTGCAGCACAGCAAACACCAGCTCATTCAACTCCTCAGCAATGTCGTCGCCGGGGATATATTTGTACAATATTTGCTCCAAATCCGACAGCTTATCCACCAAATCTGTATGTCCTTCGGCAAAATGATTTGACATCGGCCTTTTGGGCTTTTCTCCCGCCATCAGTCGCTGCAAATAGGGAAACACTTCCGTCTCCTCACAATCAAAATGCTCGCTCACCTCTTTCTCATAACTGGTGAAAAAGTCTTTTAGCACCCTGCCGCATTTCTCGCCCGCATGACTCACCACGCTCACCAGATGCCTTTGGATATGGGGCAACCGCTCATTCAGGTAGTAACGGTGCGATGCTTTCAGATAGGGCACCAGCATACTGAAATCAGTTGTCTCCAAAGCATTGTCGTCAGGCAGATAGTCATCAAAAGTATACACGTTGAAAACAAGCAACACAAAATCCACCGAAAGGCCGTACTGGGCACATATTTCCTGCACACTGCGGTCGCCGAATCCCAAAGATATGCCGAATCTCGGCATTGCCAATATCAACGTATGATTGGCAGACACAACGTCTGCCATCTTCATCTTTGCGACAAAATGTCTATTTTTCATATTGCAAAAATACAACTTTTTTTTCATTCAGCAAAAAAGTTGAATGATTTGCCTTTCCCCATGCAATCTGTCACACCCTCTCGGCCATCCCAGTCAACACTCCTTCAACCCTCGCGCAACCCTTCGCTGTAGGTTCGCTATAGGTTCACTATTCCTAGGCCGTTTAACCCGAATCGTTCATTAGGGTTTATGGCAAGAATGATTGAAAAGTCGGCCTAATGACCGTTTTGGGTTTAACCAAACCTACTCCTGAAAATAGACACGCTTCACCCTTGGCGATACCGATGTCAGTATCTCGTAGGGTATCGTACCCGCCGACTTCGATATTTCCTGCAACAGGTCAGCATCGCCGAATATCACCACATCGTCCCCCTCATTGCAACTCACATCGGTTACATCTATAAAACACATATCCATGCATATACTACCAATAATAGGAGCCTCCTTGCCGTTCACCATCACCTTGCCGTTGCCATATCCCAAATGCCTGTTCAATCCGTCGGCATACCCTATCGAGATGATCGCGATTCTCGAGGGGCGCTCCGCCACCCATAACCGATTGTATCCCACAGTGTCGCCCTGTGGTATGTTTTTGATTTGGGATATCTTTGTGGTCAGCCGGCTAACGGGCTTTAGGCATCTCTGCACCTCTGGCTGGGGGGCTATACCATACAACCCTATTCCGAGACGCACCATATCCATCTGCGCCTCGGGAAACCGGATTATCCCCGACGAGTTGAGTATATGGCACAATATCTTCGGGTCGCCTAATTGCTTTCGCAACGACTGGCTCCATTGGGTAAACCTGTCTATTTGCATCCGCGTGAAATCATCCATCTCCGGATCTTCACTGCACGCCAAATGTGAGAAAATAGACTTCACCTTCAATACACTGTCTTCACTCAAAAGACGTTCTCCCAACTCGGTCAACTCTTCTTGCGAAAAGCCCAAACGGTGCATCCCAGTATCAAGCTCCACATGTATGGGTACCTTTTGTCCATCACTTCCCATTAGTTTCACCGCTTGCGAGAATGCTTCCAATATTCGGAAACTGTATATATCCGGCTCCAATCCATAGCGTATTATGTCGCCAAAGCTCTCCTCCTCTGGATTCATCACCATAATAGGCAGTGTAATGCCGTTACGTCGCAAATCCACCCCTTCGTCGCTGTAGGCCACCGTCAGATAGTCTACATGATTATACTGCAGCACACTGGCTATCTCCGATTTACCAGCACCATACGAAGATGCCTTTACCATTGCCATCAACCGTGTGGTGGGTTTTATGCACGAACGGTAGTAGTTCAGGTTCGATATCAGGTTATCCAGATTCACCTCCATAATTGTCTGGTGCGACTTGCGTTGCAGCATCTTGGCTATATCCTCGAAATGGAACTTTCGTGCCCCCTTCAGCAATATGGTCTCATCATTGAACTGCTCAAAAGGATGGTTTCTCAAAAAGTCTTCGGTGCTCTCATAAAAAACCGTATCCACCTGCTGGAACAAAGCCTTGTTTCTGTTCAGCGCATCCCCTATGGCAACAAAACGGCTGATGCCATGTTGAGTTATCAGTCTGGACACCTGTCCGTAAAGATCCTGCTCCGGCATTCCAGCCTGCAATATATCACTCATTATAAGTGTCGTGCGGCGATGGCTGCGTTCATGGAACACATAGTCCAAAGCAATGGCCAGAGAGTCTATATCCAGACTGTAACTGTCGTTCACCAAGAGGCAATTATTGATTGCCTCGTTCATTTCAAGGCGCATGGCCACCGATGTGAGCCTTCTGCATTTGTCGGCTATTGTCTCGTTGTCATATCCCAGATAGCACAGCAAGGCAATGCAGTGCATAGCGTTTTCAACCGAAGCCCGGTCACCGAACGGGATATCTAAAACGAACGGCTCTCCCTCTCGCTTCATCGTGATGGTTGACCCATGTGCTTGCTGCTTCACTTCTACCAATTGCAGCACATTATCCTCCCCATGCCCCCACGTGTATCGGGTTACGGACCGGAACCCCTCTTGTGCCGAGATGGCCGAATGGATGTCTTTATGGTCCGTGCTGTATATCAGCACCTGACAGTGGGTGAATAGTTGCAACTTCTCAGCCACTTTCTGGCTCCGGGTCAGGAAATTCTCGTCATGCGCCTGTCCTATGTTTGTGAATATTCCTATCGTAGGCTTTATCACCTCTCGCAGGTTGTCCATCTCCCCAGCCTCTGAAATGCCTGCCTCAAACACCCCCATTTCATCCTCATCGCTCATCTGCCACACCGACAAGGGAACACCTATCTGCGAGTTATAGCTGCGCGGACTCGACACTATCCTGCATTCACCGCCCAGCATCTGCACTATCCAGTCTTTTACTATCGTTTTGCCATTGCTGCCCGTGATGCCCACAACAGGTATTGCATACTGACTCCTGTGGTCTGCGGCCACTTGCTGCAACGACTTTACTACATTCTTTACATACCAAAAGTTCGCCTCGCTACACTTCCTGAATTGTTTCACGTACTCCTCTTCTGCATTGATGGGAACCACAAAATTCCTCACCCCGCGTCCATACAGGTCATACACATATCTGCTCCCTGTATTCCGCTTGGTGGGAATGGCAAAAAAAAGACATCCCGACAGGTCGCCTGTCTTGCGGCTGTCGGTCAATAACTGATCTATCTCATAGTCTTCGTGCGACACAAAGGCCATCGAGCCTTTCAGTACTCTTACAATATCGTTTGCTTTCAATGTGTTATTATTTTATATCCTATCTGACAATTCAGGCAGTTGTAATTGCTGCAATATTCATTGTGCAACTGCAACAATGCCTGGCTTTGGGCGGCATTACGCGGTGTAATGCCGGCCTCTTCCCATTGTCTTATATATCTGTTTCTTTCGGCAGGCAGCTGTTCCAGTATCTCAACCGCCTGATCTTTGTATTGTTGTAATCCATGCTGATTGCCATACTCAAATAGTAACGGCACCCACGCGTTGATTATCAACATTCTCACAAATTCCTTCCCCAACCGTTTGGGTTTCCCGGCCGATAGGCGGTCAAACTGGTAGTGGTTGTTCCAATACTCCGATGCCGTCACCTCGAAGAAGCGCTCCAACGCATCGGCGTCAGGGCTCTCCAGCAAACGGCTGAACAAGTTTCTCGATTGGCACACCAGCTGTGCAAACTGGCTTATTCGCAATGTCGGAAAGGCGTATGGCCGCAGTCTGAAGAATTTCCACAAATAACCCGCTATCGGAGTCAGTCTTGCCCCTTGCCTCAATGCCTCATAGTCGGCCTGAAGCTGTCGCGGATATTCATCTTCGAAATACCCTTCCAACAATCCCGCCTGCCCCATCAGCAACGCCTCTATCCGTTGCGGCTTGTCCCTCCATCGGGCCAGCAGTGTCTGATCCACCGACTTCGCCAACAGCTCAAACGGGAGACTGTTTGTCTTGCCCCCAAAGTAATGTGCCAGCAGCCAGTAGCAACACTCTTCCCAATTGCCGTGACTCTCTTCCAGCAACCGCCCCACAGTCCCGCTTTTCCGTTCCAAACGTTCCAAGGTCAACCGCTCCATCCACCCGTTCACATACATCTCTGGCACTTCCGCAAGCCGTTCCTCACAGGGCACTGCCAATGGTTTTGGAGGGTGCATCAATGCTTCGTAGTTGTCCCACAGCGCATCGGCCACCAGGTGCTTCACTTCCAACGTTGGCAGTTGGTGGCAGTTCTGCATCGTTATGGCCGTGTCGTTTTCATACACCACATGCAGCACCACATTGTCATAGGCTCTGTCGTTGCTGTGTTTATGTGTGTTCCAGGATGATGACTTTACATGCACCTCCACATTTCCCACCCATAACGTACCGTCTATCCGTATGCGTGCATCAAAGAAATCCGGACCCGCGTCCCGGTTCAGCATCCCGGCCCGTTCCACCTCTACCAATGCTCCCTCGGTGGTACGCATCTCTCCCTCCAGCAACTGATGTTGCCAGACGTATTGCAGAAATGCTTCTGTCATCTGGTCGGCGTTCCGCCTCGACAACTTCTTTTCCACCCCGTGGATGTCTCCTATTTTTTTTATTTCCGGTTTTTCAGCGTTTCTTCCGTAAGTTATCTCTTTTGTTAGTTGAACAGGTCTTTCATCTTGTCAAAGAATCCCCGTTCCGACTTTGAGGGACTGGGTTGGAAATTGGGCGATTTATCCAGCCTCGTCAAAGTCTCTTTCTCTTCGCGCGAAAGGTTCTTGGGCACCCACACATTCAGGCACACCAGCATGTCGCCACGGCCGTACCCGTTCACAGTCGGCAGACCCTTACCTTTCAGCCGCAACACTTTGCCCGACGGAGTTCCGGCCTCTATCTTCACCTTCACCTTGCCCGTCAGGGTCGGTATCTCAATACTGTCTCCCAATGCGGCTTGGGCAAAGGTTATAAATGCATTATAGTAAAGGTTGTTCTCCTGCCGTTCAAACAGGTCGTGCGGTATTTCCTCCACCAATATTATCAAGTCGCCAGGCACTCCGCCACGTGGGGCAGCGTTGCCCTTGCCCGACATCGACAGCTGCATGCCGTCATACACGCCTGCCGGTATATTGATGGTGATAATCTCTTCCGAACGCACTATGCCCTCTCCGTTGCAGTCATGGCACTTGTCCTTCACTATGCGCCCTTCTCCGCCGCAATGGGGGCATACGCTCTGCGTCTGCATCTGTCCCAGTATTGTCCTCCTCACTTCGGTCACCACGCCCCGTCCATGACAGTGCGGACAGGTATCAAAGCTGTTGCTCTTCGACCCCGTGCCTCCACAAGTCTTGCACGGCACATATTTGGCCACCTTTATCTTCTTTTCACATCCTTTCTCAATCTCTTCCAGTGTCAGTTTCACCTTGATACGAAGGTTCGACCCTCTTGCAGCCGCTCTGTGTCCGCCTTGCTGCGAGCCTCTGAATCCACCAAAGCCACTAAACCCTCCTCCGAAGAAGTCACTGAAGATGTCACCAAACTGCGAGAAGATATCGTTCATATTCATCCCGCCTGCTCCGCCGGCAGCTCCCTCAAATGCGGCATGTCCAAACTGGTCATACCGGGCCTTCTTGTCGGGATTGCTCAACACATCATAGGCTTCTGCCGCCTCCTTGAACTTCTCCTCGGCTTCCTTGTCACCGGGGTTACGGTCCGGATGGTACTGCAATGCCAACTTTCGATAGGCTTTTTTCAGTTCTTCGGGTGTAGCGTTTTTGCTCACTCCCAATACCTCGTAATAATCTCTCTTAGCCATCTTTGTTCATATCTTTTTTCGCCCCCATCCGCTCTGTTTCATGGCGAATGGAGGCATTCTTGTTATTTTTTTTCGTTCTACCCTTCAGGGGTTCATCCTGCCCCTCTCATTTTCTAAATAGCTACCACCACTTTGGCATACCTCAGCACCTTTTCGTTCAGGTAGTAGCCTTTCTCCACAACGTCTACCACACAGCCTTTCTGACTCTCTTCCGCTGCAGGGAATTGTGTCACTGCCTCATGCAGGTTCTCGTCAAATTTCTGCCCTTTGGCTTCTATTGGCTTCAACCCCTTCTGCGACAGAATTGTCATCAATTTATTATATATCAGCGTTATTCCTTCTTTGGCACCCTCGCTGTCGTCCATTGCCTGAAGCGCACGCTCCATGTCGTCCACCACTGGCAGCACGGCCTTTATCATCTCTTTCCCTCCGTTCATTATCAAATCCGCCTTCTCCATATTGGTACGCTTGCGGTAGTTCTCATATTCCGAATACAGACGCACATACTTGTCATTCATCTCGGCCAGCTTCTCTCCCATTTCCTGAACTTTCTGGGCACTCTCGTCGTGATGGCGCTCATGGCGTCTCTTACGCTCATGTTTTGCATGTTCGGAATCCACCTTGGGCTCCTCGTTTGTCTCTGGGGCTATATTTTGCTCTTGTTCCTTTTCTTTCTCTTCTTGTGACATATCTATGATTTGTTATTATTTTTTGGTTAATATTCTGTCTCGTGGACTCTGTCCACATCTTTTCGCCTCAATTTTCACCAACATTCATGCCAGTTTGAACTGTCTGCCATTTTGTCACCATCTGAAAACATCCAGCGGGAATTTCGGTCGCTCTTCATCCCTCCACTTAAAGTTACCCAGTTGCCTCTTCTCCTCTTCCAGCTTCTCCAACGGGTATGTGTTCATGTCCGGATTGCCGTATGTCACCACCCGGTCGGGCTCACGGTCTTTAAAATAAATTCGCATATCCGACCCCACTCCCACATTCACCCCTATCAGGGTCTTCAGCCCTCTCTCGTCTTCCTCTGTCAGGTAATACACCATCTCGGCATTTCCCAATATGTCGGCATACCAAGGTTCCCCTTCTTCAAAATACACCACCATATCTCGCCCCTTCACCTGGTTGTACTTCTCTCTGTCCAGCTGCTCTATGCAAAAACCATTGCTTCTCAGGTAGGCCACCTTGGCCCCGGCCGAATCATGTTTCACCTCTATCGTGTCTGCCACGGTTTGATAGTGCTGATACCACACAACTGGGTTCCGGTACAGCTTCGCTATCGAATCCGTTGCCGAATAATACAGTGAGTCGCACATCGCCTGCGCCTCACCCCTGTACACCTTCACTTTATAATGGGCCTGCACCGTCTGCAGCTTCCGGGTCGAGTCATTCGTCACCACCACGCTGTCGGCATGCAGATACAGTGTGTCCACACTCCCCGTGCTGTCTTCTTCATCCTTGTGCACAAACCGCACAAGCACACTGTCTGTCACAAACGATGTCCGCTTCCGCTGGTCTGTCTCAGCATATCGGCTCGTACTCACTATCTCGTTCACGGTATCCCGCAACACCACATTCCCTATCGCCTTACCAAACTCCACATCTTCATAGTAGTGTAAGGTATCGCACGTTATGTGTTTCTCACCGTTATGCACTTCCGATGCCTTACGCGAATACGCATACCGCTTATCCGTATTGTACGACCCCCACTCACTATACATCGTTGTCGAATCGGTATATATATGTGTCGGACTCCAAAATTCAGCCTCTTTCAAATTCATGTCATAGGTCAGCGTGTCTGTCTCCAATCGCATATTCGAGTCCGTCAACACCACATCACCGTATATGTCAAACATTTTCGTGTCCGAATTGTAATGCCCTATCTTACTCACCAGTCTCTTGTCCCCGTTCACCGTAATTCCCCAAGTGTCGTAGGTCGCTATCGACGAGAAACGGTCATACCACAAATGGTCCGACTTCAACACCGTCTTCCCGTCTATCAGCCTCACCGTGTCGTCCCATATATCCAGCACCCGGCTCTCCCCGTCATAATACAGCTGGTCTCCGTATATTGTGGTCGTATCACTTATCTCTATCTTTATATGGCCAAATGCGGTGAAATCATTCCTCACGGTGTTCAGCAACGCCGAATCCGCATGTAGTATCATCCCCTCATGCTTGGCCTTCACCCTCTGATACAATATCCACACATCCGGATCCGACGGGTCTCGCGTACCCATCCCCGCATCATACGTGATAAGCTTCTGCGCCCAAACGGGCACAGCCGCCATCAGCAAAAACAGCAAAAGTACACGTTTCAAGACTTTTAGTTTCATTCTTTGCAGTATCTTCAAAAGTGCAAAGATACAAAACATTTTTCACTCATTCTCTTTTTTAATCGACAAATCATCAATTCTGCCTGGATTTCTTTTTTTCTTGCTATGTCGGGAAAAAGTTGTATTATTGCAAACTGAAAGAGGAAATACAGATGCTAAGCACACAGAACATAATAACACTACTGGGTGGTTTCTTGCCATACGCAAGAAACCGATATGGTATCACACGTTTGGGTGTATTTGGCTCTGTGGCACGCGGAGAGCAGACCGAAGACAGTGATGTGGATGTATTTTATGAATGGCGAGCCCTTTCGTTGCTTACTCTCGACATGCTGCAATGTGAGCTCGAAGAACTGTTAAAACGCCCTGTAGATGCAGTAAGGGTGCGAGACTATATGAACCCCGCACCCCTTGCCCAAATAAGAAAGGAGGGGCTATATGTACAATAAAGACTTGGTTGCTAGTAGTCTTTTGGGATTCCTATAATTATCCCTGCTGGATTATACTGGCAGGGATTTTTTTATCATTGATGTCTGACAAAAGAAATCCAATCATTAGCAAGTAATATAATATCAACATTAAATGTCATGTATTGATTTACGAAGTCTTGAGTGTGCCAAAGGCGCACAATCCTATTAACCCCACACTAAACACCGTAGGGGTGCAGTGTGGGGTAACAAAGGCCATCACTCTGCGTGTCGAAGATACGCTACAACATAACAATCAACAAAGTAGCGTGCCTCCGACACGCAGAATTGGGATATCTGCCCCCCCACACACGGCACTTTGCTTCGTGTGGGGTTAATAAGATTACGTGCTTTCAGCACGTTTTTCGGACACTAATATTTTTTTATGTCATAATCACCTATCCCTGCAATAAACACCTATTCCCTGCTGAATAGTCGCCAAAAGTCGCCAACTTCTCATTAGTGTCTTTCGTTGTTCCATAATCCCATCTCTGTCTATATCCCACCATGTGACGACCGACGAACCGCCACCGCGAGTCCCCTCTTTCAGAGGGGTACGGCGAAGCCGGGGGGTATGTATCCAAAAACAATCCAAGCACTATCTCTCTATCACCAGTTTCCGCGTGCCTGTCCCCCTCTCCGTCGTCACCGTCACGAAATACACGCCGCTCGCCAGCCCCTCGGT
>JAEEGK010008744.1_pt1 | contig 23835 bp, 18 predicted proteins | sample 8958771 | NCBI WGS metagenome assembly JAEEGK01 (sample SAMN16246547, study PRJNA631951) | gut metagenome | biome: gut microbiome; feature: rumen; material: SC-attached | host: Bos | place: Iran: Karaj | collected 2018-10
TACCAACTCCCAAGGTGGCGGTAACAACACCGGCGGTGGCGGCAACGGCGGAGGCAACGACGACGGGGATGAGTAAAGAGCGGCCCTTCGGGGCCCTCTTTTGAGTGAAGAACTAAGAGTGAAGAGTGAAGAACGCCGAAGGGGTCGCGAGCTGAAAGCGAGAACGAAGTGGCAATTTGCTACCGCTATGCCTACTGATAAGGAACAGAATAATTCTCAATTTTCAATTCTCAATTTTCAATTCTCAATTTAAAACTCTTTAACCTTTAACCATTAAAAGAATATGAAAAGTAAAGAAACATGGAGGGCTATCCTCCAACTGATAGCGAGCATCATAACTGCAGCTATCACAGCACTGGGAACCGCCTCTTGCATGAGAGGCATCTAAACAAGCAAAAAGCCTGCTATCCGGAAACGGGATGGCGGGCCTTGTCTTTCGTAAAAAAAAGAAGAAATTGCTTGTTCCTTCCGAAATAATTGTATAGCTTTGCGGCATTTATTAATAATAACTGAAGTTTCGGAAGTAAAAGAGGAAGTAAAAAATGGAAAATAATTCGCTACGCTCATGGAGGTTATTCGCCCTTTTGCCAGTTGTGCTGACTGTGCTGGTTTTAATGTCCGGATGCTCGGGCAAAGGTGCGCCGGGACAAGTTGCCGGGGCTGACAGTATCTATTCGTGGGAGAACATCCGCCAGTATTGCATGCAGGAGCCGGAGCGCTGCTTCGCCATGGTGGACAGCGCCCAGAAGGCGGGCTACGTGGATGCCAACTACGCCAACTGGATGCGGGCACAGATATACATGACCACTCCCGGAGGAGACATGGAAAAGGCCCGTGAATGCTGCATGGAGATCCTTAACAATACCAATCCAGCCCCGGACAGCCTTCAGTATGTTAAGACATACCATCTGCTGGTTGGCATTGGCATGAATATGGGTGCATACCAGGAGGCCATCGAATATGCCTCGAAGGGGGCCAAGATTGCACACGAGAATGGCTGGAACGGCGAGGAGGCCGAATTCTACTTCAAGGCCGGCGATGTCATGGAGCATGTGCAGAAGGGTAGTGGTACGGAGTATCTGGACCGCTCGCTGAACCTCTTCCGCGGTACTTCCAACCCTCAGGCACTGCCTCTGTTTGCTTCTCATCTGGGCAGCATAGCACGCTTTGCCGTTAATAGCGGTGACTACGCACGTGCACTGGCGCTCACCAACGAGCGGCTGGAGGTGACCGAGCGCATAGCCCGGGAGATCCCTACAGCCCCCGCAGGATATATCGACGACCAGAAAGCCTACATCTACTGCATTATGGCCTATTGCCAGTGGCAGCTGGGCGACAAAGCCGCTGCTCGCCGCAGCGCAGAGGCCTTCGAGCAGACGCAGGCCAGCCGCACGCCGGAGCACATGAACGATATGCTGACCTATTATTCCCTGGCGGGGGAGGGTGAGCGCATCCGGCAGATTTACGACAGGCTGGAGCCCTATTTCAGGGCGAAGGGTGACACCATCTCTGCCGAATACGCGGGTCTGGTGCAGACCTATGCCTATGGCTTGGACAAGCTGGGACGGGGCCATGAGGCCTTCGAGCAGATGGACCGCTATTGCGTGCTCTCCGACAGCCTGGTTCAGCGCGAGCGCCAGGCGGAAACGCTGAAGTATGCCCAGCAGATGAAGACGCAGGAGAAGGAGATGCAACTGAAGGACGAGAAGGCCAAGACCACTATCTACCGCATTATCTCCGTTTCTGCCATCCTCATCATCCTGCTCATCGTCTATCTGTTGTGGCGCTCGTATAAATACAATAAGGTGCTGGCCGATAAGAACCGCCGCCTGCTGGCCGAGATAGAGGATCGGGAACGACACGAGCAGCAGGCCATAGAGCAGTTGGAGGCTGTGCCCGAGGCTGAACTTACAGCCCAGCAGCAGCTCTACCGCCGCCTGTGCGAACTGATGAAAGACCCCAACCTCTTCACCGACCCCGACCTGGACCGTGGCCGTCTGGCACAGCTCCTCGGCACCAACGAGCACTATGTCACCGATGCCATCAGTGCCTGTGCCGACGGCAAGAGCGTCAGCGGTTTCCTGAACGAGTACCGTGTGCGCCATGCTGCCCATCTGCTGGCCACCACCACCGACTCCGTTGCCCTGATTGCCGAACTCTCGGGTTTCTCGCGCAGCTCGTTCTTCCGTATCTTCGGCGAAATTTACGGCATGTCGCCCTCGGATTACAGAAAAGTCGCAAAGAAATGAAAAATCCCCATTCCATCGATAAAAAAGGTGTCTGGAAGTCTTGTTCCGGACACCTTTTTCGCATTTTGAGACTACCAGAAAAACACATTTTCCCGAAATGGGACTACGTTTTCCCACCGTGGGACTATTGTTCCGGGAAGACAGCCTAATTTTGCTCTCGAAATCAAACAAACAATGCATATGGATATAACAATTGTTTTCGCCGTTGCCATAGCCGCCACCCTTATCGTAGTGGTGCTGGTGCTTGTGGCTGTTGTTATATATCAGCGTTGGCGTATCGGCGACCAGAACGTTTTCATCGAGCGCTTCATCCGACAGAACGAGGAGATGCGTCAGAAGATGCAGAAAGCGGGAGTTGTATAAAAAATAATAAGGTATAATCCTAAAGTAATTAACAACAACACAAAAATGAAAAAGACACTCTTCACACTGGCAGCTCTCCTTTGCTGCATGCTGACCGCACAGGCCCAGCTTCTTTACAGGATTAGCGGCAATGGTCTGACAGATGCGTCCTACATCCTGGGCACCTGCCACACAGCCGATATCTCCTTCGTGGATTCCATCCCCGGCCTTCGCCGTGCCATGGACGATGCGCAGCAGGTTTACGGCGAGACATCGAAGGATGCCCAGTCAGAGCCCACTGACGAGGATATGGATAAATACATGTTGCTGCCCCAGGGGGTGCAGATAGACTCGCTGCTTTCTGCCGACGAGATGAAGCGCCTCACCGCCTTCATGACAGACAGCTGCAAGATGGATTCTGCCAATGTGGGATTCTTCTTCGACGTGAAACCCTTCCCCCTCGCCCTCTATCTCGCCCTCAAGTGCGACGGCTTCAAGGAGACACTGAAATCCAACGACGGCGTGACGTTCGATGAATACTTCCAGAAGGAGGCCCTCCGGCAGGGTAAGGAGATCGGCGGATTGGAATCAAAGAACAGCCAGTTTAAACTGTTCTGCAATTCGTTCTCGCTGAAGCGCCAGAAAGAGTTGCTGATGTGCATGGTGGACAACCATAAACGTCCCGGAGCAGAAGGCAGCGGAGTGGAAACCTACTATAGCCAGAACCTGGATGCCATATGGAAGGAACTTAACGACAACACCGACGTGGACTGCGGCTATACCTCGGAGGAACAGATGAGGCTGCTGAGCACCCGTAACCTCGCCTGGATGAAGAACATTCCCTCGCTGATGAGCCGGAAGCCGACACTCTTCGTGGTAGGCGCCCTCCATCTGCCCGGTCCTAACGGCGTCCTTGACCTTCTCAGTAAGGCCGGCTATACCGTAGAGGCTGTGACAAAGTGAAAAATGAACAAATAGTTAAACTAATAATAAAAAAAGAGGTAATGAAAAAGATTCTTATGACGCTGGCAGCCGTCCTTTGCTGCGCAATGACAACAACTGTTTTCACCGCGTGTAACAATGATGACGAAAACGAGCCTAGGGAGTACACCTACGACATCTCGTTGAACTTTAACTACTACACTTGGACAGATGACGGCATGAATTATAATGAGTGGTATAAAGCTGTTATGGGTGCATACCTGACTGAAATAGGCGTGAAGACGGAAAGATTCACACTGCAGGGCACCCAGGCCGAGTGTGACCAGAAGGTGCTGGAGGCATGCCAGAAGGCAGAGGAGAAGGTAGCCGCCATCGGGGGCGGCACAGGCACTGTAACGGTGAAGAATGTCACGACCAGTAAGACAGTCTATACCTACTACCTCGTGACGGATCCGACACCAAAGGCCGATTACACCATTCTGTTCTACGGAACAGGCGGCGAAAGCCTCGACTACCCAATCGTACAAAACATGATTCAGTTCTTCCAGGGCAAGGCTGAGAGCTATGAACGCGTGAACATCGCGGCGCAGTATAAATTCTCGACCAAGGAGAATATGATAGATAATTTCATAAATGAACCATTTGCACAGAAATATGACAGCAAGACCGTCCGCTTCGTCGTTGAGGCCGACCAGACGGATCCCGAAAGAAAAGCATACGACACGTTTGGAAGCTCTTTCTACGGTGAGACGAACGCCGACTGCACCTGCCCCGACTCGCTGACTAACTTCATCAACTGGGCAACCAAGGCCTGCCCCGCCAAGAAATACCTGCTCATCCTCAGCGACCACGGCGGTGGCTACACACCTGACGGAGAGTTGCCCGAGACGGGCGATACCCGTGGCATCCTCTTTGATGACGGCTACGGATCTAAACACTTCACCGCCAAGAGCCTCATGCGCGCCATCGGCGCTGCCAATGCCAAGATGCAGACCATCTACCTGGATGCCTGCCTGATGAACTGCATAGAGTACCAGTTCGAGTTGAAGGACGTAGCCGACTACCTCGTGCTTTCCACCTTCATCGTGCCTGGCTATGGTGGTCACTACGACTTCCTGATTGACCAACTGGCCGCAAATCCCAACGACATTGAGGCTGCACTCAAAGAGTATAACCGACAGACTGTCGACTTCTGGGACGAGATGTATGAGGGAGCAAACGACTACCACGACATGAGTGTCATCCGCACTGCCAAACTCGATGCCTTCGGACAGAAGTGGCGCACCTTCACCGACAAAGTCATCGCAGCCTATCAGAGCGACGAGGCACTGAAACATAAAATCGATTCTGTCACCAAGTACTCCTTCCGCATCGTTAATGATGTTCCTTCGTACGACATCGTGCACTACTACAAAAATATGTACAAAGTGGCTCCTGAAGTGCTGGGCGAGGACTTCTACAACGAGTTGGATGCATCCTTCTGGGCTACCGTCGTGAGCAAGCAGACAAGTAACTTCCTGCAGGAGAAGGGAAACAGCGTGGATGCCAGCATCATGCTCGGCACCAAGGGACACTACCGCAGCTACTACTATAAAGGCGAACTTGACCACCTTGAGTTGGACTTCTTCCTCCAATACGAAGCAGACGGCTCGAAGTCGTCCTACTACGACAACGAATACCATACGCGCTCACCCTGGGGCGGCACACTGGAATCCACTTACTGCCAGCTGGCCTTCGACAACGCTACGGGCTGGAGCCGCTGGATGCTGCTGAACGAGCAGGAGCCCTTCCCCATAGGCCTTTCCGACTTCCATTACGTTCCCGGCTCCTTGGAATCCAAAAATCAGAAATAATAGCAGATATAAATAACAGTAATAATAAATATAAAAACAAAAAGTATGAAAAAGATTATGATGACGCTCGCAGCCGTCCTTTGCTGCGCAATGGCAACAACAGTGTTCACCGCATGCAACAACGATGAGGACATTAAGCCTGCCAGCATGTATGGCGATTGGGTATCATTCGTACTGAGAACAGACGGTTCGGCCGTATTCGAAACCGATAACTTCAACGGCAGTAATGTCACAGCGACCACTTATCAGCTTTACGGCAGTAACATGATTCTGAATGGTTTAATCATCGAGAGTAATGTCACAAACATTGTAAAGAGTGTTACTTACGGTACATTCAGTTATCAGGGCGATAAGCTCAGCATTACATGGCCTAATGGCACAGTTTCCGGACCTGTTAAGTTCAAGGACAACGGCGCAACTTGTGTTTGGAGTACCACTTATACAGATTTAGAGATGTATCGTCCCAACGCAGAAACAAATTCCTATAAGGCACAGATTGAGAGAATTTATCAGTCTAAGTACGCCAAATAGGATGCTTATAGAATGAATCAGAAGTAGGACAGCCGACGAAAAGGGTTTTAATGATGTTTCTGCTGTCCTTTGCTGCTGGGTTGCGCTCCTTGGCCAATAACTGACAGAGCAGGAGGCTATGGAGCGCGCCCTGCGGCAACCCACTCGCCGCGGGCTCTATATCCAAGGTAATAAGAAAATATTCATCCATTGTAACGATAACGAAACAGTGAAAAAGATTATGATGATGCTGGCAGCCGTCCTTTGCTGCTGGGTGACAATGACAATGTTCACCGCCTGTGACATTAACAACGTAGATAACCCTGTGAACCCAACAGTCGATCCGGAGGAAGAACTGGCTGATGCCACCATCCTGTGGTATGGCTGTGGTGGAGGAAACGTGGATGCGAGTATCTTGGACGATTTCCATAAATTCTACAAGGCTAAGCCCGAGAGTTTTGACCGTGTGAACGTGGTGGCTCAGTATAAGACATCGCTCAATCCGACGGTTTATAATCAAATAGACTATGAAACTGTTGTACAGTGGGCCGATGATACGTCTAAGCTTATGTCCGAGGAAGAGATGGAGAATGTGGATTTGGTGAAGTACTTCTTGTTGTGTCATCCAAAGGCTGGCGAGAGCTATCGCTTTGCGGTAGATCCCAAGAAGACCCTGCGCAAGCAGCTGTTGGAAACGGAGCCTTACGGAAAGACGAATGCCGACTGCACCAATCCCGACTCGCTGACCAACTTCATCAACTGGGCTGCTAAGAACTATCCTGCCAAGAGGTACATCCTCGTGATGGCCGACCATGGTGGCGGCTACTTGCCTCATGCTGATTTAGCAGAAGCAACCAGCAGTCCACAGAGCAGGGCACAGCGACGTGGACTGATTTACGACGATGGATATAACCGCAAATGCTTCTCAGCCAAGAGCTTTGCGCGTGGCGTGAGAAATGCCTCGGTGCATGTAGATGGTATCGTAGCCTACCTCTGTCTGATGAACAATCTGGAGTTTCTCTACGAAGTGAAGGATGTCACCGACTACATTGCCGGTTCGACCTATGTCATGTGGGGTGGTGGCTCGGCTTTATATGCCATTGCCGACAATTTTGCTGCCGGAAAGGACACGGAGACAGCACTCTCCAACTTCATCGATACCAATATGAACAATTGGGACGCGTTGTTCTATCAGAGCACCGATCCCACCAATCCCCTCTATTACGACTTTACGCTGACCAAGACCAGTCGACTGAACGACCTGGCTCCCGTGCTGAAGGAATTTACCGACCGATTGGTGAATACCTACCAGAATGGTACCGACGACCAGCGTGCACGCATAGACCTGTGTACGGCTAACGCCATGAAAGCGGATAACGGCTATCCCTTTTACGACATGGGACGATATATCGAGAGTCTCTTCTATGAATTGCCTGACGTGTACGACCAGACATTCGTCTCAAGCATGATTACAGCCTTCAACTCCTGTATAGTCAGACAGTGCCACAGCAAATATCTGACTGACCATCACTATGAAGTGGACTACAGCGTGATGCTCGGTTGTAAAGGAACCTATGTGGTCTACAATTATGAGGGCGATGGTGCAGAATCTAAGTTGATAGGTGCTTATGTCTATTATTCAGACGGTAAACTCGAATACTATCGTTACGTTGATGACGGTGGCGACAGCAGCGATGGCAACCTGGCTCGCTACGAGTTAGGTACGACCAGCACATGGCCCAGCACCTTTGCCAATACCTATGAGCTGACAACCTTCGACAAGTTGGTGGGATGGAGCCGTTGGATGTACCTGAATCCTGCGTCACCACCCGCATGGAGCCCTTCATCGTTCAATTTTGTTTTTCCTGAGGACAATGCGATAGATTTGCCATGATTGACAAAATTAACTAATTACTGTATAACAATAAGGAAGTCATGAGAAAGATTATGATGATGCTGGCAGCCGTCCTTTGCTGCTGGGTGACAACGGTAGCGAATGCCCAGAACACGCAGGAGCAGGCTTTGAAAGAGGCTGAAAAGAAAGCGAAACTGGCCGACAAGAACCCCAAGAACGGTAAGATGCAGCTGGAAGCTGCCTATGCCTTTGTCAATGACGAACTGGGTGACAAGAAAGAGCTGGACCGCGCTCTGACCTACGCCAATCGCGCTTATAAGATTTCGCAGGAGCACCCTGCGCCACAGGATACATTGAAGGGTCTTAGCTGCTATGCTATCGGCGTTATATATATGCAAAAGCAGAGCTACGAAAATTTCTTCGACTTTATGGAGATGGCTATGGACGGGTTTCAGGAGGAATTGGGGCGTTACGACCCTGTGACTATTGGCACGAAACTTACCTATGGCTCTTTTATGATGGGACCGCAGCCCCTCCGCGCATTCCCCAAAATTCAGGAAGCCTTCAATGACAACGAGAATGCCCCGAAGGACAAACGCATTGAGAAAATGGAAGAGGCCAACGTCCTGCAGGAGTGGGCTTTGGAGATGCTCATCGCCGAGCAGACCAGACGCTTCCGCTATGCCTTGCCGTTGATTTTTAAGGATGGCAAAAGGTACTTCGTCGTGCAAACTAAATTCTGGAATATGGAGCGTCCGCTCGTTGGTTGGCAAGTGCAGGACGAACTTGCAACCGATGAGGAATGGGAGAATGCGAAGGACGACTTCATCCTCTGTGACGACCAATTAAAGTTCTTTGCCGTCCCGGAGGAAGAAAAAGACAAATACAAGTTTGTATTCCACTTCAACCACAAGGTATGGAATCCACGCAAGTTGGAGGGCCAGGAAGGCGATTCGCGTATCTTCTTCCTCAACCCGGATTCCTACAACAAGATGCTGGAAGGTTTTCGCGCATTTAAAACAAACAACAAATAAACACAGAACCTTATAATAAAAAAGAGTGCAACTCAAATATAGGATTATGAAACTAAAGTCAATCTTTGCAGCGACGGTGCTGGCTCTGCTGCCACAGATGCTGATGGCACAGTGGCGCGTGGGCGTGAATGCCGGTGCTACTTACAACATGTACTCGATAGACAAGCAGTACATGACGGACTACAAGTACAATGGCGTGTGGAGCTTTACCACAGGCGTAACAGGACAGTACAACTTTAAGGACTGGTTTGGCCTAAGGGCCGGACTGAACGTGATGCAACGTAACTATCGCCACACACGTTCGCAGATGCCCGAAAAACTGGACATGAAGTACAAGAACACGTATCTGATGCTTCCCGTAACGGCCAACTTCAGCTTTGGTGGAAAAACGCTGAGGGGGTTCACCAACTTGGGTATCTACGCCGGCTACTGGATGACCAGCTACCGCAGCGGAAGGGATTTTAACTCGTTCGGCGGACAGGTGTACGAGATCTCGGAGAAGGTGCCTTTCTACGGCGAGAGAGACCGCCGCTGGGACTTCGGCTACACGGGCAGTGTGGGTATGGAATACCACTTTGCCGAGCACTGGGTGGCTCAGGCTGAGGTGCTCTGCTACTACAGCGCTATCGGCACCGTTAAGAACATGGAATATTACAAGGATTACAGGTACAACACAACTATCGGCATCCAAGCCGGAGTATCGTATAAATTCTGATAGGCTATGAAGAAGATAATGATGATAATGGCCGGACTTCTGCTGATGCTGACCGGCTGTCGCCAAGAGAGTGACAATGTAATGTCATACGCTTTCAACGACGCAATGGCCTTTCAGAAGGCCGACACCAGCTTTGTGGGCGAGTTTGAGGTATTCTGGAACGGCATGAACACCAACTATGCCCTGTGGGACTACGAACTGGAGAACGGACTGGACTGGGACAATGTGTACCAGAAGTATTACCCCAAGTTTGCGGAACTGGATGAGAAAGACACTGTAACGGACGAGGAGTTGGGGAATCTGCTGAACGAAATAGTGAAACCCCTGCATGACGGACACGTGGTCATCAAGCTCATGAACCACAGTACGGGAAACTACGTTACTGCAAGTCCCTCCCACTTGAGAGTAGGAGACGAACGGGAAGAAGAGTATACAGCAACAAAAAATTTCTTGCCGTCCCTGAAATATTATCAAGACAAGGGAAAGATACTGGAAATGAGAAGTGCATCGACAAATGTTATCGGTCAGCTTATTGGTATTTGGGTAGCATATATTAAGGAGCAGATTACGGGGTTGAAGCTGAAGACCGACAGAACGCAAGACGAGGAGGAACGCCTTAATGCCTTCCAGAGTGCCTATAATGACTTGTATCAGATTGTGAAAACTGACAATCTTGACGCATACAACCCGTTTGCAATCCGCTATGAATGGCTGCACATCCCCTACTTGGAACCTATCGACCTTAATCTGTATGAACATCCGGTAGACATCACCTACGCCCTGCTGGAGGGGAACATTGCCTATCTGTCGTTCAACCATTTCCGTCTATCAGCTTACCTGGATGCCGACATCTGTAAAGAATTCTTTGGCCAGCCTACCGGATTAACAAAGGTTGCCGTAGAAAGTGTGCAGAATACATGGAACAGTTGGTTTTCGGCCATTCAGGAACTGAAAAAGGCAGGGAACTTAGGCGGTGTAATCATAGACGTCCGCAGCAATGGCGGCGGTATGTTGAATGATTACCAGTATGTGCTGGGTGCACTTCTGCCATCAGGAGGGCATCATATGGCTGACGCACGTTTCAAGCGCGGCCTGGGCAGGTTTGACTACTCTCCCATCATGCCTCAGACAATGCCAACCATGGAAGCGGAGCACGAGACAGTAACGGAGCCCATTGTGGTGCTATGCAACTGCAACTCGGTAAGTATGGCCGAAATGACCTCTATGGGTGCCAAGGTGCTGGAGAACGGCACACTTATAGGCACACGTACATGGGGAGGATTCTCAGCATTGTCGTCAAACGAAAATTACAGCAATAACTATGCCGGTTATGTGGGCATACAAAATGTAACACCCGTATTTTGCTATATACCGCAGGAGGTGACATTCTCTATTCTGGACGGCAAGATTGTGGAAGGACACGGCGTAGAACCTGACATAGAAGTATCGATGGACTTTGATGCCTGGAATAAGGGTAACGGATCCGACAGCCAACTGGATCGCGCCCTGCAATTCATCCGGACAGGAAACTGAAACAAAGCCCCGCTGACCATTACAAAATCGGTCGGCGGGGCTTTTGCTAGAAAAAAAACTTCTTGTCTTCATAATCCAAGAGTCCTTAATGTTTTGTTTATATTGTTGATTTCTTTTCATTCCCATGTGTGTGTCAGCCTTCGATCACGAAGACTTTGCGCTGCGTAGATACAACTTTTTCTTAAACTCGTTACATTATCACATTTTTCTGCTGCCAATGATGCTTTTTTTTATGCGAAAAGGGGAGAAAAAATATTTTCGGGGAATATTTTGGAGGGAATGTATCTTTTTTCTTAAATTTGCGGGCAGAAATGAAGTATATTACATTACCCAAATCATTGGTGGGAGACACACACCTCTCGTTCTATCTGGCCATGGAAGAGTATGTGGCGCGTAATATAGACGAGCCGGACTGCTTCTTTATGTGGCAGGTGGAACCTACCGTTATTTTCGGCAGAAACCAAGTGTTGCAGAACGAAGTGAATGTGCCTTATTGCCGAGAGCATGGGATCGAGATTTTCAGACGCAAGAGCGGCGGCGGTTGCGTCTATGCTGACAAAGACAACATTATGCTTTCCTTTATCACCCAGGGCGACAATGTGCCTATGACCTTCAACCGCTTTATGACGATGGTAATCTTCGTGTTGCAGAAACTGGGCGTCGAGGCGGCGGGGACGACACACAACGATGTGATGATTGGCGACCGCAAGGTATGCGGAACGGCCTTCTATCAGTTGCCCGGGCGCAGCATCGTGCACAGTACGATGCTCTACGATACCAACATGGAGCATATGCTGAACGCCATCACGCCACCAGCCGAGAAACTGCAGAAGAACGGCGTGGAGAGCGTAAGGCAGCGCATTACGTTCCTGAAGGAATATGTCAGTCTGAACATCAAGGAACTGAAAGCGTTCATCCGTCAGACACTATGCCAGGGGGAACTGCAACTGACCGAGGCCGATGTAGAAGGTATCCGAAAAATAGAACAGGAGTACCTGAACAAGGAATTCATCCAGCGGATGTGAGGAAGGCTGCCAAAGTCTTTGCCTAATTAAACTAGGAACTAATATTAAAAACCTTAAATAGAAACAAAAAATGAAGAGAACTTGTCTTTATGAAAAACATGTGGCACTGGGTGCCCTGATTTCGCCTTTCGGCGGTTTTGAAATGCCCATACAGTATGCTGGCATTACACCCGAGCACATGGCTGTACGCGAGAAGGTTGGCGTTTTTGACGTCTCTCATATGGGAGAGGTAACCGTTAAGGGTAAGGATGCCGAGCGATACGTACAGCATATCTTTACCAACGACATAGCCGGTGCACCCGTAGGTAAAATATATTATGGTATGATGTGCTACGAGAACGGTGGCACGGTAGATGACCTGCTGGTGTATAAGATGGGTGAGAATGACTTCTTCCTGGTTATCAATGCGGCCAACATAGATAAAGACTGGGCATGGATGCAGGAGAATGCCAAGGGCTTTGACATCGACCTCCAGAACCGCAGCGATTTCTACGGACAGATAGCCGTTCAGGGGCCCGATGCAGAGAAGACCGTTGAGCAAGTGCTAGGTCTTAAATGCTCGGAACTGGTATTCTATACCGTAAAGACCATTGGTGATGTGATAGTTTCAAGAACAGGTTATACGGGCGAGGACGGATTCGAGGTCTATGCATCGCACGAATATATCCAGCAGTGCTGGGATAAACTGATAGCAGCCGGTGTTCAGCCCTGCGGATTGGGCTGCCGCGATACGCTCCGCTTCGAAGTGGGTCTGCCCCTGTATGGCGACGAGCTGTCGGCAGACATTACCCCCATCATGGCAGGTCTGGGCATCTTCGTAAAGCTGGACAAGCAGGAGTTCATCGGCAAGGAGGCGCTGGCAAAGCAGAAGGCTGAGGGCCCAGCCAAGAAGATAGTGGGCATAGAGTTGGCCGACAAGGCCATCCCCCGCCACGGCTATCCCGTACTGAACATGCAGGGCGAGACTATCGGTGAGGTGACAACAGGTTATCATACACTCTCGACTGACAAGAGTGTGTGCATGGCACTGATTGATGCCCAGTACGCTAAGCTGGATACCGAGGTGCAGATTCAGATCCGCAAGAAGGTGTTCCCCGGCAAGACAGTAAAGAAACAATTCTATAACAAGAGTTATAAGAAATAAAAGAGCCCCCATCCCCCTCTAGGGGGGAGGAGTCTAATTCAAAATTTATAAATTCAAAATTCAAAAAAGCTACTAAGCAAATAAGCTAATAAACTAATAATCTCAATATTATGGCTAAAGTAATTGAAGGACTCTACTATAGCGAGTCACACGAGTATGTAAAGGTAGAAGGTAACGTTGGTTACATAGGTATTACAGATTATGCTCAGCATGCATTGGGCAACGTGGTTTACGTGGACCTGCCCGATGTGGACGATGAGGTAACTGCCGGCGAGGAATTTGGTGCCGTAGAGAGCGTTAAGGCTGCCAGCGATATCATCTCTCCCGTTAGCGGAACTATCATCGAGGTTAACGAGGCACTGGACGATGAGCCCGAACTGCTGAACAAGGATGCCTTCGGAAACTGGATTATCAAGGTTGAACTCAGCGACAAGAACGAACTGGACAGCCTGATGGATGCTAAGGCATACGAGGCATTCTGCGAGAATGCTTAATTCTCCATTTTCAATTTTCAATTTTCAATGAACTACAAGTACTTTCCTCATACTGATGCCGACCTTCAGGCTATGTTCCAGAAGGTGGGCATCAAGAGTCTTGACGACCTCTATGCTGAGGTTCCCGAGCAGATTCGCTTCCGTGGCGAATATCAGTTGCCCGAGGAAATGAGCGAGATAGAGGTGCGTCAGCTCTTCGATAAACTGGGCGCCAAGAACAAGCCGCTGACTTGCTTTGCCGGTGCCGGTGTCTATGACCATTATACACCCAGTGCTATCCCCCAGTTGCTCAGCCGCTCTGAGTTTCTGACCAGCTATACGCCGTATCAGGCAGAGATATCTCAGGGTACATTGCATTATATCTTTGAGTATCAGAGCATGATGGCCGAACTGACAGGCATGGACATCAGCAATGCCTCTATGTACGATGGTTCAACTGCAACGGCCGAGGCTGTGATGATGGCTGTGGCTGCGGGTAAGAAGCAGAATAAGGTGCTGGTAAGCGAGACGGTAGATCCCAAGATCCTGGCAGTGGTGAAGACGTATGCTCACTTTCACGGTATAGAGATAGGGGTGATTCCTTCCAAGGATGGAGTGACCGACTTCTCAACTGTCACCTCTCAACTGTCACCTGATGTAGCCGGTGTGCTGGTGCAGCAGCCTAACTTCTATGGTATTGTGGAGGATTATGCGGGCTTTGCCGATGCTTGCCATAATCAGAAGGCACTCTTTATCATGAACAGTGTAGCAGCCGATTTGGCTGTCCTGAAGACACCCGGCGAATGGGGTGCCGACATAGCTGTGGGCGATGGTCAGAGCCTGGGCATTCCCATGCAGTGGGGCGGTCCGTACGTGGGTTATATGTGCTGTACCGAGAAGCTTATCCGTAAGATGCCAGGTCGTATTGTCGGCATGACGCAGGACAATCGCGGCCAGCGTGCTTTTGTGCTGACACTGCAGGCTCGTGAGCAGCATATCCGCCGTCAGAAGGCAACCAGCAATATCTGCTCTAACCAGAGTCTGATGGCATTGTGGACAACCGTTTACATGTCACTGATGGGTAAACAGGGTCTGAAGAAAGCTGCCGAGCTTTCTTATGCCGGTGCTCATTATTTGTGTGAGGAGTTGCTGAAGACAGGTAAGTTCAGCCTTGTTTATAATCAGCCGTTCTTTAATGAGTTTGTGGTTCGCTACAGCGGTGATGTGGATGCCCTGCAGAAGCGTCTGATGGAGAATGGCATCTTCGGTGGTATCAAACTGGGTGCCGACCAACTGATGCTGGCTGTTACAGAGAAGCGTACCAAGGAAGAAGTTGATAACCTTGTAAAGATTGCTGCCTTATGAATAACAGATTATACGGAAATTTGATTTTCGAGCTATCGCAGGAGGGTCGTTCTGGCTATTCTCTGCCTAAGAATCAGTTTGGCAGCTATAGTGTTCCGGCACAATTGCGCAGGAAAGAAGACGCTGCTCTGCCCGAATGTGATGAGATGACGGTGGTTCGCCACTATACCAACCTGAGTGCTAATAACTTTGGTGTGGACAATGGGTTCTATCCCTTGGGTTCCTGCACCATGAAGTATAACCCCAAGATTAATGAGGAGGTAGCTGCACTGCCGCAGTTTGCCGGCCTTCATCCCTTGCAGCCCGCAGAGACTGTAGAAGGTGCCGAGGAGGTATGTCAGCAGTTGTGCAAGTCGCTTTGCGAACTGACAGGCTTGTACGCCTTTACGTTGAAGCCTTTTGCCGGTGCTCATGGCGAATTGACGGGTTTGATGGTTATCAAGAAATACCACGAGAGCAGAGGCGATGAGGCTCGCCGTCTGGTTATTGTGCCAGATTCAGCTCACGGAACCAATCCTGCCAGCGCCGCTGTATGTGGATTGGATATCGTGGAGGTGAAGTCACTGAGTGACGGTACTGTTGATGTGGAAGCCCTGAAGGAACTGCTCTCTCAGCAAGGCTCAGAGATTGCTGCCATGATGATGACCAACCCCAATACACTGGGACTCTTTGAGAAGCAGATTCCTGAGATAGAGAAACTGGTACATGCCGCAGGTGGTCTGATGTATTATGACGGTGCCAATCTGAATCCTATGCTGGGTGCTGCCCGCCCCGGTGATATGGGTTTCGATGTGATGCATATCAACCTGCATAAGACTTTCTCTACCCCTCATGGCGGTGGTGGCCCAGGTGCCGGCCCCGTAGGTGTAAGAAAGGGATTGGAGTCTTTCTTCCCCGAGGTTTCTCCCTATCACGGTAACTTTGCTGTAGCTATGCGTGCCTTGGCATACATACTCTCACTGGGTCGTGAGAATATCAAGCTGGTAGGTCCTTTGGCAACACTGAACGCCAACTACATTAAGGAAAGCCTGAAGGATGTTTACGAACTCCCCATCGACGGCTTGTGCAAACATGAGTTCGTCTTTGACGGTCTGAAGGATAAGAGTACTGGTGTTACCACAATGGATGTGGCCAAGCGCTTGCTGGATTACGGCTATCATGCACCAACCATCTACTTCCCCTTGCTGTTCCATGAGTCTCTGATGATTGAGCCTACGGAGAACGAGAGCAAGGAGACGATAGACGGCTTTATTGGTGTGATGCGCAAGATTGCTGAGGAAGCAAAGACGAATCCTGATGAGGTGAAGTCCGCTCCACATCTAACGCCTATTGGCCGAGTAGATGACGTGCTGGCTGCTAAGCATCCGATAGTAACTTATCGTCAACTTAAAGCAGAAGCATAATGTTCAATGCTCAATGTTCAATGTTCAATGAATAACACTGATTTAATCATCATCGGCGCGGGGCCTGGTGGTTACCGCGCCGCTGAATATGCCGCCAAACAGGGACTGAAGGTGGTCGTCTTTGAAGGTGCTGAGGTGGGCGGAACCTGCCTGAATGTGGGTTGTATCCCCACCAAGACATATGTGCACAGTGCCAACTTTGCAGAGGCTCGTGAGCGTCTGGGACAAGTGGTTCCCCAACTTCGTCAAGGTGTCGAAGGCATTCTCTCCAACCCCAACATCACACTGGTGCGCGAGAAAGCCCGGTTTGTCGATGCCCACACAGTAGAGGCCTCGCCCTCGGGGGAGGTTTGGAGAGGGGTTAATATCATTATCGCCACAGGCTCCGAGACCAAGATGATTCCCGTCCAAGGGTTGGATGACCCACGATTGGTGGATTCTACGGGACTTCTCTCGTTGGAGACATTGCCTAAGCGCCTCTGTATCATAGGTGCGGGCGTTATAGGCATGGAGTTTGCTTCAGCATTCCAGCGTTTCGGTTCGGAGGTAACGGTAATCGAGTTCTTGAAGGAATGTCTTCCTGCTATGGATAGCGACATAGCCAAGCGCCTGCGCAAGACGTTGGAGAAGAAGGGTATCATCTTTAAGATGAAGACTGCCGTTCAGAACTTGGCTGATATAGATGCTGATGTCATCCTGATGGCTACGGGTCGCAAGCCCCGTGTACAAGCTGATTTTGCAAAGGCAGGCTTTGAGTATGATGAGCGCAAGGGTATTACGGTAGATGATAATTTCGAGACAACGGTAAAGGGTATCTATGCTATTGGTGACGTAAATGGAAAACAGATGCTGGCTCATGCTGCAGAGATGCAAGCCATCCGGGCTGTGAATCATATTCTGGGCAAGAAGGATGGTATCCGCTTCGACATCATGCCTGCTGCCATCTTTACTACTCCCGAGGCTGCCTGTGTAGGCGCTTCGGAAGACCAGTTGAAGGAGCAGGGCGTGGAATTCGAATGCCGTAAAGCCTTCTATCGTGCCAATGGTAAGGCGCTAGCCATGAATGAATCAGAGGGTCTGCTGAAATTATTCAGTGAACCAAATGCCGGAAAGATTCTGGGTTGCCATGTGTTTGGTGCCCATAGTGCCGACCTTGCACAGGAAGCCAGTGTGCTGATGTGTATGGGCACTACCGTAGAGCAGTTGCGCGATATGGTGCATATTCATCCAACCCTCAGCGAGCTCCTTCTTGCTGCTGCAGAGGCATAAATATTATACATTTTTCGATATGATTAGAAAATTCTCTATTGCTTTATTTCTTTGTTCGGTTGTTTTTACAGGGATGTCTGCACAGGATGTGCTGGATAACGTGAATCTGTACATCGGTACGGCTGACGACTTTGGTCAGATGACTCCCGGAGCCTGTATGCCCTATAGTCAGGTTCAGGTTTGTCCTGACAGTAAGCCTCGCCAGCATCCAGGCTACGATTATGAGGTGACGCAGATTTCGGGTTTCTCTGTGAACCGTCTTTCTGGAGTAGGCGGTAGCGGTTGTGGCGGAAATGTTTCCCTGATGCCCGATGAGACAGGTGCTGATGTACATCTGATAAAGAGTACAGAGCAGGCGTCTCCTGGCTATTACAGCGTACAGCTGAGTAATGGCGTATGGTTCACGGCAACGGCAAACAGACGTATGGCGGTGGAGCGTTTCTCTTTCCCGTCGGCTCAGAAAGCTGTGCTGCTGTTAGATCCGGGAACCGCCTTCGATAAGGTTTATAAGGCATCTTTCAGTAAGACGGGCAAAAACGTGGGGCAGGGTTACATCGACTGTGCCAATACCTGTCGCCGAGGTAATTATCATCTTTATTATAGGCTGTACACATCAGAACCTTTCGAGATGCAGGAACTGGAAGGCGGCAGGAAGAAACTGACCTTTCCCAACTTGTCGGCCCGTTATGTGGAGGTTCGTATTGTTCTCTCTACGGGTCTTGAGAAGGAATTGGATGCCATGAAGGAATCTGATGTGTGGCGTACAGACTTCCTCTCTATGGTGGAGATGGCGCAGCAAGAGTGGCGCCAGTTGCTGTCTTCAGTAAAGGTTGAGGGTGGAACGGATGATCAGCGTACTATCTTCTATACCTCATTGTACCGTACGTTCCACAGCCCCTTTGTGGTTACGGATGGCAAGATGAAGCATTATCTGGGGACAGACGGCAAGGAGTATGAGGAGAAAGGCTTTACGTATTACAGCTCATGGTCTCTGTGGGACACCTACCGTACTAAGTTCCCACTGATAACGTTGTTAGACCCTCGCAGGTCCAGCGATATCATGCAGTCGCTGGCTACTTTGTATATTACGGGCAAGAAGGACTGGAGTACCCAGTACGAGTGTGTACCTACCGTACGTACGGAGCATGCCATTGCCACCTTGTTGGATGCCTATCGTCAGGGTATCAGCATTCCAAATCTGCGTAGTGCCTACCCTGGTATGACGGAAGAGGTGAAACGTCTCTCGCTGAAAAGTCCCGACCAATGTTTGGAGGCTGCAGGCGATTTCTGGGCCTTAGGTCAGTTGGCTGAAGAATTAGGTATACAAGAGGATGCAAGGAAGTGGACCGCTCGTGGTGAAGAGATTTTCGACAGCATCTGGCCACGAGAGTTCCAAAAGATTGACGACTCTTTCTTGAAGATGCGTGGCAATGGTTTGTATCAGGGAACCCGCTGGCAATACCGTTGGGGTGCTCCGATGTTCCTGGACCGTATGATTAATATGGTCGGAAAGAAGGAATTGGGGCAGGAGCTGGTAACTTTCTTTGAAAAGGAACTATACAATCAGGGAAATGAGCCGGATATCCACGTGCCTTTCCTCTTTGCCCGTTTGGGAATGCCCGAAAAAACGGGGCTCACGGTTCGCCCTTTGGCAACAGAAGTGGTAACTCACCGTTATGGTGGCAACGATGCTTATCCCACGTCGTGGATAGGCTGTGCCTTCGCTAATGCACCACGTGGCTATGCTCCGGAGATGGACGAAGATGATGGTGCCATGAGTGCTTGGTACGTCTTTGCTAGCATCGGCCTTTATCCTTTGGTTGTGGGAGAAGCACAATACGAGGTGTTCTCGCCCCTCTTTGATAAGGTAACAATGCGTATCGGCGATAATAATGTTATTGTCAGCACTAAGGGTAGAACTGGCAAGAATCAGCCGTTGAAATATGCAACTTGGAACGGCAAATTGTTACAGAATTATCGTATTGCTGTATCTGAGTTAAAGAAAGGTGGCGAACTTGTATTCGTGTATTAATAAAAAGAAGCGCCGGCTCAATTGAGAACCAGCGCTTCTTTTTGGGTTGGGCTACCCGGGTTCGAACCAGGACTAAGACGACCAAAATGTCTTGTGCTACCATTACACCATAGCCCAATCCTATCCCAATCTTTTTCGGATTGCGGGTGCAAAGATATAAAGAAAAGTGAAAAGTGAGAAAGGAAAAGTAAAAAAACTTCGCCAATCTCACTTTTTATGTTTATATCTTGCCTTATTTTACAATCAGCAGGAAGTACTTCTTCTTACCCTGCTGGGCCAGAATGTATTTGTTATCAAGCAGATCCGCAGTTGTGATAGCCTTGTTGGGATCTTCCAGTTTCTCTTTGTTTACAGAAACACCGCCACCCTGGGTAAGCTTGCGCATCTCGCCCTTAGAAGCGAAGCAGGCTGTGTGCTCCGCCAACAAGTCAATGGCCTTTACGCCCTCGCCTTCCAACAAAGAACGGCTTATCTCGAACTGTGGAACGCCGGAGAATACATCCAATAGGGTTTGCTCGTCCAATTTAGTAAGGCTTTCCTTTGTTGCCTTTCCAAAGAGGATGTTGCTGGCCTCCAGTGCCAGTTCGTAGTCCTCGCGACTGTGTACAAGAATGGTAACCTCCTCGGCCAAACGCTTTTGGAGAACACGACGACCAGGATCCTGACGATGCTCCTCAATAAGGGCGTCAATGGTAGCCTTATCTAACGAGGTGAATATCTTGATGTAGCGCTCAGCGTCCTCGTCAGCAACATTCAACCAGAATTGGTAGAAGGTGTAGGGGCTGGTACGGTTGCGGTCGAGCCAGATGTTTCCTTTTTCAGTCTTACCGAACTTCTTCCCGTCAGCTTTAGTGATAAGAGGGCATGTGAGGGCAAATGCCTCGTTGTCGGCACCCAGTTTGCGACGTATCAGTTCAGTACCTGTGGTGATGTTACCCCATTGGTCGCTACCACCCATTTGAAGCTTGCAGTTCTTGGTTTCGTAGAGGTGCAGAAAATCGTAGCCCTGCAGCAGTTGGTAGGTGAATTCAGTGAAAGACATACCGTCCTGAGCCTCGCCATTCAGACGACGCTTAACACTGTCCTTAGCCATCATGTAGTTAACAGTAATACACTTGCCAATCTCGCGGGCGAACTCCAAGAATGAGAAATTCTTCATCCAGTCGTAGTTGTTTACCAACTCGGCTGCATTCGGAGCATCGCTATTAAAATCCAGGAATCGGCTCAACTGTGCTTTGATGCACTCTACGTTATGGCGTAATGTTTCCTCGTTCAGCAGGTTACGCTCTTGGCTTTTACCACTGGGGTCGCCAATCATACCCGTAGCACCGCCTACAAGGGCCAGTGGTTTGTGTCCTGCCTGCTGTAGATGACGCAACATCATCACACCACAGAGGTGACCAATATGCAAACTATCTGCGGTGGGGTCAATACCGACATATGCTGTAACAATCTCCTTTTCAAAAAGTTCTTCAGTTCCAGGCATCATCTGATGAATCATGCCTCGCCATTTAAGTTCCTCTACAAAATTCATGTGATTAGTAATTTTTTTCGGGTTGCAAAGTTATACTTTATCTTCTTAACAACCAAATTTTATGGAGGAAAATGCGCCAAACTGTTAAATTTTCTTAAACGGACGTTAAAAGTTATCTATATGTCATAATATAGTTATACTTTTGTACTTGAATAGCTCCCGCTAGCTGGGAGTAGTGTGCAATTATGTAAACAACACTAAACATATATCGATATAAAACTGTTATGAAAAGAAAATTTTTTCAAATTCTCCTGATGGGGGCCGTAACGGTCACTTTAGGAATGTTTGTATCTTGCAAGGATACAAGTGGAGATTTAGAACAAGAGTTCAATGGTAAGTTTGCAGACAATGCAACCCTCCAGAATGCTATAGCTCAGCATCAAGCAGACATCGCGAGACTGCAGGGGCTTATTAATGATTTGCAGGGCAAGATCTGTAAGTGTGATCCTGATTTGATGCAGAAACTCAAGAAGTTCATGGATGACATGAATACAGCTGGCCTTACCCCAGAAGAACTGAAGAACATGAAGGATCTTCTCGACCAGATTGAACCCAATTATCAGACTATCCTCAATTTTGTTACTACTGTCGGTGTTACTAAAGATGAGTTGGATTCTGCTATGAATGTGTTGAGGGGTGAGATGCCTCAGGGTGGTGACTGTCCTTGCGACCTTGCCAGAATCGATAGCATTGAGAAGAAGGCTATTCAGGCTCTCAACTTGGCTCAGGATGCAAGCAACCGTTTGGTGAAGACCGATTCTATTGCAAAGGCTGCCGCTCAGGCTGCAAAGGCTGCTGCTGATGCTGCACAGGCTGCTGCTGATGCTGCACAGGCTGCTGCTGATGCCGCAAAGAAAGCTGGTGAAGATGCTGAGGCTGCAGACAGAAAGGCTCAAAGTGCGTTAGATCTTGCTAATGAATTGAAGGGTATTGCTGAGGCTGCAGATGCTTTGTCAAAGGAAAACAAGGAGAGCATCATTAAAATTAACAATCAGATTACTAACATCAATAACCGTTTTGTAAGCATAAGCGATTCTCTTCAGAATGTTTACAAGTATGCCGACAGCATTCTTGTTATTGCTGACGCTAACAAAAAAGCTATTGAGTTGTTGGATTCTGCAGTGAAGGCAGATAAGGCCATCATTGATGAATTAAAGGATAAAACTATACCCGCTATTAATACAAGGATCGATTCTTTATCTCAGGTAGTAGGTGGTTTAACTGAAAAGGTAAATAAACTGGGTGATGATTTAACTAATCTGAGTACTGCATTTTATAATAAGGTAGATAGTTTGGGTAATGAAATTGATAACTTGAGGCCTGAAATTACTAAGTTGTACACCTATGCAGATGCAAACTTGGATAAGGCTAAGGCTTACACTGATTTGGAAATTGCACTCTTAAGAGCAGAACTGAATGGGTTAGATATTGATCTTGAGCCTTTGCGCAAAGAGTTTGGTGATAGCATCTTTAATCTTCGTGAGGATTTGAACAATGCCATTTCCCAGTTAAATGAGCGCATTGATGAGAGTAATTTGATGATTGGTCAGGTTGACCATAAGCTGGACAGCATTGCAGAAGACTTCAAGGATTCACTTGCTCAGTTGAGAAGCGATCTTTCTGATTTGGAGAAGCGTGTTAAGAAGAACGAGGATGATATTAAGGATATCTTTGGCGAGTTGGCTAGCTTGAAGGAGAATCTTAAGAGAATGGTAACTGGTATTATTATACAGGGAACCGTTAATCCTGCTTTTGGCTCACTCAGTCTTCCCGTTAATGTACAGTCTAATGTTCTCCTTACTTATTATGGTGATGCCAATACTGATATTCAGTTCCCGACAAACAGTACTGCCAATTATGTTGACGACAGATATGTTCTGTCATGGAAGGATTTGTACTTGTTAGGCTTGAATGGTAGTGAGCCTATCTTCAAGGCTGGCGACAAGATTATGCAGAACGATACATACAATGCTGGTACATTGTATTTGACAGTGAACCCCAATACTTTTGACTTCTCTAAGTTGCAGCTGAGTATTGTAAACAGTCAGGATGAAGAATCATACATTAAGTTGGGAGAACTGAAGCGTAGTGATAAGGTATTGCAGTTTGGCTACTCTCGCGCAGCAGACAACGGCTTCTATGAGTGCTATGCAAATGTAACTCCAGAGAATGTGAACAAGGTTAAGACCGTTAATGCTAATACTTCGGGCTTGAAGGATGACATCAAGCAGATTCTTAAGAATCGTTCTGCAGCTGACCTGACGGGTACTGCTATAGACTTTGCAAGGTTTGTTAATAGCTTGAAACTTGATGCAAGTGCAGTTAAGTGTGAGTGGGAAGACGCAGATGGTCAGAAGCATGCTGTATATTCTAACTATAATCTTGCAGCAACAGCTTTCAAGCCTATTTCTTTGACAAGTTATGCAGACATCAACGTTAAGAAGGTTCCTGGTTATAATCACATTGTATATTACCTCAATAAGGCTGTTAACAATGTTAAGAGGGATACTAACGTGCTTATGTGGGACTCTTATGGACAGCCCGTTGTTACGAAGAT
>JAEEGK010008745.1_pt1 | contig 23835 bp, 16 predicted proteins | sample 8958771 | NCBI WGS metagenome assembly JAEEGK01 (sample SAMN16246547, study PRJNA631951) | gut metagenome | biome: gut microbiome; feature: rumen; material: SC-attached | host: Bos | place: Iran: Karaj | collected 2018-10
CGGCGGACCTTTCGATGCCTTCACGAACTATATGAATATCCTGGGTGACTTCATCAACCGCGTGAATGCCCTTTATCCGCTCGATATCGATAACGATGAGCTCGAAGGACTGCTCACCACCATCAAGAATCAGGGTGATGAGATCGAGATGAAGGACAAGGAGATCACCCGTCTGAAGGCGAAACTGGAGAAGCTGGAAGGCTGTAAGGGAAAAGCAGACAAGGCTGAGAAGGTGGCAAAGCCTAAGGTCGCCAAGAAGCCTGCCGCCAAGAAGACGGCTGCGAAGAAAGCGCCTGATAAGTCGGAGGACAAACAGAAATAAGTGTGTAATAAGAGAGGGGTGGCATGACGGGCTACCCCTCAAATATCGTATGGGTTATGAAAGAGAAAAAAGAAAAATAATGAAACTGATCAGTTGGAATGTGAACGGCCTCAGGGCATGTGAGGGGAAGGGATTCAGTGAGACCTTCCGGGAGTTGGATGCTGATTTCTTCTGTCTGCAGGAAACGAAGATGCAGGCAGGACAGCTGGACCTGGCCTTCGAGGGCTATGAGAGTTACTGGAACTATGCGGATAAGAAAGGCTATAGTGGAACAGCCATCTTCACCAAGCATCACCCCTTGAACGTGACCTATGGCATCGGGATCGACGCACACGACCATGAGGGCCGTGTGATCACCCTTGAGATGACGGATTTCTTTCTCGTCACCTGTTATACCCCTAACTCGCAGGATGGACTGAAACGCCTGGACTACCGTATGACCTGGGAGAACGACTTCCAGGCGTACCTGAGAGGACTGGATGCCCAGAAGCCTGTGATCCTGTGTGGCGACCTGAACGTGGCGCACCAGGAGATGGACCTGAAGAATCCCAAGACCAACCGGATGAACGCTGGTTTTACGGACCAGGAGCGCGAGCAGTTCTCGAACCTGTTGGCCAGTGGCTTCACGGACTCGTTCCGTTATAAGTACCCGGAACAGGTGACCTACTCGTGGTGGAGCTACCGTTTCCAGGCACGACAGAAGAATGCCGGATGGCGTATCGACTACTTCGTGATCAGCAACCGACTCCGTGAGCGGATGGACGATGCCCGTATCCATACAGAGATACTGGGCAGTGACCACTGTCCCGTGGAACTGACACTGAAGTGACCTTGATATGTGGTAACAAAATTGCATTTTTTTTGCAATAGGAAGCCAAAAAGAGACGAATTTTAATTTTTTTTTGTAATTTTGTAGCCGTTTTTTTCAAGATAACAAGGTTTTATTACAAGATGATGACAACATTTGCATTCAAACCGAAGCTCGTGTCGACACTTCGGCATTACAACAAACAACAGTTTACTACCGACCTGTTGGCCGGTATCATCGTGGGTATCGTGGCGCTGCCGCTGGCCATCGCCTTTGGTATCGCATCGGGGGTGACCCCTGAGAAGGGTATCATCACCGCCATCGTAGCTGGTCTGATCGTCTCGCTGCTGGGTGGCTCGAAAGTACAGATAGGCGGACCTACCGGTGCGTTTATCATTATCATCTATGGTATCATCCAACAGTATGGCTTCGAGGGACTGACCATCGCCACCCTCATGGCAGGTGTGTTCCTGATCCTGTTTGGTGTGTTGCACCTGGGAACCATCATCAAGTATATCCCATATCCCATCGTGGTGGGCTTCACCAGTGGTATCGCGCTGACCATCTTCACCACGCAGGTGAAGGACCTGTTCGGGTTGACCATGGCCAGTGTGCCCAGCGACTTTGTGGAGAAATGGCTCGCCTATTTCAAGGATTTTGGCACCATCGACCCCTGGAGCGCCCTGGTGGGCATCGGGTCGGTAGCGGTCATCGCCACCTGGCCTATGATCGCCAAATATAACGAGGTGTTGAAGAAACTGCCCGGATCGCTCATCGCCATCATCGTGATGACCGTGGCTGTACTGCTGCTCAAGCAGTATGCGGGGGTGACCACCATCGAGACCATCGGTGACCGTTTCTCGATCTCAAACCAGTTGCCCGAGGCAGAGATGCCTGCCCTGTCGTGGGATGTCATCAAGGGACTGGTGTCACCAGCCATCACCATCGCCATCCTGGGCGCCATCGAGTCCTTGCTGTCTGCTACGGTGGCTGACGGTGTGATCGGTGACCGTCATGACTCTAATACCGAGCTCATCGCACAGGGTGTGGCCAACCTGGCAAGCCCCATCTTTGGCGGTATCCCTGCCACTGGCGCCATCGCCCGTACCATGACCAATATCAACAATGGCGGACGCACCCCTGTGGCTGGTATCGTACATGCCGCTGTGCTCCTGTTGATCTTCCTCTTCCTCATGCCACTGGCACAGTATATCCCCATGGCATGTCTCGCTGGCGTGCTCGTCATCGTGAGCTATAACATGAGTGGCTGGCGCTCCTTCGCCTCTATCATGAAGAACCCCAAGAGCGATGTCATCGTGCTTTTCGTCACCTTCCTGTTGACGGTGATTTTCGACCTGACCATCGCCATCGAGGTGGGACTCATCTGTGCTTGTCTGCTGTTCATGCGACGCATGGCTGAGACCACGGATGTGAAGCTGATCAGCGATGAGATCGACCCCGCAGAGGAGCAGAGTGACTTCCAGTTGGGTAACCTCGAGCACCTGACGATCCCTGAGGGGGTAGAGGTGTACGAGATCAATGGTCCTTACTTCTTCGGAGCAGGTAATAAGTTTGAGGAGATCATGGCCAGTCTGCGTAGCAACCGTCCCAAGGTGCGCATCATCCGTATGCGTAAGGTGCCTTTCGTGGATTCTACAGGTATCCATAACCTCACCAACCTCTGTCTGATGAGTCAGCAGGAGGGTATCCAGGTGGTGCTGTCGGGTGTGAACCCAACTGTTCAGGCGGTGCTGCATAAGGCGGGATTCGACCAGCTGTTGGGCGAGGAGAATATCTGCTCGCATATCAACATCGCTCTCGAGAGAGCCAAGAGTCTGGTTTAAGCGTTATCTCAGATAAGGATTATAGCTCAACTCATCGCTAATGGTGGTCTTCGGACCATGGCCGCAATAGACGGTGGTATTAGTGGGGAGTTGAGCTATTACTGTGTTCAGACTGTGCAGGATATCTGTATAGCTGCCACGTTCGAAGTCGGTACGACCGATGCTCATCCGGAACAGCGTGTCGCCCGTGAAGGCCACCTGCTCTTCCGCACAGTAGAAGGTGACGCCGCCAGGGGTATGACCAGGGGTGGGGAGCACCTGGAGCTGATGCTGACCGAAGGTGATCACCTCCTGTGGGGTGAGATAATGCCCGGGGGCGGGGTAGGTACGGTTGATGCGGATACCCGACATGGCCTCGAACTGCTGGGGGATATCCGTGATGAGCCACTCATCCGCTGCTGACACCTCTGCTCGCAGACCCCAGGTGTCGAAGACGGTGTCGATACCGAAGTTATGGTCGAAATGACCATGGGTGGACAACAGGTGGACGGGTTGTAACTGGTGGTCGGTGATATAGTCAACGAGTGCCTGGCGCTCCTCTTCATAGAAGGCACCACAGTCGATGATGACACACGTGTTGCGCTCATCGCTCACCACATAGGTGTTCTCCTGCAGCGGATTGAAACAGAAGGTCTTGATGTTCAGCATGTGATGGGGAGATAGATAACATATTTATCCTGGAACCATGGCTCGCTGAAGAACTGCGAGATCTCGGTGGCTTCCACAATCTTATGATAGGGCTGCAGCTCTGCCTGCAGGTCGCCGCCCTTCAGACAGATCACCCCGTTCGGGAGGGCGTTATGCTGGGTCTTGGAGATGTTCTTACGCATCAGCTTCACCAGGTCGGGGAGCGGCATCACGGCACGACTCACGATGAAGTCGTAGTGGTCGTGCTCATCCTCACCACGCAGGTGGGTAGGGGCACAGTTCGTGAGACCAATGGCCTGACAGACCTCCTGCGCCACACGGATCTTCTTACCGGTACCGTCGATGAGTTTGAACTGACACTCGGGGAACAGGATGCTCAGGGGCACACCAGGGAAACCACCACCTGTTCCGAAGTCGAGGATACGGGTGCCTGGACGGAAGTTGATGAGCTTGGCAATGGCCAACGAGTGGAGCACATGGTGCTCGTAGAGCTGGTCGATATCCTTACGGGAGATGACATTGATCTTCGTGTTCCAGTCGCGGTAGAGCGCCTCCAGGGCAGCAAACTGCTGTTGCTGACGGGCACTGAGGTGTGGGAAGTATTGCTGTATGATCTCTGCGTTCATTGTAATGAGTTTAAGAATTTCTTTTTGATAAACTTCTCCATCTGCGCATAGGTGAGCACGAGCTCGATGGTGCCCAACTCACGAGAGGCGATCTCCGAGGGGTTGAAGATAAACGTGATGGTATTGTCGCTGACGATGAAGTTCTCGGGGATATACATGTTGACCGTGGTGAGATAGCCTTTCTCCTTTAGCTGACCGATGGTCTGCGACTCGGTCTTCTCCATCAGGGCCTGGAGCAACAGACGGGTGAGCAGCGGCTCATAGCCTGCCACGAAGATATCCTTGGGCTGAATCTGCCGGCCTGTGGTGGAATAGAAATTGAGGGGGATGAGCTGATGGACGCTGTTGGCATGACCCTCGCTGTAGTCGATGGTGGCGAGATAGGCCAGGGTGCGCGAGGAGGTCTGCTCAGCGGTGGCATTGATGATATAGTGGAACTCGTACCACGAGCGTTTCGTGGTGTCAGCACGGTCTTCATTATACAGGGGGAGCATGTGCTGCTTGTAGGAGAGGGTGTAGGCCTCGACATACTGGTTCATGGCGGCCTGCATACCGACGCCCTCCTGGTTGAAGAGACGATAGACGATGGCCTGGTTGATCTTCTCGCCCACAGGGCCGCTGGTCTCAGTGGCACAGTCCATCTTCAGACTGACGCTACAGAGGGGCGACAGGTCTTCGTTAGAGAGCTTGACGCTTCGTTCTGCCTCCAGGCGCTCGAACGTGAGCTTGCCTTCATCCTCCTGTCTGCAACTGCTGAAAAACAGTAAGAGCAGCACGAAAAACGTCCATTTTATTCGAATAAACATACTATTTGCCTTAATTTTTGCGCAAAAATACACTAAAAATGCGAAAATAGCAAATTTCTCGCAGAAAAATACTAATTTTGCAGACGAAATAAGGTTAGAATCATTCAATGAATTCACAGAATACGCCCGTACATATCAGATTGTGGCATAAAGATTTCTGGCTGATGGCTATCGCCAACTTCCTGTTGACGATGACCATCTATCTGTTGGTACCCACCATGCCACAGTGGCTGATGGCGGCACAGGGATTTTCTGCTCAGGCTGCTGGCATCGCCATGGGCGCCTTTGGTGTGGGACTCTTCGCACTCGGTGCTTTCATCTCCTATATGGTGCAGCACTACCGTAGAAACCAGGTGTGCATCGTGGCCGTGCTGGTGGAGGCCCTGCTGTTAGGCGCACTTTATTATCTGGATGGTCTGCACATGCGGGTGGCGAGTCCGGTGATCATCTATGTACAGCGATTCGCTCTGGGCGCTGTCTTCGGACTGGCACAGATGGTGCTGACAAGTACGCTCATCATCGATACCAGTGAGTCGTTCCAGCGGACAGAGGCGAACCACTCTGCCGCGTGGTTCTCGCGCTTTGCCCTGTCGATGGGGCCCATGGCAGGACTGGTGATCGCACGGGTGGGCGGATTCAGCTACGTGCTGTTGGCTGCTATCGCCTGTGCCGTGACGGTGACGGTGCTGGTGCTCTTGGTGAATTTCCCCTTCCGCGCACCGCAGGATGATATACCGACGGTGAGTCTGGACCGTTTCTTCCTGCCTCACGGCTTCCCCTTGTTTGTGAACCTGCAACTGGTGACCCTGGCTATCGGTATCATCTTCAGTGTGGTGCTGTCGGATCATTTCTACTCGATGATGATGATGGGCTTCATCTTGTCTATCCTCTCACAGCGGTTCGTGTTCACGGATGCGGAGCTGAAGAGCGAGGTGGTGACAGGACTGATCCTCATCGGGGCGGCCTTGTTGATGATGATCACACGAGACCAGCCTATCGTGATGGTGGCAGCACCGCTCCTGATAGGTCTGGGTATCGGTTTGATAGGGGCCCGTTTCCTGTTGTTCTTTATCAAGCTGAGCAGGCATTGTCAGCGTGGCACCTCGCAGAGCACCTTCCTCCTGGGATGGGAGAGTGGCATCGCCTGGGGTGTGGGCATAGGCGTGGCCTTGTTTCAGGACGATGCCCGCAACGCCTTGTCAGTGGCCCTGCTTCTGGTGGTACTGGCCCTGATCCTGTATCATTTCACCCATAACTGGTTTACCTGCCACAAAAACAGATAACAACGCACTTTCTGGGCCCTTTAGCCGCGACAGAGGGCGGCATAAGGGCATGTGTCACAACGGTGATGATCTTCAGTCGGTTCAAAGGAGAGCTGCGGATTGAAGATGTCGCTCAGTTGGGCTTTGAATAATTCGATATACCTGTCGGAATAGGTGGCGATATCCGTCACCATGTCCTTACCGATCTTTAATGTGGGGTCGTAGTCGTCGCTACCAGCATGCTGGATGAACAGCAGACAGGGAGAGACCATCCGGGTCTGTTGGCGCCGTACGATATAGGCATAGAGGAAGGCCTGCAGATAGTAGTCGCTATGCTCTTTGATTGCCTCTTGGGAGAAGATGGCATCGACAGAGGGCATGGCCTTCAGATGACGGGCACCTGTCTTATAGTCGATGACACGGATACGCTCCTCGCCCGTGGCGGGGTCGATGATGCTGTCCAGACGGTCGATGATACCACCAACCTGTCTGTCTCCGATGGTGATGTCGACCCACTGCTCCAATCCGAGGATGCGGAAGGGGGTGAGGCGCTGGTCGGTTTCAAGCAGCTGACGGATATATTTGATGATGACCTCACGGTTGATGAGCTGCAGACCATCGAGTGGGGGCAACGGACGTGATGGGTCCTGGATCTTGAAGAACTCCTGTTTGAAGGCCTCGTCGACGGCACGTTCGATGGTGACCGTGTCTTTCAACAGGTCGTCGAGCATCAGCGAGGTGATGGTTTGTTGCGACAGGTGCTGGTAGAGCAGCTGCGCGGCCTTATGGAAGATGTTACCAAAGAGACGGTTGTCGATGAGGTCGTCTTCCGTGGTGTCGGGCTCGAGGAGCTCGCACACATACCGGTAGAAGAACCGGAGCTGACAGCGCAGATAGGTGTTGATGGCCGTTGGCGTGATGCCTCCGCGGTCGGGGGTGAAACGCTGTTGTAACTGCGTGATGACCGCTGGGGTCTTGGCGATGACCTTGGGGGCATGGAGCAGCGGCGTCTGACCGGCTTTCAGCGTATGGAAGGTGATGGGGATCTGGTGGTCGACCATCAGCTGGAGCATGAAACGTGACATCTCTGCTGTCTTGCCATCGCTGGTGGCATTGTTATACAGGATGGTCACGTCGCCAGCACGCTGCAGCAGACGGTGGAAATAGTGCTCGTAGATGGCGACCTTGTAGTCGATCGTGGTCAGACCATAGGCCTTACGGAGTGCGTAGGGGATGAACGAGGTGTCGTTGACACCACGTGGCATGTTCCCCTCGTTGCAGGATAGCAGGAGCACATGGTCGAAGTCGAGGTTACGCGTTTCGAGGACACCCATCACCTGGAGTCCCTCTGCCGGTTCACCATGGAAGGGAATAGAGGTGGTGCTGATGAGCTGACCTATCAGGCGCTGGAGGGTGATGATGTCTACCTGGAGGATGCCACTGTCCACCAGACCGCTCAGACGGTTCAGCAGGGTGTACATCCGGAACAGACTCTCGGTGTCGAGCGGGGAGTCGAGGATCGGGCTCTGCGAGGTGCCTATCGTCTGGGTGATGCGGATGAGCCAGTGGAGCAGCGGCTGGATCTCGACATAGCGTTCTGCGACGCTGTCGTCAGGGAGGAGGCTGGCATAGGGATGGCGCTGGATACGCTCCACCCAGCGACGGGTGAACTGTTGCTTGCGTAAGGAGTAGCCATGCACCTGCATGTTGATGAGGGTGTTGACCAGTGAGGCGATCGACGTCTGACTGAGCGGATAGCCCGTGGTGATATTCACCTTGTCGACCTGTTCCGGGAGACAGTGGATGACTGTTTGCAGCAGACCTTCGTTACACAGCACGATGGCCGTCTTACGACCTGCCTGGATCCGTTCGTCGGTGAGCCACTTACTGATATAACGGGCCTGGATATTCTCCGTTGGGGCAGAGATGAAGCTGATATGACGCGGCGGCACCTCATCGGTGTCCTGATAGAACAGGGCCTTACCCTGTTGCTCCAGACGGGTGAAGAGCGTCTGCTCTACCTGTTGCAGGAGGTTGAAGCCTATGAAGACATAGGTGTCGTATTCGAAGGTGAGCTGCTCGTTGGTCGCCACCTGACGGTAGAGGGCCCCCTCATAGGCCAGCTGTTGCGCTGCCAGCTGGGCGTTGAACTGGTGATAGATATCACCAATATGACTCCAGAGGCGCAGGAACCGTTCCTTGAGCTCAGAGTTATGCGACTCGGAGAAATTACTGAAGAAGCGTTTGATCATCTCCTGTTGCTCGGGGGTGAGATAGGAGCTGTCGTCGAGCTCATGGATATCACGGACATTCGCCAGTACCTTATCTGCTGGCGCCATGTTCTTATCCAGGTCGTCGAAATCGGACAGCAGCAGCTGCCCCCAGCCATAGAAATGGTCGAGGGTCTCGTCGATACCCGTACAGGCCGTGAACACCTGATGCAGCTGACAGACCAGCAGGATGGGGTCTGCCACCTGGAGGTCGGAATGCGAGCGGAACAGGTCGCTGATGGTGATATAGGACGGACTCCAGATAGGCTTGCCTGCCAGACGGGCCAGGTGCTCGTTGAGGAACAGCGATGCACGCTTGTTGGGGAACACCACCGCCACACGCGAGAGGTTGGTGCCATATCGTGAGAGCAGATCTTCTGCTACATGCTCGAGGAAACTTTTCATACTTCTTCTATTTGATTACTGTAAACATACCAGAGGTATCCCTTGACAGGCTGATGACCCATCGCGGCTAGCAGATCCATATACTGACGGACCTGGGTGTGGTATTCGGGGGCAGGGTGACCGAACTTGAAGTCGACGACGATCCAGACATGGCCATCGGTCATGACACGGTCTGGACGGTGCTCTTTCACCACACCCTCTTCGACAGAGAGGATGGTACACTCATTGAAGAGGGTCCAACGGGGTGAGAACCACGAGGCGACACGCGGGTCAGCGAGGCGCTTGCGGAGCATGGTGGTGATCTTGTCTGCAGTCATCTCCTCATCGTAGAGGATACCCTCGAACTGCAGGCGCTGTAACGCCGCAGGGATGTCTGCTTCCGTCTGGATGGTCGAGAAGATCTCGTGGAGCACACGACCAGCCTGGATATAACGGTGCTGCTGGTCGGACTCATCGCCTTCGATGAACTGACGGCTACGGTTACTCTGACGGAAGGTGACCTGACTGTCGAAATTACGGATGGAGACGGTGATGCTCTCAGGCTTCTGCAGGAACGGGTTCTGACTCACGGGCTCTGTGTGGTGATCCGCATGGACCTCAGGGGCCTCTATCGTACCAAAAGAGAAGGTGATGGCCGCCTGGTCGTCCTGCATGCCATCCAACCGGGCATCAGCCATGTCGTTGGCTACCAGCGGCAGACAGCACTCGATCAGCGCGGAACGGGTGGTCTTGGCACCGCGGCGTCCCAGCACATAGAGACTCTTGGCAGCACGGGTGAAAGCCACATAGAGCAGGTTGAGATTGTCGACGGTGTTCTGCAGATGCTCGTGCAGGTAGTCGCCCTCGTAGATGGTGCCAATGAGCTGTTTCTGACTGTAGTCGACAGGCACGATGGGGAGGTCGTTGAACGGGGCCTCATGGGGCTGGCACCAGATGATGTTATCGGTGTTCTTCTCCAAGGGCCAGTCGCAGAAGGGGATGAGGACATGGTCGAATTCCAACCCCTTGGACTTATGGATGGAGATGAGACGGATACCATTGGTCTCATCGCTCTGGATGGTCTTCTTACAGAGTGACTCCTCCCACTCTGTCAGGAAGGCCTGGATATCGGTGGTGTTCTCGTTGACGTAGTTGGCTAACTGGTCGTAGAACGCACAGAGATAGGCGCCCTGACCTTCCAGGCGGTGGAGCTCGAAGATGGTGTAGATCTTCTCTGCCAACTCATAGAGGGGGAGGGTGAGCAGCTCCTTGAGATGACCGATGAAGGCCTCGGGCAGGAGACGGTCGAGATCGGAGCCGCTGACGAGATAGTCGGAGGCTTCCAGATGCTGTCCTTGGATGGTGCAGAGCCAGGTCTTGACGATGGCTGCCTTGGTGAGCTGGTCATCGGGTGTCAGCAAGAGCTGCAGGGCCTGGATCATCAGACAGACGGCACTGGAGGCGTCGAGACGGAAGGCCTCGTCGCTCACGATGCTGACCTCGGGCAGGTGCGCCAGGAAATACTGGGCGATGATGGGGATATGGTAGTTGTAGCGTACCAGGATGGCGATATCTTTCTGACTGATACCCTGAGCCAGCAGCTCACGGACCTGCTCCGTGGTATGCTGTAACACCTGCTCCTGGTAGTCATCGCCTGGGAGCAGCTCGATCAGGATGCTACCGGATGACGGACGACTGTCGGGTACCTGTTGGGTGACATCCGCATAGGCTTTCTGCAGCTGCTCGCGTTCGTGACAGTCCAAGGCTTCGAGTGCCTCGTACTCCTGTTGCGCGGCATGGGTGAAGAAATGGTTGTTGAACGCGATGATATGACGGGTGGAGCGGTAGTTGGTAGAGAGCGACCTGATGGACATCAGCTGTGTGTTGAACTGTTGCTCGATACCGTTCAACAGACGCCAGTCGCCAGAACGCCAACGGTAGATGCTCTGTTTCACATCGCCCACGATGAGGTTGCTGCCATCCTCATGACTCATCGTCTCGGAGAGCAGCACCTTGAAGTTCTGCCACTGGATGGTGGAGGTGTCCTGGAACTCATCGATCATCACATGCTGGAGTTGCGTGCCTATCTTCTCGAAGATGAACGGGGAGTCGCTGCCATCGATGAGGGCGTGGAGCAGCTGTTGGGTGTTACTTAACAGAAACCGGTTCTCGGTCTCGTTCAACGCATGTACCTTCTGTTCGATGCTGCTCAGCAGACGCAGCTGGTTGAGGTGACGTAGCGTGAGGTTGGCAGACTGGTAGAGCTTCCATTGGGTGGCTTGTGAGTCGACCGCATAACGGAGGATCTGCGACAGCGATGACTCCACGACCTGCAGCACCATGAGGCGACGCGGATGGGTCTTGGCACACCATTTCTCTGTGTTCTCCAGGTGACTGGCAACGGTGGGCGTGATGATCGACGGGTCGAAGGTGCCCTTGCAGAGCTTGTTGAAGAAGCTGGCGATGCCACGCTGTTTGCTCGACAGGTCATCGACCGTCAGCCCTTCGCCTTCGAGGGTGTCGAAGAACGACTCACCAATCTCTTTCATGAAGGATGCCGCTGACTCGCGGAGCTCACGGAGCATGGTGGTGTAGTGCTCGAAGAAGCCCGGCTCGCTCATCTTCTTCTCAAGGGTGCTGCTCACCTCCTTGTAATAGTCCTTGAAGATGTTCATGCCAAACTTCTTGATCTGCGAGATCACGTTCCACGACTTGTCGTCGGAGATATTCTCCATGATGTATTTCAGGATCCATTGCAGCATGACATCCGTGGTGGTGAGGTCCTCGATCAGCTGGTCGACAGCCAGCTCCTCCACCTGACTGTCGTTCAGTCCGATGCGCAGGTTGGTGGTGAGGTCGAGCTCACGGGCCATGTTACGGAGCACACTCTGGAAGAAGGTGTCGATGGTCTCCACCCGGAAATAATTGTAGTTATGGGTGAGGTTGTTGAGCGCCATACCTGCCCGTTGGCTGATGAGCTCGGGCGACAGACCGGTCCGTGCCTGGATATGCTGGAGGTAGCTGTCGGATTCCGGCAGATGCTTCCAGATGCCATACAGCTGACTGAGGATACGCATCTTCATCTCCTCAGTGGCCTTGTTGGTGAAGGTGACAGCAAGGATATGACGATAGCTCTGCGGGTTCTCTACCAACAGACGGATATACTCGGTGGCCAGGGTGAAGGTCTTGCCGCTACCGGCACTGGCCTTATAGACGGTGAGTGGTCTCTGTGATTCGTTTACCATCTTCTGAATAATTCAAATTCTAATTCTATACCAATACGGTCGAAATGGGTGTTACGGAAACTGGCAAAGGCACCAACGGAGATATAACGGTTGGTGAAGCCATAGCCCAGCTCGAAATACGGACGGGAGCGCTCCAGTATGACGGAGCTGAGATAGAAGCGCTCTTTCTCAATATATTTGCCCAGGTAAGGGATCCAGGTGGCTGCCATCATGGGTGACTCATAGGAGATGTTGCCTCGCAGGTAATAGTCGGAGTTGTTATAGACACGGCTCCTGAGCAGTTGGAAGTTACCGCTCCAGTCGTCATCCCATCCCTCAGGCAGGTTCTCATCACGGAAGTTGGCGAAATCGACGAAGAGGTTATCCTTCTTGTTGGTATAGAAGCCTGCTCCAGCACGGAGGTTGAGCAGACGCAGACCAGGGATGGCCCTCTTCCACTGGGCATCGAACTCCCAACGCTCGTATTCCAGGTCGGAGGCGCAGACACCCTTGATGCCGCGCTCGTAGTCGAAGGCAAACAGCGGACCACGGTTGGACCAGGGAGAGAACTTCAAACCGATCATCGGTGCGAAGCTCCGATAGGTGGTGGGCATGTTGTAGGTGCGCATGAGCTGACGGTCGATGGCAGAACGACGGTGGTAGATGAAACCACTCTCGATATCCAACCAGTCGAAGACCATGATATTGTTCCGGATACTGAAATGCTGGTCCTTGAACTTGTCGATGTCGGTATGGTCGAAGTTCAGGGTGTCCTGGTGGGCTTCGTTGATGACATTCATCACGGAGGCATTGCTGATGCGGTTGCCATTACCAACCACGAATTCCACATAGCCGTTACGCTTGGGGTTATAGGTCATGCGCAGAGGCGCTGTGAAGTAGAGCTGACGCTCCTTGAAGATATAGCCCATGGTGGGGTTGAAGGTCAGATAGCGGTGCGGCGAGAAATTATACTGGGCATGCAACCGCATCTTATAACGGAAACCACGGTTATGACTGTAGCTGAGATACAGGGGGTTGATGATGGGCGACAGGTGGAAGGATACCTCCTGGGACTCCGCGCTGATGGGGGTGACCAGGTTGTCACCGATGGTGTCCCAGAACAGTTTCTTCCAGATATTCTGCTTTTTGGGCGTGGTATCCTGTGCGAGGGTCGTCTGCTGGTTGCGCTCGTAAATGGCTTTGTCTGCCTCGGATAATGGGATGGGCCGTATCGCGTTCATCAGCGCCACATGCGTGGTGTCGCTGAGCGAGTCGGTGAGCTGTTGCTCACAGTTGTATTTGGCATCGAAGAGGGCAGAGATGCGGTTACCCATGAAACGGAAGTTGGCTGCTGTCGTGCAGCGGGCAGGCATCAGCGAACGGGCCCCCTCCTCACCTTGGGTGATCTCCGTACGGAAGCTCAGCATGTCGAACTCACCATTCAACAGAGTGCGGATGATGCGGCCTGTCGCCGTTTCAACGATGGCATAGCCATTGAGGAGTTGGGTGTTGTAGATCTTGGGACGGAACTCCAGACGTGTGGTGCCATCACCCTGGTGCTTCTGCGAGAAATGGTAGTACCTGCGGTTGGCCTTGTTGAAAGGCGACAGCATCCGACCATCGTAAAGGGCGATGCTGTAGATGTTGGGCGTCATGTAGTCCAGGAGGGTGGGCATCGCCTTGCGGTTTTGACGGATGGTGCCCGACAGCAGCTGGTTCTTGATCTGGTAATGATGGGTATCCTGGAACGCCACCTTGCTATACGACTCACGGATATAGTCTCTGGGATCCTTGGCCATCACGTACATCGACGGTATGAGCCAGAGCACGGCATTCCGTTGGTCCACATGATAGCGGAACTTGGCATACACCTGGTCGTCGAGTCCCTTGATGGCAGGGGTGTGGGTGAGCTGGTAATCATAGATACGACTCAAGATCAGCGAGTCTCTCTTGTTGATCGCTGAGGCACTGATGGCCATACATAGCAGTATGAGCATCAGTGGTGTCTTGGTGAATAGTTGATCGTATCTCAAAGTCACTTTGTTATGTCAACTTCTCTTTCAGGTACCGTCCTGTCAGACTGTGCTCACAGGCTGCTACCGTTTCAGGGGTGCCTGCCACCACCAGGTTACCACCTTTGTCGCCACCATCAGGACCCAAGTCGATGACATGGTCAGCACATTTGATGACCTCCATGTTATGCTCGATGACCAGGATGCTGTGTCCACGGGCAATGAGGGCTTCGAACGCCTTCAATAACCGTTGGATATCATGGAAATGCAGACCGGTGGTAGGCTCATCGAAGATGAAGAGCGTGGGCGTTTGCTTCTCCTGTCCGATGAAATAGGCCAGCTTGACACGCTGGTTCTCACCGCCTGACAGTGAGGAGGAGTTCTGACCCAGTTTGATGTAGCCTAAGCCCACATCCTCGAGGGTCTTCAGACGTTTCACGATGGTGGTGTCGCCATGTTCGTCGAAGAACGCGATGGCCTCGGTGATGGTCATGTTCAACACATCATCGACATTCTTACCATGATAGTTCACATCGAGGATCTCCTTCTTGAAACGGTGACCATGACAAGCCTCGCACTCCAGCACCAGGTCGGCCATGAACTGCATCTCGACGGTGATGGTGCCTGCACCTTTGCACGCTTCACAGCGTCCGCCATCAGCATTGAAGGAGAAATACTGTGAGGTGAAACCCATCTGCTTGGAGAGGGGCTGTTGGGCATAGAGGTCGCGAATGGCATCATAGGCCTTCACATAGGTGGCTGGATTAGAACGCGTGCTCTTTCCAATCGGGTTCTGGTCAACGAACTCGATATGTTTGATGGTGTCTATATCGCCTTCCAGACCCAGGTATTCGCCCGGGGCATCACAGGCGTCGCCAAGACGACGACGTATGGCGGGGTAGAGGATGCCCTTGATGAGGCTTGACTTGCCTGAGCCAGAGACACCGGTCACCACGGTCATCACATTGAGCGGGATCTGGACATCGATGCCCTTCAGATTGTTCATGCGCGCACCTTTGATGGTGATAGACAGGTTCCAGGGACGACGTGACTGCGGTACAGGAATGGCTTCCTGGTGCAACAGGTATTTGACGGTGTAGCTCTTGGGCCATTTCTTCAGGGAGGCGGCGTTCACCTCCTTGGCCTCACCATCAAAGACCAACTCTCCACCCAGACGACCGGCATCGGGACCGATGTCTATCAGGTGGTCTGCCGCCCGCATGATCTCCTCGTCATGCTCCACGACGACCACGGTATTACCTAATGACTGGAGCTCCTTGAGCACATGGATGAGACGGTCGGTATCGCGTGCGTGCAATCCGATGCTGGGCTCGTCGAGGATATACAGGGAGCCCACCAGCGAGCTGCCTAACGAGGTACAGAGGTTGATACGCTGACTCTCACCACCCGAGAGGGTGTTGGACAGACGGTTGAGGGTGAGATAGCCCAGACCCACGTCCAACAGGAACTGCAGACGGTTCTTGATCTCTACCAACAGGCGCTTGCCTATCTCTGCATCATGGGCACTTAACTCCAGGTGGTCGAACCATTCCTTCACCTTGGAGACAGGCATCTGGACGAGGTCGGTGATGCTGCGACCACCAATCTTGACATAGTCAGCCTCTGGTTTCAGACGGGTGCCGTGACACTTGGGACAGGTGGTCTTACCACGATAGCGCGCAAGCATCACACGGTATTGGATCTTGTACTGGTTCTCCTGCAGCATCTGGAAGAAGGCATCGATACAGGGACGCTCCTTCTTCCCTTTGTCTGATGGCAGACCATGCCACAACCAGTCTTTCTGTTGCTGGGTGAGGTTCATATAGGGCTCGAAGATAGGGAACCCGACGCCATTGGCATCGCAGTTCTCTTTGAGGGCGGCATGACGACAGAACCACTGAAGCCACTCCTTCATCTTCTCGCCATGCCAACAGACCACACAACCATCGTAGACCGACTTGGTGGTGTTGGGGATGACCAGTCGCTCATCGATACCGATGATGCTGCCAAAGCCCTGACACTCCGGACAGGCACCAGCAGGCGAGTTGAACGAGAACATCTGGTCGTTGGGCTCTTCGAAGGTCATGCCATCCGCTTCGAACCGCGTTGAGAAATCGTAGCAGATGCTGGGTGGGAAGAGCAGGCGCAACTCACCATGCCCCTCGTAGAAAGCGGTCTCTGCAGAGTCAACCAGACGGGCGATGACATCCTTGCTGTCATCGACAGACAGACGGTCGATGACGAGGTAGAATGGGGTGTCGCTGGCTGACTCCGACGGGTTGGCGAGATAGTCGTCGATCCTCAGGAAGTCGTTGTTGACATAGATACGGGCATAACCCTCCAGCTGGTAGGTCTTGAGCTGCTGTTCCATGGTGCGCCCCTCCCGAAGATGGATGGGGGCCATCACCACAAAACGGGTGCCCTTGGAGAAGGTCAGCATCTGTTGCACCACATCCTCTGTGGCATGCTTCTTCACCTCAGCACCGCTGATGGGTGAGTAGGTGTGTCCGATACGGGCAAACAGCAAACGGAGATATTCGTATATCTCGGTGCTGGTGCCTACGGTACTACGCGGGTTGCGCGATATCACCTTCTGCTCGATGGCAATAGCGGGCGGGATGCCACGGATGAAGTCACACTCCGGTTTGTTCATCCTACCAAGGAACTGTCGGGCATAGCTTGACAGACTCTCCACATAACGGCGTTGGCCTTCGGCATACAAGGTGTCGAAGGCCAAAGAAGATTTGCCGGAGCCACTGACTCCGGCAATTACTACGAATTGGTTTCGGGGTATCTTGACATCAATATTCTTGAGATTATTGACTCTGGCCCCTTTTATCTCTATCGAATCATTCATTCATTATAAAATACTCTTGACGGCTTCGAGCATGCCTACGCGCTCGATGAGGTCGAGATCTTCCTTCACCATCGCATTCAGACCAGGAACCTTGTTCAGGTCCTCCTGCCAGATAAAGGTAGCGCCCAGCACACCGTCGGTCACCTTCTGGGTGTCGCCAGTAGCCCAAAGCTCCTTTAACAGATCCATGATCTTCTGGTCGTCGTTGGGGGTGATCTCTACACCATCAGCACGCTTACCACCCTTGTAGTAGGTGATGATAGCTGCCAAACCGAATACCAAGCCCTTAGGCAGCTCGCCCTTGCGCTCCAGATAGGTCTTCACACCGGGCAGGTCGCGAGCCTGGAACTTGGGGAAGGAGTTCAGCATGATACTGGTTACCTGATGGTCTACATAGGGGTTGTCGAAACGCTCCAGCACGTCGCCGGCAAACTTCTCGAGCTCTTCCATAGGCAGGTCGAGGGTCTGCATCAGCTCGTCGAACTGAACTTTATGGATATATTTACCGATGACCTCGTGGTTGCAGGCATCACGAACGATGTTGACACCACTCAGGAAGGCAACAGGACTCAGCACGGTGTGAGGACCATTCAACAGGGTTACCTTACGCTTGTGGTAGGGCTCCTCTGATGGTACGAACAGCACGTGAAGACCAGCCTTGTCAGCGGGGAATTCTTTCTCTACCTCCTTAGGAGCCTCGATGACCCACAGGTGGAAGTTCTCAGCCTGTACCACCAGGTTGTCGCGGTAAGAGATCTTCTCCTGAATCTCTGCAATCTCCTTACGGGGGAATCCGGGAACGATACGGTCAACGAGGGTGGCATAGACACCACAAGCCTCTTCGAACCACTGTTTGAAGTCGTCGCCAAGGTTCCAGAGCTCGATATACTTATAGATGCAATCCTTCAGCACATGACCGTTCAGGAAGATGAGCTCGCAAGGGAAGATGATCAGACCCTTGGTCTTGTCGCCCTGGAAGGTCTGATAACGACGGTACAACAACTGAACCAGTTTGCCAGGATAGCTGCTGGCAGGCGCATCCTCGAGCTTACATGAGGGGTCGAAGGCGATGCCGGCCTCAGTGGTGTTAGAGATCACGAAACGGATCTCGGGCTGATCAGCCAGCGCCATGAAGGCCGCATTCTGCGTGTATGGATTCAGCGCACGACTGATGACGTCGATACGCTCGAGGGTGTTCACGGGCTTACCATTCTCACGACCCTGAAGGTTGACGTGATACAGACAGTCCTGGGCATTCAACCAGTCAGCCATTCCCTTCTCGATAGGCTGCACAACAACAACAGAACCGTTGAAGTCGGTCTTCTGGTCCATGTTCCAGATAATCCAATCAACAAATGCACGGAGGAAGTTTCCTTCGCCAAACTGAATAACCTTTTCAGGCATGACGCTCTTGGGAGCAAACTGTTTGTTTAGTGGTTTCATTTCTAAATATTGTTTTTAGTGATTATTATTTTCGACTGCAAAGATAGGAGAATTTTGCGACACTTCCAAATTTAAAGAAACGAATTACTTAAAAAAACACGAAAACCTTTGCGCTAGATTTTGTTGATGTCCACATAGCCATGCGTGACGGCATAGACAACCAGCGCGGGGAGGCTCTTGACACCCAGCTTGTCCATGATGTTCTTGCGGTGGGTGATCACCGTGGAAAGACCGATGTGCAGCTTATCCGCAATCTGCTTGTTGATCAAGCCTTGTGCAATCAGGGGCAGCACCTCCAACTCGCGGTTGGTGAGGATCTGCTTTTTCAAGATAGCAGGCATCTCGGGGAGGTTCTTGCCACCGCCATGGGCATGCTGCTCCAGGATGAGCAGCGAACGGACCAGCTCTTTCTCCGGCACGTTGACACATAGGCAGTGGAACTCCGACAGTTGTGACATCGTGTCGAGGGAGAGGGTCAGCACGATGGTCTTACGCTTATGCTCGGTAAAGAACGCCATGTTCTCCAGTACTACAGACATGGCTGCGAAATAATGGACATAGCTGTCGGGGTCGTTGGCCTCCAACTCAGAGAAGGAGCCAAAGATGTCAAGCGACATGATGGGCATGACAGTCTGTACCATTTCCTTCAACCCCAATGCCGAGAGGGTATTGGGGTCGATGATGGCTATCTTGGGTCTACTTTTCATGACAAAAATCCTAATAATGCACCTGCGGCTACAGCAGAACCGATCACACCAGCCACATTGGGACCCATGGCATGCATGAGCAGGAAGTTGTGACGGTCGTACTCCAGACCCAGGTTGTTTGATATACGGGCTGCCATAGGCACGGCGCTCACACCAGCATTACCAATGAGCGGGTTGAGCTTCTTACCCTCAGGCAGGAAGAGATTCATGAGTTTGACAAAACATACGCCAGAGGCGGTGGCGATCATAAAGGCCATCGCTCCCAGTGCGAAGATCTTGATGGTGTTGAAGGTGAGGAACTCGCTGGCCTGCGTAGAGCAGCCAACGGTCAGACCCAGCAGCATCACCACGATGTCGTTCAGTGCGGCGCCTGCCGTCTTGGCCAGACGGGTGGTCTTACCGCTCTCCTTCAGCAGGTTGCCAAAGAACAGCATACCCAGCAAGGGCAGACCTGAGGGGACGATGAAGGTGGTGAGCAACAATCCGATGATGGGGAACAGGATACGTTCGGTCTGTGACACCTCGCGACCGGGCTTCATCTTGATGACACGTTCCTTGTCGGTTGTGAGCAGACGCATGATGAACGGCTGGATCACAGGCACCAGTGCCATATACGAATAGGCGCAGACAGCGATGGCGCCCATCAGGTTGGGCGAGAGCTTGGAGCTGAGGAAGATGGCGGTAGGACCGTCAGCACCACCAATGATGGCGATGCCAGCAGCCTGAGAGGGCTCGAAGCCCATGGCCAGCGCTACCATATAGGCACCAAAGATACCAAACTGTGCCGCCGCACCTATCAGCATCAACTTGGGGTTGGCCAACAAGGCGGTGAAATCGGTCATGGCACCGATGCCCAGGAAGATGAGTGGCGGATACCAGCCCTGACGGACACCCTGGTAGAAGATGTTGAGTACAGAGTTGTCCTCATAGAGGCCTATCTCAAGTCCGGCATCAGCACGGAAGGGGATATTGCCAAGGATGATGCCCAGTCCGATAGGGACGAGCAACAGCGGCTCAAAGTCTTTTTTGATGGCAAGCCAGATGAAGAAGGCGCCAACGGCGATCATGATGAGGTTGCCTACGGTGGCATTGGCAAAGGCCGTGTAGGTCAGGAACTCATGAAAGTTCTGTATGATAAACTGTCCTAATTCCATAGCTGTAGGGGTGTTTTTTATCCGATAGTCATCAATACAGCGCCTTCCATCACACTCTCACCGGGTTTGACGGTGATAGCGGTAACGGTACCGGCATACTCCGACTCGATGTTATTCTGCATTTTCATAGCTTCCAGAACCAGCACCACGTCGCCTTGCTTCACTGTGTCGCCCACGTTCACCTTCACATCGATGATGGTGCCGGGGAGCGGTGCCTTCACGGCAGAACCGCTGCCTGCGGCCGCGGGCTTGTCAGCTGCAGGTGCAGCCGCAGGGGCGACAGCAGGACGAGCCACTGTCTTCGGGGCTTCTACATGGACCTTCTTCAAGGTACTCGTGGGATTGATGGGCTGTTTCAACTCGACGTCGAAACGAACACCATTCACAACGACCTTGGCAACGTTGCCCTCTACTTCTTCTATCTCTACGTCGTAATCAACGCCTTGTACTTTATATTGATATTTGTTCATGTCTGTAAACTGTAAACTATAAACTGTAAACTATTTCAATTCTGGTCCAGTGGGAATCCTTGGTGCATTATGCTGTGTGGGGATGACTGGAGATGAGAAATGAGTCATCTGACTGCCTTCATCTGTCCAGTCAGTGGCCTTCGACTTGATGGTGATGATACCAGACTCCACATCGTGAACATCGTCCTGATACTGCTTGAGAGCCATTGAGATAACGGCGATATATACCTCCTTGTCGATACCTTTCGTCTTCAGACCATCCTGCAGTATGTTACCTGTAGCGTGGGCGATATCGTGGGTTACCTCCACTGTCTTTGTAACGGCCTTAATGGGCTGTACCTCGGCCACCTTCTTGGCTGTTTCAATGTGACGCATGATAAGACCGAAGATCCAGAAGAAGACGAACAGCAGAGCAAGACAGAAGAACACGATACCCATCGCGAGCAGGGTGATACCAAAGCCGTGGGGGTCTTCACGCTTCAGTTTGGCATCCTTCGTCTCGTCGGTCTTAATGAAGTTTTCAATACCAGGCGTCACATTCTCTGCTGACTTAACCACCCATTTGTTGTCATGACGGGCATAGCTTTGGTCTGCAGCCAATGCAGGGATACTCACGGAGTCGATCAATTCCGTAGCATTGCCGTTATAGAAACCAATCCATAGAGGTTCCGACATCGGAATGTTGAGTGAGAGGTGCAACTTACCCTGAGTAGGGTTCGAATTGCAGTAGAACACAAGGTGCTGTCGTCCTCCGATCTGTGTACGGGGGTCACCGTTGGGGATGACACTCATGCGCTTGATACGCTCAGGGACACTCATGTTAGGATCCAGTACGGTACGGTCTGTCGTAAAGTACATACCTCGTACGTTGTAGGTTGTGAACGAGGTGTTCTCCAACTCTATCCACGCTTCCCGCTGTCCGTACTCATCTTGGATGCTGGCGGTATTGTTGGTCAGTACCTCGTTAATGCGGATGTTCTTGGCTCCTTGGCCAAACATCGCAGAGGCACTCATCAGCAATAGTCCGCTTAGCAGGATTTTGATGTTATTCATTTTACAATACGTATATTATAATGTTTAATGTTTAGCCACAGAAGAAGAGCACAATGATTTGTGCTGTAAAGATTCTCAGGAACATCGCTAACGGATAAACCGTTGAATATCCCAGTGCAGGCGCCTCTTTCGAACAGATGCTATTGGCGTATGCCAAAGCTGGGGGATCAGTATAAGTACCCGCCAACATACCTGCAATGGTGAAGTAGTTGAACTTATATCGCATTCTTGCAATCGGACCGATAATCAGAATAGGGATGATCGTAATCAAGAAACCTGTCAGGACATAGAGCAGACCATCGCCTTCTACAACCGTATGGAAGAATCCTTTACCAGCCTTGATACCTACCGATGCCAGGAATAGCACCAGACCTATCTCGCGCAGCATCATATTGGCTGATGTCGTGGTGTAGGTTACCAGATGTATCTTATAGCCGTAACGTCCAATGAGGATGGCGATGATCAGTGGACCACCAGCCAGACCAAGCTTTACTGGTACAGGCATACCAGGAATAGCCAGAGGGAAGGATCCGAAGATTAGTCCAAGGAATATACCCACGAAGATGGTAGCGATGTTAGGCGCATTCAATTTGTTGCTGGAGTTACCCATGCGAACAGCCACACGGTTAACAGCATCCTCAGGGCCTACTACTCTGATCTTATCACCCACCTGAATAGGCAGATTAGGTGAAGCAAAGAGGTCGATACCATGACGCGTAACACGCGTAACGTTGACACCGTGTACACTTGAGAAGTGCATAGAGGCCAGTGTCTTACCGTTAATCTTAGGATTTGTGACAAGCACACCTTTAGAAATCATGGGTTCTTCTTGTTGCTGTTGTTCCAAGTCGACGTCGGCAACAGGACCAATAAAGGCGATGATGGCTTCGTGGTCGGCTTCTGCACACACAATCAGCATCTTGTCGCCTATATGGAGTTCTGTATTACGATTGGCAATGGTGATTTCGCCTTTGTGCTCAATGCGTGAACATACGAAGTCGCGATTCAGGAAATCGTGAACTTGTAGGATGGTCTTACCTTCCAGATACTGGTTGGTAACCTCTACATGCATCTTATAAGGTTTCTTATCCGTCTTAGTGTCCGCAATCGCATTTAACTCTTCTTCCTCTTTTTCGAGTTTTATCTTGCATATATACCTAATTAATATAGTAGCACCAATGATACCCAGTACACCAAGCGGATAGGCACAAGCATAGGCAGAGGCTATCTGTGGGGCGTTCTGTCCAAAGACGCTACCCAATGCCTCGTTGGCAGCACCAAGACCAGGAGTGTTGGTGACTGCACCATACAGTGTACCAACCATCATTGGCAGGCTGTGGGGATTCTTCGTGTCGAAGAAGATGAAGTAACAGGCAAACATCACAAGGATGTTCAGTACAATAGCGGTGGTTGATAGCGCGTTGAGCTTAACGCCGGCTTTGCCAAAACTCTCAAAAAAACCAGGCCCTACCTGCATACCTATCATGAAGACGAATAGAATAAGGCCAAAATCCTGAATAAAGGTAAGAATTGGAGTGGGGGCGGTGAACCCTATGTGGCCGGCAATAATGCCAGCAAACAATACAAATGTCACACCAAGTGAGATACCTCCAATTTTAATCTTTCCAAAATACACGCCTGTAGCAATCACCACAGCATAAAGCAGGACGATATGCGCTACAGAGTCGGTTGTCGTGAACAAATTAGTTAACCATTCAAATGATTCCATAACATATTTTCTTTTTCCGTGTGCAAAGTTACAAAGAAATTGCGCAACACAAGAAATTTTGTGCAACTATTTTTTATGAATATAAAATATTTATTAATTATTTCGTCAGTTCAGAATAAATTGCTACCTTTGCATTTAGAAATAACTTAAAACACTTATATAATAAACACAATTTATGGCAAACAAAGAAAAACTCTTCAGCGAGTTCCAAGCGCC
>JAEEGK010008749.1_pt1 | contig 23823 bp, 13 predicted proteins | sample 8958771 | NCBI WGS metagenome assembly JAEEGK01 (sample SAMN16246547, study PRJNA631951) | gut metagenome | biome: gut microbiome; feature: rumen; material: SC-attached | host: Bos | place: Iran: Karaj | collected 2018-10
ACATAATTTATGGATTTTTTGTTCATTTGATTTAAATCATTACATTTATCATTCTTTTAAATTATTCCCTTAATTTTGTCTGAAAAAATAAGAGATTATTTAATAATCTTTTTAATAAAAATAATGAATTTATTTTTTGTAACAACCCAAAAATATTTAATTCAAAAAATAATAAAATTGAATGAATGATAATATTTTAATAAATATTAGTTAATAATAATCTGGAATATAAATATCAATACAAAATAAAAATGAAACTATTGATATATTTCCTTATTTTATTATATTATATAATTAAATCTCATTATCATGTAAAATTTCATATTTACTGTGATGATTATTGTGATTCAATAACAGTACAAGGTAAGTCAATAAAAGATTCAAAGTATAAAGAAATTCTATGTATTTTCCAAGAAATTGATTTATCAGATATAGAATTTGATGAAATAAAGGTAGAAATACGTAATGTTGGGGGAAGATGGGGAATATCTTATTTATTTGAATTTTATCCAGGCACAGATTTACAATTTAACATGTCAGTAAAAGATAATCCACCAACATATCTCGAAAATCTTGATCAACAACCAGGAGAAGAACTTTTACCTAATTTAAGTTATGACAAACAAGAAGAAAGAGAAAAACAAATTTTTGATGATATTCGTTATATGAATGGAGGGGGTGGTGTCACTTCTTGTACTGCAATAATTAAAATTCCTGACGCGATTAGAAGAGCATATAATCGTAAATTATTTATTCCTAAAGATTGTTTCTTTTATGTTATAGGTGATGAACAACATACTTTTGATTTAAATAATGAACTTTGTTATAATTATCAAATTTCAAAAAATGATCCAATATATAAAGTAACTTATCATTCTTCATTTATAAAAGGTGAAAGAATAACTTCAAATGATAATGAACAATTACATACTTTATATTATAAAAAAAATTCAAGTGCTGAAATTTATGATATTGATTCAATTAAATTTAGAATAACACATGATAATTTATATGATCATGATAAAGAAGCAAATGTAATATTATATATTTGTCCCGAATATTGTTATAAATGTGTACCTTCAACAAAAACATGTTATTCAAAAAAAAATCATAATGAATTATTAAATATATTATTTGATAGAAATGAATTAATTATTGATGAAGATATTATTGCTAATGATGAACAATATATAATTTATGAGATTAATGAAATTGATAATGATGATAAACAATATTATTATTATAAAAATTTAAAAAATTGTAGGAAAATACTTGATTTTATTGGGATTAGAGATTTAGATTTAATTATTACTTTCAATAATGATAATTTTGAATTTTTACATGGATTTAATAATAAAACAATCAATTCTTATTTATTTACTTTAAATAAAAATAATATTTCAATATGTGAAAAAAATAATATTTATTATGACAATGGAAATAAGAAGTTTCAAGAATATGTTCTTAACAATAGAATAGAATATGTTTTGATAAATAAATAATCAAATTCAGAATTTTTTATTTGGATTTAATAATATTCTTCAATTTTATTCAACAAAAATAGTTTATTTTGAAGATTCGAATAATTTAAAAGGTACTATTTATAATAGTCAGAATGAAATAATTAAATTTATGGTTCAATATGAAAATTTAGAGGATATTAAATTTTTACCATATGGAAATAATGTTTATTATATTGAAAAGTTTAAAGTTGGAATTTATAATGGAATTAATTCTAATGAAAACTCTTTATTCACATTATATGTTTGTCCTGAATATTGTTTTCGATGTGATGATTTAAAAGAATGTTCTTCAAATAAAAGTAAAGAAGAAATTTCTCAAATTATATTAAATAAATATAAACAAATTATAGATGAAAAAATTATTAATGATTATAATATTACAATTTCTGAATATAATGATAATTATTTAAATAATTGTGAAACAGTTGTTAAATATAAAAAAGATATTAATAATAAATTAATAATTGCATATGCTTTAAATAATAATAGAAAATTTGATTATTTACATGCTTTTAAAAATTTAGATAATCATGATTTATTTTTATTTACATTATCAAATTCAAATATATCATTATGTAATCAACAAAATCTTTATTATGATAGTGAAAATAAAGAATTTAAACTATATTCGATAAATCAAAATACAAAAATTATATATATAAAAAGTAATATAGATAATAAAATATCTTTAAATTATATTACAAATATTTCTATTGTAACATTTGATTCAAAAGATAAATATTATTTTATAAATCCAAATGATTTTAAAGGAAAAATATTAAATCAAAATAAAAAAGAAATGTATTTTTCAAATTCTGAAAATTATAAATATTATAGTTTAGATTATTTTTATTATACTTCAATAAATAATCAAGATTATTATTCAGAAGAATTACAAATTGGAGTATTTACAGGAATAAATTCAAATCAATATAATACATTAATAATATATGTTTGCCCTGAATATTGTTATAAATGTACTGATAAAACAAATTTAATTGATACTTGTAATTCAAATTATACTTTAGAAAATTTAAGAAATTTAATTCAAAAAAATGTTTTTATTTTTATGGATGAATATATTATTATTGATGATAATGAAGGAGAAATTTATACTTATGAATTAAAAAATGACTTAATTTTTAATGGATATAATGAAATGATAGATTTAAAAAATTGTGAATATCAAATTAGAAAAAAATTAAATTATAATAATAATTTTATTTTATCAGTAATCAGATTAAATAACAAAATTAAATATATTTCTATTTTTACAATAAGAGGTGAGTTTTTAACAAGAATAATTGATTTAAAGTATTGTGAAAACACTAATTTTTATTATGAATATATAACTAAAAATTTTATTGAATGTGATAATACTTGTGAAACATGTGATGGAAAATTAAAAATCAATTGTTTAACTTGTGTCAATTCTTTTCCAACTTTTTCTACAATTCATTCTTGTGAAAATAATGAAAAAGAATGTAATAAAGATTATTATTTATGGTATATTGATTTAAATAATAATTTATATTGTGTTAATAATATAACTTGTCCAATTAATTTTAAATATTTTATAAAAGAAACAAAAGAATGTGTATCATCTTGTGATAATTTAGATGATTTTTATAAGAGTAAAGGATTTAATTGTATGAAATGTAAAGAAAATCAAATTCAAATATTTACTGATTGTTATGAAAAAAATGAAATTGATAAAATAATAAATAAAATATCTGATAATATTTTGTTTATAAATGGATGTTATAATTATTTTGATTTATTAAATACTAAATTAGAAATTTATGAATATCCTTTACAAAATAATAAAGATCTAAATTTATATAAGTGTGAAGATACAATTATGGAAAAAAATGAAAAAGTAATTATTATGAAAAAGGAAGTTTATGAAAATAATTTAATATATAATCCGTTAGAATTTAGAATATTTGATTTAAATGGAAAAGAAATTAATTTAGATTTATGTGATTCAAAAGATATAATTATTTTGCATGAAAATATTGATTTGAATTTAATTGATGAAAATTTAAAAAAATTAAATTTAAATTTATCCTCTCTAAATGATGATTTTTACAACAATATTTGTTTTAAGTATGAATATAAGAATAAAGATATATCTTTAAAAGATAGAATATTGATTTTTAATACTGAAAATTCCTTATGTAATGAAGAAATTTGTAGATTTGACTCAATTTATTTAAATAATAAAAGTATCACATGTAAATGTAATAAAAATTATCAAATTAATGTTTTTGATGGAAATTTTTTTGATGATAATATAAATTATAGAATTTTAAAATGTAATAAATATTTACAAAATTTTGATTCATATAATAATATAGGATTTTATTTTAGTTTATTGTTATTTGTAGGTGAATTATTTTGTTTATTATTATATATAATTTTAGGTAAAAATATAATTACAAAAAAATTATATAGAAATGTTATATTTCCAAATCCAATTGGAAAATATAATGAAAATAATAATCAAAATAATAATGAAATTATAAATAAAAAAAAAGAAATTTCGGATAATAAATTATTTGAAGAAAATAAATTAAGTAATAGAACCAAACTTAGTCAGTATAAAATGAATTTGAATTTAGGAAATCCTAATTCTAGTTTAATTTCATTGAATAAATCTAATGAATTAAGTAAAATTTTAAAAGAAAGAAAGAAAAATAAGATAAATTATTTAGATATGAAATTTACTGATGCAATTGAAAAAGATAAAAGAGAATTTAACAGTGTATTTATTGATATTTTATGTCATAAATTATTTTTATCTAAAAATGTTTTTATATTCAATATATCTAATATTATTTTTTATTTGATTTTAGATTTATTCTTTAACTCTCTTTTTTATAGTCAGAATATAATGTCAAAAATATTGCATAACAAATTAAATTTTTGGAGGAGATTATTGATTTCAATAATATCAAGTATTTTTTCTTATATTATTTGGAAAAGTGTTAATATGTTTATTAATTCTAAAAATAATAATATTATTGATAATTTAGAAAAAGAATATTTTACTGATTCACCGTTTGTGAACAATATTGATTATTTTTATAAAAGGATTAAAATATGGATATTTTTTTATTTTTTTTTTCAAATCCTAATATCTTCTTTTTGCTTTATTTATCTAATTATTTTTTTTGGGTTATATATTAATTCAAAAAAAATCATTTTTATTAATTTGTTAATAAGTATGTTGTTTATTTTTTTAATGATAATGATATTAAGCTTATTGAAGACAAAAATAAGGATTTTATCAATAAAGAAAAGAAATTCAAAATTATTTTTAATATCTAATTATATTTAATTAATTACTTATTTTATATAAATATTTATTATAATATATATATAATTAGAAATATAAAAAAAATAAAATGATGGGATGTGTCCCAACAAATCCTTCATCAGAAATATTTAAAGAAGAATCAAATAAAAAAGTATTAGTAGTAGTAGGTCCATCAGGAGTAGGAAAAGATACAGTAATGCAAAAAATTTTAGAAAAATATCCAAATTATTTTAAAAAAGGAACAACACATACAACAAGAAATATTCGTCCAGGTGAAAAAGATGGAGTAAATTATTATTTTGTTTCAAAAGAACAATTTTTACAATTAGAAAAAGAAAATAAACTAGTAGAAAATAATTTATATAATAATAATTATTATGGTTTATCTAAAATGGAATTAGAAAAAGCTGAAAAATTAGATAAAATAATGTATGTTATAATTGATATCAATGGAGCAAATTCTGTTTATAAATTAAAGATACCTGCAATTTATATTGCAATTATTCCTCCTTCTGAAGAAGAATTAGAAAAAAGATTAAAAGGAAGAGGAACTGAAAATGAAGAAATTATTCAGGGAAGATTAAATATTGCTAAGGAAGAATTAAGAAAAATTAATGAAGCCACTTTTTTTAATTATAAAATAATTAATAATAATTTAGATCAATGTGTTGCTGAGTTAGAGGAAAAATTAAAAAGTGTTTATAAACAAATTCAATAAAATTTATTATTTTTTTATGAAAAATATTTTTATTTTTTTAAATGTCTTAAATTATTAAATTCCATATTATAATAAAACAAAAGTAAATTAACAACTTAAATAGATACTTAAAGAATTATTTTAAAAAATTATTTTGAAAAAAAAAATATCTATTTTATAAATAAATTACAAATATTTTTTTCATTTTAAGGAAAAATGATTTTATAATACTAAGCATTTCTCATATAATAAATTTACTTAAAAAAATAATATTTTGGATTTTTTCTGACTTAAAAAAAAAGGAAATTATCTTATAAATTAATTTTTTATTTATTTAAAATTTAACCAAAAAGGAAATAAATAAAATAAAATCATATGAATATTATAAATTCCATTATATATAATTATTGAAGTAATTGAATGAGTAAAGATTAAATAAGAATAAAATTACAATATATTTTTATCCTTATCTTAAAAAATTTTATTAATCTTTGATTATAGAAATAATTGTAGCAACAATTTAAAATGGAAAGAAAATATTATTAAGAAATGAAAAAAAGAAGAAATAATTTAAGCTAGAAATAAAATAAATAATTTATATTTGAAAATACATGATAAATATACTTTAATATTTTAAATATTGCTATAATAATCTGTTAAAAATAGAAAAAGAATAAGAAATTTCAAATTTCTGTTGATATAAAGAAAAAATAAAATATAAAATTTTTAGATTTTAAAAATTATATTATAATTTAAGATTTTAATTTCATAAATAAATAAAAATAAAAATATTTTTTAATCGATTTTATATAATATAATCAAATTTTGAATAGAAATATTATTTTTAAATGATACATTGTTTTTTGGAATTCACGATTTTTTTGTTTAATATTAGAGTAATAAAAATTTATTTTATTACAAATAATAATCACTTTTCTTCTCTATATTAATTTTAATATTTTAAAAAAATAATTCTTAGAATATTTATAATTATATTGTTCTAGTGATTTCCTACAAATTTAACATTTCTTTTTTTTCTTACACTTTTTGGGAAATTTTTTTCATTACGACATAAATAAACCAATGATAAACCAATTTTAATTTTTTTACGATGAAAAACGAGAGATTTACATTTCCTTATTTTTACTTTTTTAATAAAATCAAAATGAAAATTACTAAAAACTTTTTTTATAAGAGTATCAGTAATTTTTCTTTTAGTGTTTAAAGTAAAATCATGAAATTTAGTTTGAAAATTCAATTTATTTAATTTTTTCTGATTAACCCTTGGACTATGAATTTTTTTAAGAGGATTAATTTTATTGACAGATAATAAAGATTTTTTTAAAGATAAACTATCTTTTAATTTTATTTTTGTTTGACTGTTATCATCTTTAAATAAATCAATTTTTATAATAGTATTTTCATTCTCAGAATTATCAAATTTACTTGAATTATCTTTTTCTTCTTCTTTTTTTATTATTTCTTTTCTTAAATAATTATTATTATGCTTTTCTATCAAAAATTGTTCAATTTTTTTCATTTTATAATTTACATTTTTCATTGTTTCATAAATATATTTATGTGACTTTTCCAAATTAATTAAATCAATATCAATATTATCAACTTTATTTAAATGTTTAGTTAATAAAACTAAACTTTCATATAATTTTATTTCCATATTTCTAATTAAATTTATCATTGGTATTGAATAATATCTAGCAACATATAATTCATCATTATAATTAAGACAATCATTATATAATTTAATTGTTAAAATAATAAATTCTTTAACTAAAATATTCTTTCTATGTGAATTACTTTTATAATTAATACGATTTCTTTTTAATAATAAAAGAGCTTTAATAAATTCAGCACTTTTATGTTCTAAATTTTCCTTAGAAAATATTTTTTTCATTTTCATATAAGCTCTACTCTCCTTATTATTAAATTCAACACCACTACTAATTCCAGCGACTAAAAATCCAAGAAAAAATATTCCAAAAATAGAAGAAATAAAAATAGTAATTCTCCCTAAATTAGTTCTTGGATATTCATCACCATAAGCAATTCCAGATATTGATATTATATTTAACCAAATATTATTCATACTATTTCTTAAATCATTTAATCCTTTATTTCCAACATAACCTCTTATTATATCATATCCAAAAGCTTCGAAATTTCTTAATAATGAAGTTGAAATTAAAATAAAAAACAAAAAAAATAAAATACAAAAAAAAATTGGTCTTGAATTAATTTCAGCTCTTATTTTAAATAACAAATTATATGGAGCATTATAAGTTTGACATACAGTTTCACTTATTCTTGAATTATATCTACTTCCTAATAAAAGAATTCTAAATAAATTATACAATTTGCAAAAATTAAATAATAAAAAGAAATTATTAAAAGTATAAATATAGTTAATTGTATTATATGAAAATTGAAAAACTTTATTTATTTTTGGAGGATATGAGATTAAACATATAAATGATTCAAAAAAGAAAGAATATAATATTCCAGAGGTTAAAAAACCATCATACTCAGAAATCTTTTTATCTAGTTTTAAAAGTGTTATTCTCAAATTATATTTAAATATTAATGTTACAAAACATAAAAATGATGATATTAAATTCATTGCTCTAAAAAAATTTTCTAGAGGTGAGATTTTTCTTTTTTCAAATAAAAAAACATATTTATTTAAATCATTATTATTGCTAAGTAATAAATCTTCATCCTTAAATCCATATTTTTTTTCCATAAAAGAAAAAGTTTTTTTTATATAATATTCATTATCCATAATTGCACAAAAAATAGAAATAATAGATAAAAAAGCCAAATTAAAATCATAAATTTTAATTTTCTTTTGAAGAATTCCAATTTTCGTTTTTTTATCTTTTAAGTTTTTTAAAGTTTTAATTTGAGTAATAGTATTTCTTGAAATATTCATTCTTAAAGTTTTTCTTGTTGGTTTCATTTTTATTTCTGGTTTTTGAGAAAAACTCATTCTTGAAATATAAGGTTTAAATTTACTATCAATTAAATTTTTCATTAGATCATTTTCTTTTGTTTTACTATTATCAAGAGTATTTGTTGTTGAAGAAGGATTTAAATTATCTTTTTTTGAAGTTAAAAATTGATTCATTGATGATGTTTTTATTGAATTATAATCATAATTATTTGTATTGTGATTATTTGATTCTTTTTTATTTAATTTTTCATTTATAAAAGGAAAATTCATGATTTTAATTATTTAATTATATTTATTTATTAATTATTTCATTTATATTTTTAAAAAGTTATTTGTTATTCTTTCAATTTTTATAATATTAATAGTAATTTTGTTTTTTACTAAAAAAGTAAAATAATATTAAAATATTTACTATTAATAATACATATTATTAAAATACTTTTAAGTTAAACAAATTTTTGTTTTAAATTCTTTTCATAACTTAAGAATGTTTTTTAAATTTGTCATTTGAGATTATGATAAATCTTTAATTAATTTAGTTAATTTTTATAATTATTCATTTTTTTAATGGAAAAATCTCCTAATTTTTCGAATTTACATTGTACTTTATGTAATGGAGTTTTAGAGTTAAAATATTTGAATGAATACAGTAAAATTTTAGTTTGTTCTAATGAACAAGTAATTAATTTATATTAATTAATTTTAGTGCATTTTTCCTTTTGATTCTGAAAATATTGAAAAATTTATTTTCAAAGAAGGAAATATTAACCAGTTCTATCAAAAAATTAAAAAATTATTTGGTATTTCAAATACTTTTTCTGAAGAAACTGATTTTGAAGAAAAGAACAATAATCTAAATATATTAAATAAAGGATATGAAAATAATAATATTTCTCAAAATGAAATGGAAGAAAGTGAAAATTTATTTAGTGATGATTTTGACTAAAAAATATTAATTAATTTCAAAAATAAAGCTCAATTTCAAAGAAATAAAAAATAATAGTTTTTTAATAATAAATATAATCAGATTTAATTTATTATTTAAATTATAATTATATTTAATATAAAATAAAAAAATAGAATTTTTTTTTTGTCAAATTTAAAAAAAAAAAATATTCATTATATTATAATATTTTTTGTTGATTGATTCATTAAACTTTTTGAATTTATATCAGCAAAATTTTTATCTAATGTTATTTTTACATAATTATCTAAATTTGATATGTGAAATAATTTAATTATTGAAAACTTAAGATTATTTTTCATTTGATCAATCACACACATCATATTATTTTGAAAATCATATTGAGTTAATAAATATTTTAAATTTTGATTATATATTTATAGAGATTGTTTAATTTCTTCTGTATTTAATTATTAAATAGAATCTATTATATATTCAGATTATTTTAAATGTAAAAAATAAAAATAATACAAGGTTTTTTTAAAGAATAATTTTAAAAAAATAATTGAAAATAAACTTAAGACATTATAATTATATAAAATAAAAATTTAAATAAACAGTTTTCCCTTACAAAAAAATCCATCAAAAAAATTCAAAAAAAAAATTAAAAAAATATCATAAATAGGAAAAATTTCTGCTTTTATTGTACTAAAAAAATATTTAAAAAAAAATTACTCATAATTTCCAAATTCAAAAACCCCTAATAATCAAAATTAAGAGGTATTAATTTATGTTTTTTTTTTAAAAGAAAAAAGGAAATTTATTACAGAAAAATATGGAACAAAATTTATCTATAAAGATTAGTATTTGGTTCATTAAAATCAAAAATGAATAACTCAAATAATATTAATTAATGATAGTGAAACACAAAAATTAAAAGAAAATGATGAATTAGAATAATTATTATTAAATATATTATCATATTAAAATATTAATGATTAAAAAATGAAATATAAAAACAAATTTAATTCATAATAAAATAAATAGGAGTATTAAATATTCATAATTTTTATTCATATTCTTATTTAAAAAGATTTGAGTATTTTTTTACATATTTTCTTATAAACAAGGGTATTTGACAAAGACACAATATATTTATATTCTATAATTACTGTTGTTCACTAGGATCTCTTTGAATAAAATTATTATTCATAAGATTAAAATTCATATTTTTCATTTGTCCAGTAACAGCATTAAATCCCATTTTTTCAATAAAATTAATTACATGTTTACTAAAACCATCTCTTTTCTTTAAAGCTTGACTTGAAATAATTCTTTTGATAATAACTTCTTTTTTTTCTTGATCAGAATATTCAATCATTTTTTGAACAACATAATTACCAAATTTATCTTTAACTAAACCTAAAAGAGAGTTATGAACAGAATCATCTATTAATATTATTTCATCAATAATATTATCTCTTTGTTCTTTATTTCCGAAATGAAGACATTTTTCAATAACATTTGAAGCAAATTTATGAATTGACATTTCAAATATTTTTCCTTTTAAAGCTTCAAAAATTTCAGAACAATTTTTTCCTATCCTTGTTTCTAAAACATGTTGAATTACATAATTACCATATTGATCTTGGCATAATTCAATAATATATTTATTTATTTCTGATAACAATTCATTTTTTTCATTTTCATTACAATTATCAAATAATTTTTGAATAACTCTACAACCATATTGATGAATACATAAATCATAAACACATTCTAAAACAACATTAACTAATTCACTTTGTTCTTCTGGATTTAATTTTTCTATTAATTTTTGAATAACGTGATTACCATTTTGATCTTCTATACATTTTAAATAATATTCTTTTAATTCTAATACTATTTGAGATATATATTCTTCTGGTATTACATCTATTATTTTTTGTATTACTCTACAACCATACATATGAAGAGATAAATCATAGAATTTTCCTTTTAAGGAATTAAATATTATTTGATTTTTTTCATTGTCTTTAAAATCTAATATTTTTTGAATGGCATAATTACCAAAAACATCTTTTGATAAAGATAATATTTCTGGTTGTAATTTAATAAAAATTTTATCTCTTTCTTCTTCAGTACATTCTTCATATTTTTTTTGAATTAATCTACTTCCAGAATGCTCTTTACTATATTCAACAGCTTTTTCTATTATTTCATTTATTGAAGGTTCATCAATTTGTTCTTTTTTCTGTGTTATAAAATTAATATCATTACTTATATTATTTCCAATATTGAACATATTATTCATTATTTGAGGAGTATTTTTATTATTTATTTTTTTATTTTTTTGATTTTTACTTTTAATGTTTTTGTTTATTGGATTATTCATTAAATTATTCATATTTACTCCCATATTCATTTGATCCATTCCAAACATGTTAAATCCCATATTATTAATATCATAATTCATATTCATTCCCATATTCATATTTGGGAAATTTCTCATTGCATTATTTCCATAATAATTATTAAATATATTATTTGGGTTATTAAAATTCATTGTATTATTTCCTCCGAACATAGGATCAAAAATATTTTGATTCATCATTGAATTTTGATTAATATCATTATTCATCATATTTATTTGATTTGGATTGATATTATTAAATGAGTTAATGTTCATGTAATTTTGAATTGGATTCATATTATTCATATTATTTAGTCCAATTCCCATATTTACATTTTGTTTCTTGGAAATTTTTTTATTTGATTTTTTCATATTATTCCCATTTAAATTATTTAACATTGGATTTTGTTTATTAAATTGATTTAATAAATCATTATTCACATCATCCCAATTATTATTAGGATTAATATTCATCATTTGATTATTTTGTTCATTGTTAATATTAAAAGGGGAAAAATTAGCATTATTATCGTAATTCATTTGTTCCAAAGAAAGATTATTCATCATATCAGTTAAATTTCCCATATTATTAATTTCTACATGAGGAGGTGCTTGATTCATAAAATCAAATTCTTGACTAGGTTTATATGTTGGTTTCGGTAAACTTTCATTTTTTGGATTTATTGAATTATAATAAATATAATAATTATAACTATTGATATAATCATTTGATTCTCCATTTTCATTTCCGAAATTCTAAAAAATTATTTTATAAATTATTTTATTTTACAAATTCTTCCATTCCAACATTTTTAGATCCCATTCGATTTTCATTTTTCGAATCTTGAAGACTTTGAATTCTATTTATATCATTTGAAAATTGATTGTTCATTTATTTTAAATATATTTAAATATTTTATTCCTTAATTTATATTTAGATGTAGATATTTTATTAATTTTTTATTTTATTATTACAATTTAATTTTTAATTAAACAGTTTTAATAAAAATTCTATTTTAAAATTATTTATTATTTTCTCATTCAATTAAAATCAATCAAAATCAATTTAAATAATAAAATATACAATTGATTATACAAAATAATAAAATTACTAATAAAAAATAAATTGAACTTTTTTTTCGTAAAAATAAAAAACAATTTAATTCAAATCATTATTCTTCTGATCAATAGTAGTATAAATTTTAAATTCACTTTGTTCATTATTAGATTTAATTTCCCTTCTCAAATCTACTAAATCAGAAAATTTCTTAATCCAATTATGTTCCAAAACATCTTTAATATTCATTCTTTCCAATGGATTTTTTTTTAAACATCCTTCCACAAAATTCTTAGCATCTTCACTTAATTTTTTCCATAATCTTGGGTAATAAGGAACAGGATCTTCAATAGTTTGTCTTGCAATTTCTTTTTCAGATTTTTCATCATCAAAAGGTAAACATCCACATAATAATAAATAAGTAATAATCCCAATAGACCAAATATCAACTTCTCTTCCATAATATTTTTGTTTTAAAACTTCAGGAGCAACATAAGAAATTGTTCCAAAAGGTTCACTACATTTTTCTGTTGGACCTAAAATTTTACTTAATCCAAAATCTAATAATCTAATATCTGCATTGTCAGTATTATCAGTCATTATTATATTTTCTGGTTTTAAATCTCTATGAACAATACCATATGAATGTAAATAATATACTGCTGCACATAATTTATGAATTATTTCACATGCTCTTTTTTCATTTAATTTATATCCTCTCTTTTCAATATATGTAAATAAATCACTTCCTTGACAATATTCCATTATTAAATAAATGTTTTCTTCATTTTCATGAATATCATATAATTTTATTATATTAGGATGTTGACATATTTTTAATACATCCATTTCTGTTTTTACTAATTCTAAATCTATTATTGTCATATCTTTTTTATTTAATATTTTTATTGCTACTGTTCTTCCTGTTAATTTATGTATTCCTTTATATACTATTGCAAATTTCCCTTTTCCTATTTGTTCTTGAATATCATATGTTTCATTTATGTTAGTAAAGTTTATTGAACTTTTTAATTTTGATATCCATGTTTCATAATCTTCTTTTTTTTCTAAATAAAATGTTTTTGTTTTTTTTGGAAATATAATTGTAAAAGAATAATAATTTTTTCCTTCATATTCATACATATCATTTGTTTTTATATATACATCGCTTAAATTATTCATTCCTTTATACATTGGACTATCTTTGGTTTTATAAAAATATATATCTTTAAATATTAATTTAACCCAATATGTTTTCATTTTTCCTTCCGAATTTATTTCGTTAAGATAATTTTCATATATTGAGATTTTATTCAAAGATTCTTTTTCATTATCTGAATCAACACTAAAACTTTCATCAGAATTATTTTTATCATCTTTATTATCTTCTTTTATTTTTTTTGATTCTAAACCTTGAAAACTTTTTTGTTTTTCAAAATTTTCAAATTGTTGTAATTTTAATAAATTATGTTCGTTGTTAGAATTTGGATTTAAATTAGATATTTTTTTTTTTCTTGTTGGAAATAATATTTTTGATTCATCATCTTCTCTCGCACTATCGATTTTCCCTAAATTTAATTTGATTTCATTTTTGGGTATTTTTAATGAAACAATTTTATTTTCTTTGCTAAGAACATTATTATTAATTTTAGGTTTTCCAGAATATAAATCAAGAAACTTTTTACTACTAATTTTATTTTGAATAATAGTATTTTTAACTTTAAGTAAAGCAGGACTTTTAAATTTCGATTGTAAAGAAGGAGAAGCAATAGTTCTATCAATAATGTTAGCAGAAATAGATTCGGATTCAGGAGTTTTTGTAATAGATTCAAATAATTTTATTGTTTCATTATTGAAAGGTCTTTTGTCCATTATATAAACTAAAATTAAAATTAATATATCACTACTAACATTATCAATTACATCAACAAATTCTTCTTCATTTAAAGTTTCTTTATTTCCAAAAGCAATGTTTAAAATATTATATAATTCGTTTTGGCTTTCAACACGATCTGAATAATCATTTTTTTCGTATTTTAATTGTTTAGAAGAATAATTTTTAGTATGTAAAGGAACATAAGATAAAACAACTCTAACATCTTCTCTTGTAATTAAACCATCTTGATCAAAGTCATAAAAAGTAAAAATAAATTTAGTTAAAGTATTAAATGATTCAGTAAATAAGATTATCATTCCATTTATAAACTCCTTTCCATCAAGAAAACCATTATTATCTCTATCAAATACTTGAAATAATCTTTCATTTATTAACCCTGGTAATTCATAATATTTAGCAAATGTTATTTTATTTATTCCTTTCTTTTTCTCGTTTGACCTTTTTGCTAAGTCCCGCCATATTTGAGCTAAGTAATTTGCAAAGGAATTTAAAGAAGGAACTCTGTAACTTCCAACTATGCTTTCGAAATTTATTTTTTCTACATTTTCTTTTTTTTTACTCATTTTTTTTTTTATAATTGTTTTTTTTAATGAAATTTAAAAATTATATCATTTTTTTATAATTTTGTTGTGCATTTTATAATTTTTTTTTTTAATTTTTTTATATCTTAATTATAGATGTCTATTATTTTATAAATTATCCTATTCTATAAAAAAATAAAATAAAAGAAATCAATTACCGCATATTTAAAGCATAAATACAAACTCAAACTTAAACAATCATTGAAGTATTGTTTTAAATTCCACAACACTTAAAAATAGATTTTTTCTTTTTTTTTGTTTTTACAACATTATCCAATTCTGCAGGAGTTAAAGTTTTTTTAAAAGTTAAATTAAAATAATTATTTGTTTTAATTTTGAATGGAGAATTAGTTTCATTATCAGTATGTTTCTTATAATAATTTAACATTTTACAATCAACTTCATAAGTTGTTTTTTCTAATCTCGAAAGAATTTTATCTATTTTATTTATATCTTTATTATCAAACATTTCTTTGAATCTTTTAAAACAAATAAATATTATAGACATCTCATTTTTTCCTCCATTCATTATAGTTTGTTCAAATATATAAAGAATTATTTTTTTTAAGAATTCTTCAAAAGATTCTTCATTTGAAATAATTGATTTTAAGACATCATATATTATATAGTTTATTTCTATACAATATACATATTTAAATATTCCTTTATCCATTAAAATTAAAAAATCTAAAGTTTCATCATATGGAATTTTTTGATGATTATATAACATTTTTACCGTATTTGAATCATTTGAAGAAAGAATAGAAATATAATTTTGTTTTTTATTTTTTGATTCAATATTAGATAAAATGGTAAAATAATCATTTTGACTTTTAACAATATAAATTTCATCATTAATTTTATGAATAATTTTAATTTGTTCTTGAGTTTTTAATGAAATTAAATTACATAAAATATCTTTGTTTATATTTTTTTTATATAAAGAAAAATAATTAATAGCATTTTCTTCTTGAGTTTCTAAATTAATATTAATAGTAATTTTATTTTGGGGATCACTATTATTATCAAAAGTAAAAGCAGAGAAACCAAAAATTTTCCCATTTACAGTTTTTTCAGAATAAACAACAGGATGTTTTTTGGTAATAAAATTATTAAAAGATTTTAAATACATTTGTTGAGTATATAAGGGAATAGTTTCAGTATTTAGTAAATTTTTATTTTTTAAACTTTTAGTACTTTTGTCAGTATGTTTTTCTTCTATGATTTTCATTGTATTTTGTTTTGAAAAATTATTATTGTTTAAATGACTGTCATTATATATTAAACTATATTTGAAACCTTCTGGTTTAAAACTTATTTGTTCATTTATTGAATTTAATTTAGAAAAAACATTTTTTTTAGAAATTAAACTACTTACTCTAGAATTAATTTGAGAATCATTAGACACTGGAAAAGATGATGTTTTATTTAAAATATTTTTTTGATTATTATCATTATTTATTTCTTTGATAATAGATTCAATATTTTGATTACGAGACGAAGATAAATTACTTGGAGATTCTATAAAATTAATTACTAAATTATTTCCAAATGAACGAGGAGAATTTGGTGCTTTTGAATCATTTACTAACTCTGATTCTACTTTTATTTTATCTACTTTTAAATTCATTTTTTTTATATTTTTTTAAGGTTTTTAACTAAAATTGAATTAAAATTATGTTTTATATTTTTTATTAATATTTCATATTTATAATTTTTTCTTACATATCCTTTACTATATTATTTAACAACGATTTAAATTCATTTATTTGTTCTTGATTTTCTATTTCTTTTTCTATCATAAGCTTTATATTCGATGTATTAATTTTTGGAAGCGTTGGAGCAGATATTTCATAATTTGTTAAATGATATTTATGTTTTATTTCACTTCTATCAGTTAATTGATTAATTGATAAAGTTCTTTTCAAAAAAAGTTTATTTTTATTTTTTAAATTATCATCTACATTTCCTTTAAATCTTTTTCTATATAATTTAATTTCATTTTTTTGCATTTCTACAATTTTAATTAATTTTAAAGCATATTCTTCATTTTCTTTCATCAAATCATTATTTTTTTTAATTATACCATCAAGATTTCTTATTTTATCAACTAGATTATTTAATTCTTCTTCTTGTTTAATCATAATATCTTCAACATGAGTTTTTTCAACAATTAATTTATTCACTTGTAATTCATATTTTTTAATTATATTCTTTAAATTTTTAATTTGAGTAATATATTGTGATTCTCTATTTAAATATTCTTTATTTTGTTTTTTCATAATTTCTAAATTTTTATTTATTTCATTTTCATAACCGTCTTTTAATTTTTTAACATTTGATTTTATTTTAGCTATTTTATTTTCTAATAATTCAATTTTTTCATCTTTTGCATTTTCAAATGCAAAATCAACTTCGTCTTTACATTCAATAAATAATTCTTTGTCATTTATTTGTTCTTGATATTTAATTAATTTCTTATTTAAAATTCTGATTTCACGTTTTAATTCTTCTATTAATTTATCTTTTTCTTCTAAATTTTCATCTATACTTATTTCTTCATCACTTAATTCATTTTTTTCTTCTTTTTCGTTTTTATTTTCTTCAAAACTTTTTTCATTTTTTACTTCTTCTGTCATTTATTTCTAAAAAAGAAATTAATAAATATAAATAAAAGTAGAATAAAAAAAAGAAAAAAGAATAAAAAACTTCCTTACATAGCATTATTAAAAAAAATTGATAAAAAACTTTTAAAAAAAAAGAAACAACAAATATTAAATAGTAGTTTTATAAACTAAATAAGTGAATCCTTTATATTTAAAATTAACAAAACAATTATTATCATGAACAGCAAAGGCTCCAAAATTTTTACCAACAAAAACATGCCAAGCAGGTCCAAATTTTCTATCAAGAGTTTCTCTTAATAATCTTGCAAAAGAAGTTCCAACTGTATTTACTTTTAAATTTGAAGTTACATATTCTGCTATTTCATTCATTATATTATCTGCTATTTCTATTGGAGTTTTTACCATTAACTATATATTATTATTATTTATTCTATGTCTTACTCCACGAACATCTTTGTAGTTTGGATATTGTTCATATACTGGTTGTTGCTCACCATCCATTGTTAATTTAATGTTATTTTAAAAAATAAGAAAATTAGTTTATATTTAATTAATTTATAAATTAACTTATTATTTCTTGTTTAAGTTTATTAAATTAAAATAAAAAAAATTTATTTCCCCAAATTAAAATTTTCTTTAATTTAAGTAAATATTTAAATTTTTAAAAAAAATTTTATTGTTGATCTTTATATTTATGTGGAGGGAATTTAGCATTAAAAGCATTATCAAACAAATAAGTAGCAAGACTATCAACAGGATCATCAGGTAATGTTTGACAAACATGTAAAATACCTTTACTTAAAACTGGAATAACATTTTCAGCTAAATATCTTCTTAAAACTTCAGATTTTTTTTCTAACATTTCTTTTTCTTTTTTTTCTAAATCACTTAATTTACTTTTATTAAAATCTTCTTTAACTTTTTCTTTTTCATTATCATAAAATTCATTTTCAATAAATTCTTTATTATTAGCTTCATCATGTTTTGTTACTTTAGAATTAATTTTAAGTTTTTCTTGTTTTTCGATTTCATTATCAAATATTTGATAATTTAAAATTTTTCCATTTCTTTCAACAAAAACTTTACATTCTTCAATAATTTCTCCTTCACCTTTTTTTCCATCAACAGATAAAATTTGAATTTTATTTTCTTGATAAAAATCACTTAAACTAGGTTCTCCTTTTTTACTTTCATTTAATTCTTTATAAGTATCAATTCTTCTATTTAATCTTCTTTGAATAATATTAGGGTCATTATTAATATCAGGTAATTTTTTCATTCTATCATAAAGTAATTCTTTATTACAATTGTCAATTCTAATAATAGAATTTGGAATTATTTCACTAAGTAATTTATATTTTTCTGGATCTTCAGGAGCTTTTGATTCATCAGTATCTTCGAAGAATAAATTAAATGCATTTTTATATCCTTTCGGATAACCATCTAAAACATATCCTCTATTTCTACATAAATTTTGCATTAATTTCCTTCTTACTAATTTCACAACTGTTTCTTCTGGTAATTTAGACATTTGACTTGTATCAATAGGTAAATCAGTTTTTTTTCTATTTGGTCTTTTTTGATATGCTTCTACTGCTTCTTTTACATTATTTTCTATTTCCTCACTCTTTGTCTTTATTTCTTCTCCTAATTCATCTGTTAATGTCTTTCCCCATTTAATTATATCATTTATTAATATATGAGGTATGTTAAAATATTTCGATAATTTTTCTCCATAATATGTTTTTCCTGATGCTGGTGGACCTGTTATCATTATTTTTACACTTTTTAATTTTCTATAATCATTAAATTCTCTCCTTAATTTTTCTATATTTTCTGGTATTCCAAATTCACAATGCCATTTAAATTGTCTTTTTTCAAAAGCTTCATCTTCTTCATCATCTCTTTTTTCATCCAAAAATAATTTTGTAGGTTTCATTTTCAAATCAATTGATAATTCCTCATATTTAGGTATTTTTTTCTTTTCTTCTGTGTTTTCAACTTCTCCAGTTCCAACTCCTTTAGCAATGGAATTAATAATATTTTTCAATTGTCTATTTTTAGTATGATCAATTGCAAAAATATATTTATTTTTAGGTTTATTTTCAATAACTCTCTTAATTAAACTTACTAAATCAATGATATGAATGGTAGGAATAGTATTTTTTCCCTTTCCAATTATAGGTAATTTTCTAGGAGTTTCTAACCAACTCATTTTAAAATAATCATAAAATAAATCTTCTCCACAACCATAAATAAATCCAGAACAAACAATATATGTTTTTAACATTGGATTTGTATTTGCTAAAGCAAGAGTTTCAATCATTTTATTATGATAAAATTTTTCTGAAGGAACTCTTTTAATATAATCTTTTTCTTTAAAATATAATATTTTTTTAGGTTCTTCTTTAACTTCACCTTCTTCTTCTTCTTTTTTTTCTTCTTCTTCTTTATTTTCTTCAGGTTCTTCTTCAACTATATATTCTTCTTCTTCACTTTCAGGTTCTTTTTCACCTTCTTCTTCTTCTTTTTTTTCTTCTTCTTTCTTTTCTTCTTCTTCACCTTCTTGTTCATCTTCAGGTTGTTGTTCTCCTTCTTCTTTCTTATATTTCGGTTGTGTTCTTGCCCATGTCATAACTGAAGATATTATCACTAAAATTTTCTCATCATAATATTTTAATGCTTTCAATCCTTTTATTATGTAATCTACGTCATTGAAATCTGCTCCATCCATATTTATTACAAATATATCATTTTGAAAAACTGGATTTTCGTAATTTCCATTATAATCTAATTTTATCTGTTTTGGAGTAAATAAACGAGGAAGTGGACGCTCGCTTTGATTTATTGTTCCCATAAAATCATATTTTGTATATCCTTCTCTTGTTTTATCATAACGTAAATTTTGAATGAAAAATTCACTAAACCATGAATTCATATCATTTAAAAATATTTTCCTTGTTCCTGGTTTTGGCATATTTCTCTCATAATCTAATTGAGTTTCTATTGAATTTTTCCATTTTTCAGAATAGTCATTGTATATATTTCTATAATCTGGATGATCAAAAGATAATTTCAGCCAATTTCTATCTTCTCTATATCTTGAATCTGATGGTAAAACTTCCTTTTCTTTTTCAGGATAAATTTGAGGAGGATTTGATTCTTTAATATTCCAATATAATTTATCATCAAATTTAATTTCTTCTAACCAAGAACCAGTAATTACTGAAAATATATCTTTTTTATCTTGAGTTGGAAAAGGATTTTCAGTACAATTTTCTTCATAAAATTCCTTTTGATTATCATCATTATTTTCCCATTTAAATATTCTACCATAAAAATCATGAACTCTTTTATCTTTTAATTCCTTTATCCTTCTATTAAAACCGATAATACATTTTAAATTATTTTCTTTATCTTCAAATTTCATATGTCCATCAAATAAAACATATCTTTCCCCATTGGTTATATTTCCAATAATAATTTTAGGATATTGATAGCAAATCTTTTGATTGTTATTAGGGAAATTAACAGTGATTTTTCCATAAGGAACAATAGTAATAAAATTTTTATTTAAAGCATCATCCATTCCATTAACTTGTATATCCAAGTATCCTCCTAAATTAAATAAATTACTTTTATAATCTTTAATATAAAAATGACTAATAGAACCTTTATAAGATGTATGTTCTAAATACATTTTAGTACCATCTTCCCAAAAACATTGATAAGTTTCTCCTAAAACAGGATTGAAAGGTTTTAATTGTTGAAGTATTCTATATAATGAACTTAAAGAAAAACAAATTACTTGTTTTAAAGTTTCTAATTTGTCATTTATTGCTCCTGCTTTCTTTAATATTAATGGAGCAAATGAAAATAAATCTGATATTCTTTCTAATATTGTTCTTGGCTCAAAAAAAGATATTGGTAATGAAAGAGATGATAAATCATATTTTAATGTTTCTTTTGTATTTTGAGATATTATTTCTTTTAATTTTTCATTTTGTTTTTCTGTTATTTCTTTATTTTTTATAAAAACCCCTTCTTCATCTTTTATTATGAAATCACTAAATATGTCGTCTTTAAATTTTGGAATTAAATTTTCATATGGGAGATTTATCGGAATTGGAGCTGTTAATGAGTTTTTTTTCTGTAAAGTTGGAACTGTGCAAAAAGAATTTTTATGAAGGGATTTTTTTATATAAAAGGGATCTGGTTTTGTTTTTAATATTGGTAGGGTACTCTCTGATAGTTTCATTTTTAATTATATTTTTTTTAGATTATTAATTTTTTTTTATATGTTTTTTATTATTTATTTAATCAATTATGGTTTTGATTAATGTTATTACATTTTCTTTTTTATATTATATAAAAAATATTCTTTTTCCTTTACTTTTCATTGAATTATAAAATGAGAGTTAAATCTTTAACATATGCCGCTCATATTTCATACCAATTAAAGTTAAAAAAGAACTAAAAATATAATGAATAAGCATTTTGACATCTAAATATAATAAATGTTTATATAATTTAGTTTAGTTTATTTGTCCTGAAGTTACTTATACTTAATATCAAATTTAAGAAAGAAACCCAAACATTTATTTATTCCTCTATTTAATCTTTGGATTTCTTAACTTATTTTATTTCTTTACACAATTTTTTTTTTTTATTTGAATTTTATATCTAATTCTTTCACTTCACTCATTAATTTTTTATTATTTCTTTTAATTCTTCACATTCATTAATCATATGTTTAATACTATTATTTTCTGTTTAACATAGTACACATATTTAATATATCTTCTCTAAAATATTCTCTATGTTACATAAATATATGTAAAGGAAAATCAATATCTATTTACAAACTATATATTCTATATTTTAATCAATTTGTAAATATATCATTAATATTATATCCTTCTTTTTCTCATAATTATTTTTAATAAATCTTATACAATAAATTCTAGATGGAATATCTTCAATTCCTAATATTTTTTTATTAATTCATTATTAATTTTTCATTAAATATATATTCATAGACAAGACATTATTGTTTTATTTTGGATCAAAGATTAGACCTAATCTATAATCCAAATTTTTCTCAATTAATTATAATATTAATATATATATTTATTTTCTTTGGGTAGGGTAGAATAATAAATAAATTCATTTAAATAAAAAGAATAAACCTATTTTTAAACTTATATTAAACAAATAAAAAATAATTGAAAAAAAATTTATGGTCTCAAATACCTGATAAATAGATAAACATATATTCATTCTTTTAGATAAGGGAGAAAAATATATAATAGTTCTATTGTTATTCCTAAATATTTATTCTCTTTTATTAGAGGATATTCTTTTAATTCATTTCTATTATATACTTTTTTATTATCATTATCATTCTTCTTTTTTAAGATTTATTCATTTAATTCACACCATTTTTCTATTTTTTATTTAATATACTTATTAATTGATTTATTGCTTCACTTAACACACATAAATCATATACATAGTTTAATAATTCATATGAATTTTAATTTAATTCTTTAATGTAGATATTAAACTGTCTTCTAATATTTTCAAATATAAAAAATGATAGTTAGATAGTTTAATTCCGGCAAGCTGACTTATGTTTTATATTAATTAAATAAAAAAATAATAAGAAGAAACCCAAGCATCTTACTCATATTTATATTCCCCAACTATTACAAGTATCATCTTACTCATCTTTCTTATATTCTCCGAATTTAATATATAATTCTCAAATAAATTTTTTAATTTCTCTAATTCTTTTATTATCCTTTTTTTTTCCTGAATTATTCTTAGAA